>JAEEGL013665913.1_pt1 | contig 11727 bp, 10 predicted proteins | sample 9134231 | NCBI WGS metagenome assembly JAEEGL01 (sample SAMN16246548, study PRJNA631951) | gut metagenome | biome: gut microbiome; feature: rumen; material: fiber-attached | host: Bos | place: Iran: Karaj | collected 2018-10
GCTCTCTCTGCTTCGAGTCTGGCAGCTTCTGCTCTCTCTGCTTCAAGTCTAGCAGCCTCTGCTCTCTCTGCTTCGAGTCTTGCTGCTTCTGCTCTCTCCGCTTCAAGTCTTGCTGCTTCTGCTCTCTCCGCTTCGAGTCTTGCTGCTTCTGCTCTCTCCGCTTCGAGTCTTGCTGCTTCCTCAGCCTCAGCCTTTGCTCTGGCTTCAGCCTCAGCTTTAGCCTTTTCTTCCTTTTCTTTCTGTTGTAGGTCCCAGACCATTTTCCTTTCCTGGGCTTTTGCTGCCTTCTTCTTAGCAGCTAACTCGCTGGGATCGATGCCCCAAACGAGACCCATGGATGAAACTGCAGCTGCTGCCTTGCCTGTCTTAGGTTCATCCACGTTCCATTTCATTACAGGCTCCTTTACAGGCTCTTCCTTCTTAGGCTCGGGCTTCGCGGGAGTCTTCTTTGTCTTGGGAACGCCGTCCAGGTAGGCGTCAAGTTCTTCACTGTTATCTATATCATCATCTCTGAAAGGCTGATATTTTGCGGTGCGTGCGGTGTCAGTTTTAAGTTCCTGTTCAAGATCATATAATTCCTTCTCGAGTTCTTCCAGAGAAATGATCCTGCCATCTTCCGGGGGAAGTCCCAGAGATGATTTGTCCTCCTTAGGCTGAGGTGCGGCCTTCTCTGCCTTGTCAGGATCCACTTTCTTATGTTCCATGGTGGATGAAAGGTCTAATTTTTCGTAGCCTAAAGCACGGCCGGATTTCCTTCTCTCTACTACTGAACCCCAGTCGAAACCTGATTTACCATTATTTGCGGTAAGGCTTTCAGGGAAACCATCCAGATTCCAGTCCATCTTAGCTTTGGTTTTAACTGTCCTCTTGTTGTTTTCTTCAGCCAATTCCTTGAAGCCCCTGAAGTCTTCTCTGTTCTTGAGGATCTGAGCAGTCTTCTTCTCGGCTTCCATCCTGAAAGGCGGATTAAAAACTACATTGTCATATTTATTCTGTGCATCCTGAGGCTGCGTGACCTCCGTACCGCAATGAGCACAGAATCTGTCATTTGGTTTTAATTCTCTCCCACACTTAGTGCAAAACATCTTATTTCCTCCGTTTATTAAACGTGTTTATTAATCTCTGATAGTTTCCATCAATTCCTCTTCTGTAAATTTACGTCCTTGACGGTTCGTATCACGGTTATTCGGTCCGAATCTTCTGACATTATATTCTCCATTCAGGAGCAAGCTTCGGTCGAATTTGACGAAATCTCTCTCGTCTTCATCTGTTATGCTGATTTCCGGCGCTTTGAATACAGGCTCAGCCTTACGCAGTTCCGAAATTTCCTGTTCGTCCAGTCCGACAGCACTTCCCTCTTCGAGATCTCTCAAAGAACCATCCAGCTGCCTTGCCATTTCCTCGTTCTCTCTCTCCATAGCATCGAGTCTGGCAAGAGTCTCTGCGATATTCCAGCTGGGATCTTTAACTTCTTCCTCAGAAGCCTCAGCGGATTCCTCAGCCTTAAGTTCTTCAGCCTCCTTAAGGATCTTAGCTAATGTACCGGTCTCATAGGGAACCTGCTCAGGCTCCTTCTTTGGCTCAGGCTCAACTGCCGGTTCCGGTTCAGGAACCACCTCAGGAACCACCTTGATCGGTTCTGGCTCCTTCTCTACCGTCTTCTCCTTAACTTCAGGAGTCTCTGCAGCCTTCTCGCCGGGTTCTTTCAAAAGATCCTCTTCCTCAAGTTCAAGTTTCTCAAGGATGGCAGCTATCTTCTCAACAGTGGCACGTTCAACGTTTCTATCGTGCTCCTTAGCTTCCTTTTCAACGAGCTGCTGATCAACCCATTCCTGAGCGTCGATGGCTTCCATTTCATCCAGACTCAAAGTCTGTTTGGACATCCAGTTAGGTACATCGAAACCATCTGTAGATTTGAGAGCAGCTTTCATGAGTGCTTCAGCAATCTCAGGAGATAAACCTTCCTTGCCGGAATAGACATTCCTGTCATCCCCTGCCTTGATGCCATACTCGGTCTTAGGCTCCTCTTTAGGTGTCTCTGGTTCTTCAGCCTTCTTGACATCATGCTTAGCTGGCTCATCGCCATCATGGAAGGAAAAATCGATATCATCGTATTTGATTTTTTTCTTGGGTTTATCCTCACTGTTCTCTGCCCTTCTGGCAAGAACGATTACCAGGATGAGCAGGATCAGTATTATAAAGATCGCTGCGATAAAGAATGTATTGCCATCTTTATCATAAAGATCCTTCATAAACCCGAAGATATTCTGAAGCCATTCTTTAAAAGAATTCAGTAACCTCACTTCATTTCTCCTTGTCTATCAATTATATCTGTGTTTAAAAATGCAAATTTAGACACTATAACTCCATTTTGAATATAGTTAAATGTATTATACTACATTTATTCTCTATTTGCAATGAATCCAGAAGGAAAACCATAAAAAACAAAAACTTTGTCAAAAAAGTGTTGACAAAGTTTTGTTTAAATGATAATATAGCAATGTTCCGAGCAAATGCGGACCATTAGCTCAGCTGGAAGAGCACCTGACTCTTAATCAGGGTGTCCAGGGTTCGAGCCCCTGATGGTCCACCATACGGGGCATATCCGAACTATTATTTCTACCGTGGTGGATACGCCACAATAGAATGGTTCGAATAGCCTAGACTAAAACGACTTACGGGTCGTTTTTTTCTTTATAATGATTAAGGCCAGGGTGTTTGCCCTGGCCTTTTCAATTCAGATACTATTTACTTTTCATCCAGACAAACGGGAATTTGACTCAATGATTCGCTTTTGAAAATGGACAACGCTTACCAATGCATTGATTATTATGCGACGAGAAACCACACACGATATCCGACCTTTCCATCTCAATACCAAAATGATCTTTTACAAAATCGACAGCAGCAAGGGTAGACAGAAAAGAATCCCGTTTACAGCAGCGAGGGCCTCCAATTTCACCGATCTGGCCAAGCGATTCAGCTGTCATCTTGTGCGATAGCGCAAGCGGCTCATCCGTTAAAGGCGTGGACTTGGAGATAATGGAAACAAACATTCCCGTGCTTATGCCTGCTCCGCAAGCTCCCCAGTATCCGCAAGCTCCACCGGGGACACTCTTGCCTCGATTCATCATCTCGGTCAACGTACTATGAAGATCTATGTCTCCTCCTGCATTTTTATATGCTGTCAGCAGTGCAGCCCCTACCATAACATGGTGCTCTGGTCCATGCATATGACAAAACGGAAGCTGCATCATCTTCTCAATGATTGCAATAGGATTCTTTGAAGTTTCTTTCATGCATAAGCCGATAATCGTATCCAAACCTTGTGTATGACAATCATTGCATACATAGTGACCATTGATACATCTGGTCTTGCTGTACTCTTTTTTATGACATATTTCACATTCCATGAGAATGTCTGCCTCAAGATATTCCAGTGGAGCCTTGCAGATCAAGCATTCTTCCTTCATCAATTATCCCTCCGTAAATCCCGATTTAGCGATTTCCCTTTCGGATATCAGCAGTATCCTTAACTGCCTTTGTCAGCCACTCTGCATTGGCATAGTCCAGCGGAATCACCAACTCCTGTATTTTGTCATTTTTGTCTGGTCTCTTTATATCATCAGGCAAGTAGTCCAGCCCAACCTCACGCAAACTCAGAACGCTATCATGTATCCAGCCAACAGCCTGACCATCGCAATACAAACAATAACAGCCAAACATCTTTTTTGTTTCAACATTCAAGTCTTTAAGATTATTCATCCATTCCTGAACTATTGTATCTTCTTCAAAAACCATCCGTTTTTCTCCACAAACTACGATTTATCGATTTGATTATATCATACCTTAATCTCGCAGTATTCACTATTCCCCATTTCTTTTACTGCTTTTCTTACATTTGCTACAACCTCTACCACTGCTTCTATGATTCAGTGAATCCTGCCATACGTTTCCACATTTTGAACAACGCCAGTACACAATCTTTGCTTGTCCACGTGTTACTTCTGTAGGCTTTAAATCGTTTAATGTCGGATGCCACTCTGCAGCCAGTTCCGGATCTGTTGTAGCCAAATCATTGATTCCGGGAACGATGACCCTATTCGCACAGCAGGGGCAGCCTTTTCCATTAGCTCTATTATATATTTGAACATCCCATTTATAACCACACTTATGACATCTCCAGGATACATATAAATGGCTTCCTCGGCCCACTGTTGTCGGATCTATCTCAGAATTGCCCTCATAATCCCAGTCTTGCATCAGTTCAGGCATTACTGTAGGCAAATCATTAATTCCTTTTACAATCACCTTTCCTGAGCACAGTGGACACCCATTCTTATAGTCTCTGGTTCGGTCGCAAATTGGTGTCTTCCACTTATAGCCACATTTATGGCATCTCCAGCTTACGATTTCCCCGCTACCATTAGTATAATATTCTGGGCCGTGTTCATTCTCCTCATAGTCCCAGTCAAGTAAACACCACTCTTTGTCAATGCTCCCTCTTTTAGAAAGGATATTATCCTTTCTTGTGCTTAATCTCCTAGGCATTGCGCAAACATCACACCCGTGACCTTTTGTACGATTTACTATGGATGTCTGCCACTCGTTACCGCACTTAGCGCAAAGCCACCAAACCACTTCTGCACTTCCAGGAATAAACAAATCCGGCGTTAGTTTGCCATTTTTTGTTGGATGCCATTCTTTAGCAACATCTGGAAACAAGTATAATAATGAATCTTCCAATTTTAGTGTTCTGTATTCTAAGATTTCTTTTCTATCCCTGGCGACATTAACACTAGGTAAATTATGAGTGAAAAATGTCAATTGTTTAAGAAACTCAGTTATATAGGAATCTAGTAGCTGGTCATCACACTTTTTAGGAATATACCATATTTTATCTGCATTTTCGTGAAAGCCTTTGAATTGCCCCTCTTTGATTCGAAACAGTCTAATACTGTTCTTCTTACAAATTTGGTACTTCTTCTCTTCCCTGGGAATAACGTTTTCGTCATGCCAAAATATGCCATCGTACTCAACCCCAGTCCTAATTGATGGAATATAAATGTCTAGTTCCATTCCATTATCAAAGATATCTCTATAGCGATTTATAGCGTCTGGGAATACTTTTTTAGTATAATAGAAGTAACATTGTTCAGGAAAAGATGTTCCTAATCCATGTGCACAAATTGGGCATCCTTGCCCTTCAACTCGTTGATATATTAATTTCGTATACTTGTGTCCCTTTGGACAAATCCAGTGTGCAACCTTATTCGACTTAACTGCAACAGTTGATGGATCAACTATATTTTCTTCCCAATCCCACTCATCCATTAAATCCGTGCGTTGGGACTGTAAATCATTGTATCCAGCCAGGATTTTTTTATTGGAACAGTATGGACAGTTTGTCCCTCTTTTTGTCCTGTGATAAACAGATGTGATCCATTTGTGTCCTTCTGGGCAAATCCAGCTAACTTTCTTTCCACTTCCAACAGTTACATTATAGGGATTAATATTATGTTTTTCATTTTCTTCCCAATCCCATTCTTTAACCAACTCAGGACATTTTGAGGCAAGGTCATTTATCCCTACAACGACTTTCTTGCCTGCGCAAACTGGACAACCATCACCATTTTTACGTTTAGCTGTTGAGGTTCTCCACTCTTGACCACATATCGAGCACTTCCACCACACTTTAACAGAGCTCCCTAAAGTTATCCAATCTGGAGCAAATCCTAATTCTTCATTTTTCTCGTAGTCCCATTCTTTCAACAATTCAGGGACTTCGATCAAATATATACTCATAAATATACCTAATAATTATCTCGCAGCCTGATTAGTTTTGTTTGGCTAAATCCTTGTACATTTTCATCAGCATTGCTACACATGCAGATTCACTCGAATACTCCGGATCTCCCTTTTTAATTCCATATGCATCCATAACTGCTTTATCATTTTCTTGATGAGCTTTTTTAAGTTCAGGTGGCATTGTCAAAGGATCGTAAAGATCCGCAAGACTGCTATCAGGATATAGAGCGCGAGCATCTAAAATTGATTGAGCTGTTTTTTTAATCGATTCCTTTTGCTCATCGGTAGGGTTAGGCCATGGGAAGTTATTGTAAACAACATCCTTCGAATATCTGTAATCACTCTTAAGTCGACCACAAACCGTTCTAACCCATGCCATATGAACATTAGAAGTTAGTACACCAAAATGGTATATTTCTGCATTAGGCATTAATCGTACAGCATTACTACACATTTCATTAGGTGTCATAAATCCCATAGGGATATATCTCCTATTTTCGGAAGAAGTTTCCGGTATAATAATATAATTTGTGGATGGTAGATTTTCCACATGAAATCGTGTGGGTGTTTCAGCTATTTTCCTAGTCCCTGGGCTTGGGCTGTTTAACCTATATTCTTTAACTGCTTGCACGCGTTTCAAACACTCGGGCATTTGCTTTAACTCACCTGGTGAACACTTACCTAAATACAAGCAATATCTTGGGTCTTGATTGATAAATTCCCTAGATCCATAAAAAGGGTGAAAGTACTTCTTTGACTGAGGTTCAATTTCCACAAATTTTTCCATTTCTTCTTTTGTGAATAAATAATTACCTCCATCTATCGGCTTATTCCCTATACCTATTTCTGGAACATCACAAATAGGCTTCGATCTGCTTTCTGCAAACACATTATCCGCGTCAACAAGGTATCCATTAATATTATTTGCGGTAATACACTGATTTTTACTATATATAAGTTTTGTTTTAGTCTGATCTGCTAGTGAGAAACCTACTATAACGCAGTGAACGTGCGCTTTAATATGAGCTTCACTATCCCAAATAAAAGTTCTATACGCAAAATCGATATGAACACCGTCATTAAATAGAGGTTTCCACAAGTTGCCAACCGTCTCACCCTGACAAATGGAATTAGTTGAGACAAGTGCAGCTCTTATTTGAGTATCTTTCATATAGTCAGCAGTCTTCTTATACCAACAAGCAACATAATCCAAGTTACCTGCATTACGCCACCCTGCAAAAATTACAGCGACATCGTCCTTTTGTTCTTCAGACATAAGTCGTGCTCCTACGAATGGTGGATTACCCATTATATATGATAAAGTGTGCCTATCAACATATCTCCACCAATCGATCCTAAGTGCATTGCATTCTATGATGGTTGCATTAGTCTCAAGTGGAAGGAAATCGAGTTGCATGTGAACAATATCCTCGGTTTCTTTCATCATCTGAGATTCTGCAATCCAAAGAGCCGTTTTTGCAACGGTTACAGCAAAATCATTTATTTCAAATCCATAGAACTGATGAATGCTTACTTTTATGGGATTTACAGCGTCCCCCATTACGATTTGAGCACCCTGAATTTCCTTAATAACCATATTTTCTAATCTTCTTAGACATATATAAGTTTCCGTCAGAAAATTTCCAGATCCACATGCAGGATCCAGGAATTTTAATGAAGCAAGTTTGTCCTGAAAAGCCCTCAACTTTGTCTCTTTTGTTCTAGGGACTTTTATAGAACAAATATCATCCATCTCAGTCTTTAACTCATTTAAGAATAATGGATCAATAACCTTATGGATATTTTCTATGGAAGTATAATGCATCCCTCCGGATCTGCGTGTTTCAGCATTCAAAGTAGACTCAAATACAGCACCAAATATCGTAGGACTGATGGCAGACCAGTTAAACTCTGCAGACTCGATCAATGTATCTTTTATTTCTTGTGTGATCCTAGGAATAACAATATTCTCATTTTCAAATAGCCCGCCATTGCAGTATGGGAATGCTTCTAAATCTTCAGATAAATATAAATCTGCTCTTTCATTTTCAGGTGTATCGAGAACTTTGAACAGATTAAGCAAAGCCTGTCTTATATCAGCCGGCTCGTATTTTGACAAGTATTTTATAAAAGCATTGGTATCTCCGAACAATCCTGCATCTTCAGCATATAAACAGAATACTAACCTTGTGCAAAGTATGTTGAGACTGTTCTGTGTCTTCTTTGCCATAGGATCATTGTACTGCTCCAGGAACCTGTCATGGATCTTCCCTACAAGCTCACCTGCTTTCAATGATAATTCCAGTTCTCTTTTTATATTTGTATCTTTTTTGCTTGCAAGGAACCCCATCCTCTGGAACTCATTAGAAAGTTCCTCAATCTTTATTTCTTCATAAGGAGCATACCAGGTTTCTGTTTTTCTATCATACGATGGCTGTATATGACAGTCATATATCCTGAATGACTTAAAGTTACAGGTAATAATAAATACTGGTTTTTCATCGAGACCTAGCTGCGCTACATAATCTCGAGCCTGCTCGTACGGTGTAACCAATTTACCTTGTCTTGGTTCTTTATCATCAAGATCTATATCTATACCTTTCTGCTCAATCAGAACCTTTGTATCTGGAATATATGCATCTATAAAACCTTTTGCGACCGGTTTTTCATACTGAATATACTGTTCCGGCACATCAACTCCAAATACAGTACGCAAAAGCTGATTCCAGAAGTTTTGTGTGTCCTGCTTTTCATCTCCGCGGCCTTTCCAATCCTCAACGAATTGTTTCGCGGCTTTTCTTCTTTCAACGATATCCACTTATTTCTCCTCAGCTTTCTTTTTTAATTCATCAAGACTTTTTCTAGTTTCCACTGCTCTATCGGCAGGAAAACTATATCTCCAATGATCATAATCTTCGGTTCGTATGCTGCCACTGGTGAACTTCGTTTTTATCTCATTCCAGGAACGCAGATCATCATGAAGCGACATTGAATAGTTCGGATGATTCAGATCCATCTTCAGACATACTTCTCCGTCAAGCGTTGTTACTGTAAGCCCATAACGATCTTCCAATGTAAATAATGTATGCATTAAGCCTATGTATGAATCGATATCCGGTACATCTATGGCTTTTTCTGATACATCAAAAATCTGTGCCAGTTTCTCGACTACATCCTTTTTTGGTGTGCGTGATTCGATTTCATATTGTCCAATACGGGAATCCGCAGACATATTGCTGATCCCCATAGCCTGTCCAAGCTCTCTTTGAGTCATGCCGGATCTGTTTCTAAACCAGCGTATCCTTTCGCCTATTGCCATTTTGGAACCTCACTTTCTGTTAGCTTGACCTCATCTTATCATAAAAGTGAGTGGAGTGCAAGATTTTATTCACAAAAAAGTGAATTTTTCTCTTGACATTAACAAATATGTGAATTATACTGTAATTAGATTCACATATATGATAATGCTATATGCACAAAAGGAGGTTTTTTAGATGGAAAAAATAAGCAAAAATGATCTTGATTATTTAGTAAGGACTATCATGCCGGAATTGTACGAAAAAAAAGCCAAAAAAGATGCTTTCATGGAACAACTAATGGAGACTCTTCCAAAGGCTCCTATAAAAATGATTTCCATAACTGAACCATATGCGGCTGAAAAGAGGTTGTCTGCATGAGTAGAAAGAGAGGCAACAAACCACCTCCGCCTAAGTTCTCAACTTCCGGTACCTGGCATACACATTTCACACCGTTCTTTGATGACCAGATCGATTCTAAAGCATATATAGCTCTCAGCGCATCTGCAAAGGAAGTATATACGATCATAAGGCGGCAGTATAAAGGTGACTATAGCGGGGAAGTCATTAAGTGCCCCTACTCTACTTTTGAGAAGTACGGTATCAGAAGAGAGACCGTGGCGAGAAGTATAGATCAACTCGAAGCTTTCGGATTTATAAGTATTGAACGCGGTGGGCTAGCTCATCAGCCCAGCAAATACCATCTAATCGATAAATGGAAAGAATTGAGCGATCCGGTCAAACTTAAAAAGGCCAAAGATCAGCTTGAAGAAAGGAAGCGTAGAGCAAAACTGGCAAAATGTAATGCCAGAGAGCCTTCCATACTGCACGCTTGCTGAAGCGATCCTGTATGGTAAATATATAAGGGGTTCCGAAACCGCTACTAAAAATGTATTGAAAGCTATATAAAACGATTACGAAAACGGAACCTTTTATTCAGGATCTAAAACCAAACAGTAACGGAAGCGATACTTATACAGGTAACGGAAAAGGTACTTAGAATCAGTTTTATGGAATCATAAAAAAAACGTGAAAACAAAGCCGGTAAAGAAATACGTCGATAAATATATCAAGCCCTTAAAAAAAGTCCCTTATATGGGCAAAAAAGTTAAAAAATGACACCGAGAAACTACAGAAAAAACAGAGGTTATATCCTATTAAAGGGGGGATCAAACAATGCCAAGAATGAGCAAACAACGAAAGGAGGAATGGGTATTCTTCCTTAACGAAAGAAACCGTATCACCTACAACGAAAAATGTAGGAATTGTACCCAAAATTGTAAACAAAGCTTTAGGGCTGAAATAGTATATTGCCCCAAATACAAATCCAAAAGAGGCCTCGCCGACTGAGAGCGAAATACACCCCTTGCACAGATCCTTCTGATCTATGCATAGGGTATTTCGCCCTGCGGGGCAGGCTGCTGAAAGGAGGTGAATGAAATGCAAGGACATACTTTTATCCAGCAATCCAAGCTGACAAGTGTCAGCGGCAGGATCAAGTATATCAGCAGCCACGCGAAACAGGAGAACCTGTACGCGGTATACGAAACGACAGATAGGTCGTTTTGGAGAGAACTCGCACTGGAAAATCGTACCGAGTTCATAAGAAGTGGTGCAGAAGGCAAATGCATCGAAGCACGTGAACTGATAATTGCCCTTCCATCCAGCCTCATCGAGTATGATCATAATGAATTGCTCCGGTATCTTGTGAACAGTTTCAAAGAAAAATACGGAGTTGAATGTATAGCTGCTCTCCACCACAATAAGCGAAAAACTAATTTGCACATTCACATGATCTACTCTGAGAGAGATAAATTGGCCGAGCCGGTCATAAAGATCGCTACAAGAAACATATTCATAGATGAGTCCGGTAAGCGCAGAAGGACAAAGAAAGAAATCACAGACGATAATGGTGATCTAAAAAAAGGCTGCAGGATCATACCAAAGGGTGATGTCTATGAACAGCATTATTTTGGAAAGAAGCGAGGAGAATTCAAAGATAAGCGTTTCCTCAGCGATGTCAAAGAGTTTTTTACAGGCATCATAAACGAGCAAGTGAGATATGACAGTGAGAAGCTTAAGGTCTTCCCCTCCAACAGTCCATATCTGGCAACTAAAAAAATCGGTAAGAACAATCCCCACGCAGAAGAGATCCGTCAAACCAACAGGACAAAAGACAGCTGGAATCGGCTGGTCGATAAAGCCATGCGTATGGGAATGCCCAAGGAATCGCTTATAACAGTCAAAAAAGAAGAGATCACAAAACCTATAAGCGAAGCTATCAAAAGCGGTGCTATCAAGAGCAATATAGTCGGAGCATTCATAGACCGTGCCACAAGAACGCTGAGCAGAATGATAAGAGAGTTGTTTAAAATGGAACCAGAGACCGCAACTATGGTACTCAAAGAGCGTCTGAAGGAATTCATAAACTACTGCCGGGCGCCACTAATAGATCGTAAAAAGGAGGAAAGAGACGCAAGATGAAAAATGCAGTAATATACGCAAGATACAGTTCAGACCGGCAAAACGAAATGTCCATCACAGGACAGATCGCCGAATGCCGGAAATTTGCAGAGGAACACGACCTCATAATACTACAGGAGTATATAGACCGAGCACTGAC
>JAEEGL013955846.1_pt1 | contig 11727 bp, 8 predicted proteins | sample 9134231 | NCBI WGS metagenome assembly JAEEGL01 (sample SAMN16246548, study PRJNA631951) | gut metagenome | biome: gut microbiome; feature: rumen; material: fiber-attached | host: Bos | place: Iran: Karaj | collected 2018-10
ATGTATTTCAAATCAGTAAACTTTCTGATATGAACCCGAAGTTGCTGGTATGTTATATATCTTCTATATTAAATATATTTTGTATAATTTGTTAGTTTTTTAAATTTGAATCTATATAACATATGAATTATATAACATATACATTTATTATGTTCTGTAAGCATATATCATATATATCTAAAATAATTGCTATATATAAATAATATATACATGTTATGTATCTTATATTTATTACCATATTTATGTTATATATATTATGTGTACGCAATTATGTATATATGTTATGTATTTATAATGCATCTATATTATATATCTTTTATTTCATATATTTTTTAAATATCTAATGTATTTTCAATATCTAATATAACAAATATAGCAATCATTTATAATATATATTTTATTTATCTCAATTAATATAAATATATAAAATAATCTCTATATTTAATATATTATATATTTTATAATTAATATAAATATTGAATAGTAAATGAATATTTGATATAATTGATATGTATTAATTAGAATATTTACGTTTTATATATTATTTATACTTTATATTTTATATGTAATCATTTTCATTTAAACATAGAAAACAAACAATTCCCACCTGGAAACGCAGATTACCAGAATCAGATCTGAAAACCGGAAGTGAACAGGCCTTAACATCATGAAAATATTAATATTGATCAAGTTTTGTAGCGATATTAATCATTATTTGATGTATTAAGTTTTAATTATAGTTTTGGTGCAATTGATGGGATGATGCCATTGAAAAAAGAATAAATAATTTAAGTAAAAATTTATAAATTTCAATATCAGAATGTTGCAAGACTCAATTATATATAAAATGCTGAAATTATCAATTATATAGTATTTGGATGCAAATTTATTACATATTTTTGCATTTTTTCTTTCAATTTTAATAAATATGTATCACAAATATGATATAATAGCATATGTAATATTCCTGCAATTTACAAGGTTTTCGTTGTTTATTAAGTTTCGATTGAATAATTCTAGATATTTTCAGTTTATAAACTTTATATTTTCTTAACTATTGACTGTCTTGGTCAGTTATGAGATTTAAACGGTCAATAGAACATATTATTTGTCTTTATATATTGCAAGTAAAAAATGAATGTTATCAAATAAATTTCCGTATAATATAATGCCTGTAATTAAAAACTATATATAGCATCCAAGGTAATAGTCTAATTAATTTCATCTTATTAAATCTATAATTAATTTTATGTTTTTCTTGCAATCATTCATTATTCAAAATTGTAAATCATGATTTAATTTATTAAATTCAAGTCATTTTGTTGTTTTTATGGTATTCAAAAAGTCGAAATTGATCTTATATTTTAATTTCTTTCATTTTTTTCTTTTTTTAATCTATTATTTTTCAATTTACATCGTTATTATTCCTTAATAGGCATTTAATTAAAAATATTGATAATCTATCTATACAAGCATTTATTTTCTTATAGATGATTGTTATGATCCAAATGACATTCTTTTGAATACCTGGTTTGACAGCTTGTAGTTTGTTTAATTTTATTAATAAACTACAATTCATTTATTAATTAGAACTTCAGGTATTACAGACCAGCTCTGGATTTGATGCTTTTAAGGTGACTTAAATGGGGTTAAAAAGAGACATAAAAGGGATTAAAAGGTTATAGTTTCTGGGATATAAGGTGATATAAAAGGGAATAAATCATACTGCGATAAAAGTGCAGTAAAAAGGTTCCAAAAGCGTATAAAAAGGGATAAAAGGTGACTAAAAAGGGAAATGCAATTTTAATAAAACTTCTTAGTAACAAAAGCTTCATAACCCCAGTAAACATGCGCTTTCCAATAAACAATAACATAATATAGGTGACTGAAAAGGGAATATAATGGTGCATAAAAAGGGAATAGTATATGACGGGAACTGTCATCCAGGAAAGTAACAGGTTGAAAAAGTCTCTCAATATGATAAAGGTGAACAAAAAGGGAATACACGAAATCCCTTTTTGTTCACCTTTTTAGAATTAAAGTCCCCAAAAGAGGAGATAAGTACACCGGTGACCTGAATAATATAGAAATTCGATCCATTTAATGGTTTAAAAGCACTTATTGGATGAAAGTATTTGAAGTTTTCGAGGGGATAAAACAAGGAATTACGCTGCAATATAGAGCTAGATGCACGGAAATGAATGAATATCAGTGGAAAAAGTTAAGGTTTTAGATATTAGGAGAATAAAATAGGTGTTAAAGGTGAACAATAAGGGAATAATATATACCATAGTAGTCAATTCAAATTGGTCAATGGTATACAAAAAGGGAGCCCCTATCTGTATAGGTGCATAAAAAGGGAAATAATTGCGTTGACCGAAAAGGTTTACTTGAAATAGTGGAATGATGCAGTGAAACCCACTAAATATGGGAAATTTTGCTTGAAAGTGACAATAAAAGGAATATAATAATTAATAAGGTTTACAAAAAGGGAATGTTATCTAATGAATTATATTCAATGGTGACTGGAAAAGGAAGATTCTATCGTCCCTTTAGGTGTACAAAAAAGGAATAGTATTGGGGGAGATATGCAAAAAGAAGAAAAAGAACAGCTCATTGTCAGTCACAAGACCTATAATAAATCAAATGAATTGATCAATGCAATGGGAAAGGGCACAGCCCTTTCCCAGAAGCTATTTGCTATTGGTATGCAGCATATAGAAATAGATGATACCAATAACGTAGTGGCCACTATTTACGGCCCGGAGCTTCGTAAGATGTTTAAGTCAAGTTCTGGTTCGCTATATGAGCACATTGAGGCGCTGTGCGATCGCCAGGTTAAAGGATCAACCATTTTTGACTGGAATCTTCTTATGAAGGACAAGGAAAACGGCAAAATAGAGGCTCATCAGGTGGTAACCGATGCATCCTTCAAAAATGGCACTCTTACATTAAGATATAACAATTCACTTACTGATAAGATAGTCAATCTGAAGAAAGGTTACACAGTCCTTAGTTTATCCGAGACTCTCAGTCTTAAGAGCGTATATTCCTTAAGGCTATATGAGATGCTTCTTTCAGCTTATGACCGTAAGGCTTATATCACCAAAGAGGACGGCGTTCAGGTATTTGATTATGATCTGACAGAGCTCAAGCTTGATCTGGGAGTCATCAATTCCGGTGGTAGCAAGGAGATCAAGAACGAACTGGCCAAGGATTACCCCGATTATGACAAAATTGAGGAAATTGCCGAGAAACTGGGGCAGACCAAGTACAAGGAATACAAGATATTTAACCGTAATGTACTAAGTAAGACCAAGGAAGAGCTCAACAAAAAGACATGCCTCGAAGTAGATTATGATCCAATAAAAAGCGGCAGAAAGACCGTAGGAATCAGATTCTTTGTAAATAAAAAAGGTGTTGCTGTTACCAAAGAGAAGGCTACACCTGCTAATAAGGATGAGATTTTTGATGAAATAATCCAGCTTTTGATGGGGGATTTCAAGGTTAAGGAAATCCGGGAAATAGCCGAGATTGCTGAGTATGACATTGAGAAAATCAGAAAAGCATATGAATATATGCAGTCTTACAACAAAGAAATTGAGGTTCCGATTGCCTTTATGAAGGAATGCATCAAGAATGAGTACTACCTGAACAAGGCTAAACCCAAGAAACCCGGTAGCAATAACTCATTTATGAACTTTGAACAGCGCACGGATTATGATTTTGAAGCGCTGGAGAAAATGCTTGTTGATAATTAAGAGATTAGGGATATCCTATATATGTTATATAACATATATAGGATATTTTGTATATTCACAAATGACAAAAATGTAGATTTTATCGGGCTTTATAATATTGCAATATAAATTTGATATTTTATATTTGTTATATATCTTATATTTAGTATTGAATCAAAAATCATCGCAAAAAATAATAAGAAATTCAACTGAAAATGCAGTAGAGAAAAAACAAAAAGTCTGAAATAATAAAAGGTAAAGCGGTCGGAGGTGCATATGGAAAGGATTGTAGCCAAACTTTTAATATACGGAGATCTTCCTAAGGATTCGATACTTCTTAATCTTTCAACAGTCTGTAGGGATCTTCACAGCAATAATTATAACAAAGAGGAGCTTATATCAAGGGTATACAAGGAGGTAAAAAAGCTTCTGGTTCTTGGAACAAGCTGCGCATTTGACAAGAATCTATGGCATAATTATCTGACTTATCTTCTTATCATGGACGAGAACCCCTTTAGTCTTACCTGTGAGAAGGTGGGAAGTAAGGATGGCAGCGTCAATCATTTTGCCAAAAATGATTTTCACGCTTACCGTGAATTGTTTAATTATGACTTTTCAGAGCTTGAGGAGAAGCTTGGCATAGACTGTTTTTCCTGTATAACGGATTACAGGTCAATAGACAAGCCGGAGCTAATGTACAACTCCAACGTCAGTGAAAAAGTCCGTGGGCTAAGCGAGTTGTTGGAAAAAACCACCTCGGATGAAGAGTTTTTTGACTGTATCACAGATTTTTACAAGAGAGTAGGTGTCGGCTCCTTTGGTCTTAACAAGGCCTTCAGGATCAGGGAGTGTACAAGTGGCGAAGTTGAGTTCACGCCCATCAATAATATGGACAAAGTGGTCTTAAATGACCTTGTAGGGTACGAAATTCAGAAGAAAAAGCTAATAGACAATACCAAGGCCTTTGTGGCCGGGAAAAAGGCAAATAACGTCCTTTTATTTGGCGATAGCGGCACAGGTAAATCTACCAGCATCAAGGCGATCGTAAATGAGTTCTATGGCGACGGCCTTAGAATGATAGAGATATACAAGTATCAGTTCAGACTCCTGTCACAGCTGATTGCTCAGCTAAAAAACAGGAATTATAAGTTTATTATTTACATGGATGATCTGTCTTTTGAGGAAGATGAATCTGACTATAAATTCCTCAAGGCTGTAATTGAGGGCGGTGTGGAGACAAAGCCCGATAATATCCTCATTTATGCAACCTCCAACAGGAGACATCTTATCAAAGAGACCTGGAGAGACAGAAGAGATGTGGAGCAGGATGGTGATATTCATCGATCTGACACAATGGAAGAGAAATTGTCCCTTGCCAATAGATTTGGTGTAACAATAGGCTATTACAAGCCATCAAGACAGGAATTTTATGACATTGTCACGGAACTGGCTGCAAGGCACGATATCACCATGGAGAAAGAAGAGCTGCTTAGAGCAGCGGACAGATGGGAGCTCAATCACGGAGGAATATCCGGAAGATGCGCCCAGCAGTTTATCAATTATCTTTTGGGACAATAAAAAAGCATACAACAACACGCGTTATTATATGCTTTAAGGATTCCATTTTAAATTGGGACAGTCATAGGCGCAGCCCTGAAGGCTCTCGTTCCTGACTTCGCAAGAGGCATTTCTGCAGTCGCGGCACTTGAAGGTATAGTGGTAAGAATACCGTATTTTACAGGCTTTACAGCAGAAGGGCATATTGCTGTTTCTGGCGGTAAATGTTCTTCCGCAGCCCATACATTGTTTAACAAGATTGTGGGACATAGGCCACCTCCTTATATAATAATTATTTACTAAATATACGCAGAATCAATTAAATTGCGATAAAATGATGATAAAATAAAAAATATAGAGCTATAGAGGTTTGTATGCACGAAATGAGTTACCTGGTAAGAGTGATATCTCTTGCTGCTGAAATCGCCGAAGAAAACGGTGCAAAGAAAGTCAAAAAAATAGTGGTGGATGTAGGAAAAACCAGTGGTGTAATGCCTTATTACATGTATAAATATTACCCTGAAGCATCCAAAGGAACCATTCTTGAAGGCGCAGAGCTTGTTTGCGAAGAGATACCAGTAAAGGCTTTCTGTGAGGAATGCGGCAATGAGTATTATCCTGTGAAAGAAAACAGGTATTTATGCCCTCATTGCGGTGGCAGAAAGGCCAGGATAATCGAAGGAAGAGATGTAGCTCTCAGAAACGTAGAAATTGAGGATTGATGCAAAAAAACGGAGGACTTATGAAGACTCTATATCTTGAATGCAAGATGGGTATTGCCGGAGATATGCTTACGGCTGCACTTATGGACCTTTTTGATGAAACGGATGATATTTTAATCGAATTGAATTCCCTTGGAATCCCTAAGGTACAATATTGCCTGGAAGAATCAAAAAAGTGCGGTATTATCGGAAAACATATGTCAGTGCTGGTTGATGGTGCCGAAGAAGAACCCGGTATTAATCCGCATGAGGAGCATCATGAAAACGCCCATGGGCATGATCATGGGCACAGCGGAGTAAATGCACATGATCATGAGCATATTCATGAGCATATTCATGAGAGTCCTCATGAACACAGGTCTCTGTACGATATAGAGGAAATAATAGAGAGTCTTCAGACCTGCAAGGAAATCAAGAGCGATATCAGGGAAGTGTATGAACTTCTGGCAGAAGCAGAGAGTGAAGTTCACGGTGTTCCTGTGTCTGAGATACATTTCCACGAAGTGGGGAATCTTGATGCTATAGCAGATATAGCAGCTGTTTGTTATTTAATGCATAAATTGGATCCCGATAAGGTTATAGTATCCCCTATTAACGTCGGAGGCGGCAAGGTTAAGACCGCCCATGGAATTCTTCCTGTTCCTGCGCCTGCAACAGCGCTACTTTTAAGGGGAATTCCATCATATCAGAGCGATATAGAATCAGAGCTCTGTACACCTACAGGGGCAGCACTTGTGAAGTATTTTGCCTTTGATTTTGCCAATCAGCCTGTAATGTCGATTGAAAAAATCGGTTATGGCATGGGCAAAAAGGATTTTTCTCAAGCTAATTGTCTCAGGGCTGTTATGGGTGACACAATGGAAGATACTGAGCAAATAGTTGAGTTATCCTGTAACGTTGATGACATGACTCCGGAAGAGATAGGATTTGCGATTGAAATGCTGTTTGAGGGCGGAGCGGTAGAAGTTTATACAACATCCATAGGCATGAAGAAGGGGCGTCCGGGAACAGTTATAACCTGCATGTGCAGATTGGATGAGCGCGAGAAGATGCTGGGACTTATATTCAAGCATACAACAACAATCGGAGTACGAGAGAATATCTGTAACAGATATGTCTTATCCAGAGAAATTAAGAAGATAGAGACAGCCTACGGTGAGGTAAGGGTTAAGAGATCATATGGCCATGATGTAAGCCGTGAAAAGCTTGAATATGACGATATTTCAGGTATTGCAAGGCGTACGGGCAAATCAATCTTTGAACTGAAAAAAGAGATGAAAGAAGACCTTAAGTAGGCCAAAATGAACATAATAAATAACAGGCGCTGTATTATACGATGCAGCGCCTGTATTTTTTATATCGAGTAGATATATTTTTTATATAATACATCAAATCCTATTTATTGGCTAACAGGCTTATTTCCTCCTGAGACTTTTTGATGGTCTCATTCACTGTCTGTTCACCGTTTATGCAGCTTACAAGCTCTTTTCCGAATACTTCTTCAATCTGTGACCATTTAGTGGTTCTTGGACGTACTCTTGAGTTGTTGGTTCCGCTGTAAATAGCCTCGAAATAAGGATATTTGGCTAATACTTCCGGATCCCGAAATACACTTTTTCTTGTGGGAATCCCACCGGATTCAAGTGCTTTTCGCTGAACTTCCTCGCTTGTGAGATAGATTGCAAGTTCCAAGGCAAGTTCCTTATTTTTGGAATTTGCAGTAACTCCAAGGAGCCAGTTACCGATCTCGCCGGTAGCAAGAGCCTCGGAGGAGGCAATTCTTTTTCCGGGAATCTGAGCAATTTCTGCTGCGGTTCCGTTACCTGAAATAAACCAGGAAGGCCATCCCAGAGCCAATGCACCTTCACCGGAAGTGATTGAATTAACCAGATCATCTTTGTCCTGATTTGCGCCGGTAGCAAGCAGCTTACAATAGAATTCCAAGGCGTCGCGACTTTCCTGTGAATCGAGAATTACATTATTGTTGGAGTCGAAGATATCTCCTCCAAATGCCCACAGAATCGGGAGAAAATCGGATACTATAGGGTTTCCTGACTGTCCTCTGATCACGTAACCTTTTTTGCCTGTATCATTTGCTTCCTGGCATATTTTGAGTATGCTGTTCCAATTTGTCAGATCTGCATTGGTGTCTACAAGGTTTTTATTGTAGAATAACAACTGTACATTACCTGAAAAAGGTAATGAGTAAGTGGCGCCGAGAGGATATGGATCTTTGCCGAGAAGCCTTGATTTTTCAACGAAATCTTCATCATCCGCATATCCGAGGGATGTTAGATTGCATAGCAGGCCTTTTTCTATGTATTCCGGCATAAGGGGGTCATCGATCATAATTATGTCATAGGCAGCTACTTCGTTTGATGAATCCGAAATTACCTGGGTTCTGATATCATCGGCCGACATTGAGAATACTTTTACTGTGCATCCGTGCTCTTTTTCGAATTCACCCTTCACAGAATTTAGGACATCAGTAAAAGAACCGTCTCTGGCGGCTATCGTTATGGAAATATCAGCGTTTGCAGGGGTATTATTCTGTTCACTGCCGCAGCCGAATACTGATGCGGTCATAGCAACTGCCAACAGCACCGATGCAGTTTTCTTGGACAATTTCATGTGAATACCTCCATGTGGTTATTCAAGTTCATATTACCATATAGCGATATGTTATGTATGAAAATAAAATAATTTTAAGATTAAAATATAATCAAAAAACAATAGATGAAGCAGAGGAGAACAATGATTAAGCTAGATTTGATTACAGGATTTCTTGGCTCAGGGAAGACTACTTTTATTAAAAAATATGCCGGGTATCTTCTGAACCGGGGAGAGAGAATATGCATTATCGAGAATGATTTCGGAGCAATCAACGTGGATATGGTGATGCTAAAGGACCTGGAGGGAGAACGCTGCAACCTTGAGATGATAGTTGGAGGTGACGGCCAGGAAGCACACAGAAGGCGGCTTAAGACCAAGCTTATCGCCATGGCTATGCAGGGTTATGACAGAATAATCATTGAGCCTTCGGGCATTTTTGACCCTGATGAATTTTTTGACCTTGTCTATGAGGAACCCTTGGATAGATGGTACGAAATAGGAAATGTTATCTGTATCGTAGATCCGACCCTTGATAAAAATATTTCCGACAGTTCAAAATATATTCTTGCAACCGAAGCAGCAGTATCTGGTGTTATTTTATTCAGCAAAATTAATTTTTGCAGTGAAGAAGACATCAAATCATCTGAAAAATTCCTCAAAAAAACGATGGAAGATTTCGGATGTCTAAGAGAAAATCAGAAATTTAGTCTGATTGCACTCGATTGGGACAGCCTTGCAGAATCAGACTATAAGCATATAGTTAAAAGTGGATATAATAAAGTTAGTTACACTAAACTGCCAATTTTGGACAGTGATAAATTCGATACCGTATTTTATTTTGATTTTGAAATGAGCGAAAAAAATCTTCGGGAAAACATCCAAAAAATCTTTTTGGATTCTGAATGCGGATATGTTCACCGGATTAAGGGAATAGTCAAAAATGAAGATCGATCTTTTTATGAAATCAATGCAAACCGAAAAAATATAACGTCCAAAACAGTTACTGCGGAGAGGTCTATACTAATTGTTATAGGAGAGCACCTCAAAAAGGAGAAATTATCGGCATATTTAGGTGATGCGACCCTGTGAAACCACAAGATGTCTGAACATTTCCAAAAATATGTCTGAAATGTCTTATAAATTGTGCATTTCTGCGAAATTGTAGTATAATATTCTCTAGGCGGCTGTTAACTTCGTTTTTAATGGGAGAGATGCTATGAATGAGGGGATCGGAGACGGAAAGATAGGCTACTCATCAGAGACCAATTTTGCACCAAATGATATTCTGTACATGCTTAGGGATCTGCCTGATGCATGTTGTATTTTCAAGGTTTTAACGGATCCTTTCGGAACAGTTAAGGATATGCTGTTTTTATTTGCCAATGAAAAATATGCTGCAATGTGCGGCAAACCTATAGCGGAACTGATTGGCAATACATTCTATAAGACTGTCAACAATTTGGATGAGGACTGGATCAAATTCAGTTACCAGGCAGCCATATTGAGGCAGTCATCTATTAATCGAACATACAATACCATGATGGACAAATGGTATGAATTCTGGGCTGTACCCGTTTATCAGAAGGGCTTTTGCGCATTCATTATCCATGACGTTACAGCTGCAAAAAGGGATGAGGATAACAAAGTCTTTGCTACTAATACCAGTAATGTCATTATTGACTGCGCCAAGGAGCTTACAAGCTCGGATTTTAACAGAGGCGTTAAGCGCATGCTGCGCAAACTGGGACAGACAATAGAGGCAGACAGGGTTTATATTGCTGAACTGAAGGACAGAGCAATAAGCGATATCCATGAGTGGGTAAGCAATACAAGTACCAGGGATCTTCCTACCCTGAAATATTTTGAGCAATATGATATTCCAATGATGTGGGACAAGCAGCTTCAGGGCAAAAATGTTGTTATGGTAAATGACACAGGTTATTTAATTGATGTGAATGAGCCGGTATATCATGACATTCTCGCCGGCAGAGTCTCCAGATATATGATAGCGGTGCTTAAGGACAAAAATGATGTGATCGGGTACCTTGTGGCTGACAACTATTCCATTAACAATCTGCAGATCAATGTTGCTGAGGTATTCGAATCTGTGGCACTTTTCCTTTCTGCGGAGATGCGTAATCATACTTTGACAAGGGAGCTTATGTATCTTGGTAGTCACGATGCCCTTACAGGTCTTGGCAACCGGTATGCACTGAATCAGGCTCTGATGCTTCTATCCGGTATGACAACAAGCATTGGTGTGTGCTATTCGGATATAAACGGTCTGAAGGCGATTAACGATGAATTCGGCCATCTTCATGGTGATGAGGTAATTAAGGATACCGCAGCAATATTTGCCGGTATTTTCAAGAAAAAATACTGTTACAGAATAGGCGGAGATGAATTTGTCGCCATTGTTCCCGAGATCGACGAGGTAAAATTTAACGCTCTTGTACAAAAGTTTGAGAGCAAAACCAAGAAACTTACCGTTGCCATAGGTCATGTCTGGACAAATGATTCAAGCGAGATAAACAAAGCTGTTCAGGCAGCTGATGAAAACATGTATAGCAGTAAGGTTGAATATTATGAGAGTCATGAGCGAAGACAGCAGAAAAAAGGATTAAAAACCAAGTGATATCATAATCGCAAAATATTTGTAAAATAAAAATAAAGGCTATCGCATCAAGCGATAGCCTTTCTAATATTCAAAAATTCAAACTGATATCTGTAATTATGCAAGAGAAGCAGTGATAATAGACATTGAATATACTTCAAGTGCGTTACATCCACGGGAAAGGTCATTGATAGGAGCGTTAAGTCCAAGAAGGATAGGACCGTATGCTTCGAAGTTACCCATTCTCTGAGCAATCTTGTAGCCAAGGTTTCCTGCGTTGATGTCAGGGAAAATGAAAGTGTTGGCATGACCTGCAACAGGTGAACCGGGAGCCTTCTGCTTAGCAACTCTGGGAGATACTGCAGCGTCAAACTGAAGCTCTCCGTCGATCGGAACGTCAGGATACTTTTCCTGAGCCTTCTTGGTTGCGTTCTGCATCTTTGTTACTGAATCATCCTTAGCTGATCCCTTTGTTGAGAAT
>JAEEGL015509249.1_pt1 | contig 11727 bp, 6 predicted proteins | sample 9134231 | NCBI WGS metagenome assembly JAEEGL01 (sample SAMN16246548, study PRJNA631951) | gut metagenome | biome: gut microbiome; feature: rumen; material: fiber-attached | host: Bos | place: Iran: Karaj | collected 2018-10
AAAAATACATCTTTTTTTCGTCAATTGCAAAATCTCGCCCGAGTTTTTTTGCTTAATTGACGGCGACTTCGTCTTTATCGTTCCCGCCGGCTTATTTTGCCGTCACATATCCCAACGCCACAGCCGCAATCCCCAGCACGACGCTCCCCAATGTATAGATGGCGAACAGCGTGTACTCATTGGCCTGCAGCATCGTCAGCCCTTCTTTGGAGAATGTCGAGAAGGTGGTGAACCCGCCGCAGAATCCCACCATGAGCAGCAGGGACAATGCCGGAGAAAAGCTTTGGAAGCGGCTTGTCGCGCCCCACAGGAGTCCGATGAGCAGACATCCTGCAAGGTTAACGGCGAATGTGCCCCAGGGGAAGCCGCCGGCGGCATGGTTCATGGCCAGCGATATGAGGTATCTGCAGATGCCGCCTATGCCGCTTCCGATGCCGACCAATATGATGTCTTTAATCATTTGCGTAACTGTTGTTCTGATTATATTTGCCCAATGATTTCATTGCGCTGCAAAGATACGAAATAAAGTTGATAATGTCACACAGAAATCACAGAAACCACAGAAAGATTTAATTGTTGTAGCAAAAAGTCAAAGATCGCTTGTCATTCCGGATCTTTTCCAACTTTCGCTTCAAAACTCACCCAAAACGCCCTAAAACACGGCGAAAATCTTCAATTTCTAACCCTCTGAGAAGCCTCTGACGACCCTCTGAGGACCCTTTGACTGAAATCCGCTGCAAAGATACGACATTCACCTGCTGTCATTCGTGCGATAGCGTGCAATAGCGTGACTTTATTTTGGGGGGACATTTGATTGGCGTTTTTCCCGCTTTCGACTACGAGATTGGCCATCTGACCACACATTTCCTGTCACATGAGACCGTAATTTGAAATTCTTCTGCGCAGAGACAATGCTTCGACAACGGAAGAAGTTTCTCGTTCCGCTCTTCATTGGAAATCCCTTCTGGCAAGATGGTTTTTTCCTGTATGTCTTTAAAGTCAATTCTATAATGCTGCTTACTCATGATTATCGATTCAATAGATAGTTTGTTTGAGGTTAGATTATGACATCGTTTATAAAACACATTTCAGGATTCCAATTGTTCTACACTCTGAATCTTCACCAAGTTCAATCACATCATAATCGTTATTCAGAGGCATCAGCTCCACCTTTGTGTGCTGCCAACCTTCTTCTGTGACATTTTTTTCGCTATGATACTTTTTGATAGTGTACATGCCGCCGTAATCAATATCTTTCTCGTTACACTCCGTGAGAACGATTTCCCCATTGCGAGAGCCACCACGATACCACTCAAACACACAGATGTCTCCATCTTGTATCTTTGGTTGCATTGAATTGCCCTTGGCATGAACGGCAAAGTGACGTTTCGGATCAGGTGTGAAGCCATTTCCTGTGGCATCTACCCAACCTTCTTCTTCGGGCACCTCACCATCTTCGAAATAACCGCAGGCTGCTCGCAACGTATATAGTGGAATGCTGCCCTCGTGATATTCTGGAAATAGAGGAATGACATTTGTATCTTCTGCCGTTTCTTCAGAAACCTTTGTTTCTTCTATAACGGGTGACAACTCACTTAAAGGCAAAATATCTTCTTCTGCACTCTCGTACCTCTTAAAGTTCTCTGCCTGCTCGAAGATTTCCTTAAACACGTCGTCCTGCGGTACCGGTGGATATCCGTGCTCTGCCAGAATCAGTATCAGGTCCATCTGCAATTCGGCTTTGATATCTGAACGATTGGTCCAATCGGTATAGCGTGATTTATCGTCCACCATCTTCTTGACGGCAGCAGAGAGTGGAATCAGTTTTTCTTCAGGATAATCAAAGCCAAACTTATGGGCTATCTCTTTCAGGATATCATAGAAAGCCTTTTCCTCATAAGTTATACCCAAATCCTTAAACGACTTCTTCTCTTTATTGACCTCCTGCAAGAGTTCTGCCATCTGTTTGGCCACCTCATTCAACACCTCTTCTGCAAACACGGCATTGTCGCTACGATCATTATATTTCTGCACCAGCGCATTCAGGCGTTTCGTAAAGTCAACGCCCTTCATCTTGTTCACCTTCTTAAAGTTGGTAATAACCGTGCGCAACAGCTTCTCCATCAGCTTCACCTTGGTATTGGGCAGCTTCAGCTTTTCAAGCCTGGCCATATAGTCCTGACTTAGCAAGTCTAAATCCTTCGTGTTGGCATTCACCTGTACCACCTCTTCAACGCCTTCCGACTGCAATGCCTCTGCAATCATCTGACTCACCTTGCGGTTCATCTGTGAGGCATCTGGCGCATCACCCTTGGTCAGTTTATAGATGATAGAACGCACACCCGTAAAGAAGTGGATATGCTCACGATCTTCGTCTGTGATGGCCTCATGATTCGAACAGAGATTAAAGGCTGATTTCAGTTTCTTGGTATGCCCCATAAACTGGTTCTGCGTTTTCTCTGTGGCCTGCACAAACTCTGCTGCATGCTTGAGGCACTCAAGCTGCTCCAAAGGCGTACCAGTAGTAAATTTCGAATAGTCGAACTGGGCGAACATCCTGCGTAGGATATCCAACTCATCTTTTACCATCGTCAGCGATTGCTCAATCGTCTCTACATTGTCACCAATATCACCAGCTCCAGCATATTGCTTCAGGGCATTGTTCATATTGGTCTTGATGCCGATATAATCCACCACTAATCCTTTGTCCTTGCCCTCATACACGCGGTTTACTCGCGATATGGTCTGTACCAAAGTATGCTTCTGCAGAGGTTTGTCAATATACATCGTATCCAGGCAAGGCACATCAAAACCTGTAATCCACATAGATACCACAATAGCGATCTTGAAATTCGACTCTGGATTTTTAAACAACACATCAAGTGCTTTCCTGTCTTCATCAGAACCTATTAACTCACGCAGCTCAGGGGCATCATCCTTGTCGCGTGTCATCACCAGTTTGATGCGTTCTACTGGTGTTTGTTCGCTATCGCCGATCTTCTCTGCCCACTCAGGACGCAAAGCAATAATCTGCTTATAGAGATCGTAGGCGATAAAACGATTGGAGCAAACAAACATAGCCTTACCGCATACCGTACTACCCTCTTCTATTCGTTTCTCGTAATGTTCTACAAAATCCTTGGCCACAACAGCCAGTCGTTGAGGATCTCCAAGAATCTTATCCATTTGAGTGACAGCCTTTTTGCTTTCCTCTATCTGGTATTCGTTGGCACCCATTTCCTCGCATTGTTTGTAATAGGCCTCAATCGCCTCCAGCTGTTTGTGGTCGGCAAACACCTTTGCGGCCCTACCCTCATAGACTATTCTGCGTGTGATGCCATCTGCCACAGATTCAGTCATAGTGTAAGCATCCACCACATCGCCAAAAACATCTATTGTTGAATCAATCGGTGTACCGGTAAATCCGACATAGGTAGCATTTGGCAACGAGTCGTGCAGATACTTGGCAAAGCCATAACTGCGCTTCACGCCCTTATCAGTGATCTGCACATTCTGTTCAATATTTGTTTGCGAACGATGGGCCTCGTCTGAAATACAGATGATGTTGGCACGATCAGATAGTACATTGATGTCCTCGCTAAACTTCTGTATCGTTGTCAGGAACACGCCCCCACTCTTTCTGCCTCTTAGCAGTTTGCCCAGCTCCTCACGACTCTCCACATTGACTACCGTCTCATCGCCGATAAACTGCTTGGCGTTCAGGAACAATCCTGAAAGTTGGTCGTCAAGGTCTGCACGGTCTGTTATCAGCACGATGGTAGGACTCGAAAGATGTCTGCTTCGCATCAGAATACGTGTCAGATAAAGCATCGTCAAACTCTTACCGCAACCAGTAGCGCCAAAATAGGTTCCACCCTTACCGTCGCCATGAATATTGATGTGCGAGTGCTCCAGAATATTTTCATAAAGCCTATTAGTGGCAAAGAACTGTGGATAGCGACAAACTATCTTGGTTTCACTCTTCGATGTGTCCGGGAAGAACACAAAGTCCTTGATGACACTCAGCAATCGTTCTTTCCTGAACAAACCCTGCATCATGGTGTGCAGCGAGTCAATGCCGTCGTTGGGCTTATCGGTTCGCTCTATCTTTCGCCAGGCATAGAAGAACTCATAGTCAGAGAACAGCGTACCATATTTGTTGTTCACGCCATCGCTAATCACGATAAAGGCGTTATAGCGGAACAAGTCTGGCACATCTCTGCGATAACGTATTGTTATCTGCGTATAGGCGTTCATGATGGTGGTATCCTCCTTCACGGCACTCTTAAACTCCAGCACGACTACCGGCAGCCCGTTCAGATAAACGATACCATCAGGAATACGCTTTTCTGCGCCTTTTATCTCCAGTTGGTTTACGATCTTGAAGATATTCTTGTCAACATCCTTAAAGTCTATCACCTCAACGAACAAGTCTGGCTGCGACGCATCTTCGCGCTTGATGGTAAAGCCCTCCGTCATCAGCCTGTAAGTCTGGACATTCTGCTGATACAATGGTGCGCCATTATTTGCCGTCAGCTTTGCCATCACACGCTCAACTTCTAAGGGCGTAATACCCTCCGCCTCATATCTGTCCACCAGATATAGCTTCAAGTCATCACGAAGCAACACATCCGATAACTCTTTGTGTATCGTCTCGCCGCTCTGATAGCTATATCCTTGCTGCTCGAACAGCTCCATGATGCCCATTTCCAAGGCGTGTTCGTTGAATGCCATATATCTTTACTTTATATTCGTTTTAATATCGTTTTACAATCGTACCATCTTCTGTATATGTAGTACGACGCCATCGTACTACACCTCTCCGCTACAATCATCATTGAAGAACAACAAGTGGTGCTCCGGTATTGTTTCGTGTTGTGGTTCGTTGTTGGTCATTTTATTAATTTACATAATCTTATTCCCGTGTAAATCTCGATGCGATTAAATCTCTTCAAATAAAAACCGCGAGTTTTTATTATTCTGGATCATATTATTTATCTTTTTAACCTCATTACAACACTTTTGATAATTGAGGTATTTTGAGCTTTTCCAAGCTCCCTTTATCAATAGTTTTGTTATTTTCTTATATACATTCTCGTCTTCCTCTCCTTTATGAATATTTATTATTCCTAGTTTTGTGTCAATATCCTTTATGTCATCTACAGAAACTCGCGCAATCTGTTCAAATAATTCAATATTTTTTTTTGAAAGGATTGATAATATTTCTCTCCGTGGTTGAACGACATACCCAATAACATAACCAGGAGAAGTTATTGTTAAAGTGTTAATGCAAACATTATATTTGTTTTCAAAGCAAGTTTTTATATCTTTAAAAGGATCATTATGATACATATTTCTTTCAAATATATCAACACATACGGTTTGGGAATATAGAAACCCTATACGTTCTTCAACATATTGTTTCTTTATCTTAGATGATTCAAATATATTCTCTTCATAATAATTTATATAATCTTGAAGAAGAGGAAGTTCTATATTTTTAACAAAACCGAGATTGTCTATATCATAATACAGATCCAACATGTTAATATACTTTGATACATTATCACTTCTATAGATTCTCGATAAGATGCTGTCTTGATTCTCTTTTGCGTCACAATAAATAAAACGAGCTGCAAAATATTCTAATAATGATTTGTGCACCCATTTATATTCTGTTCCTTCTTTACAAAATAGAGGTACAGATGACGTTAAATCTTTTAGAAAATCAGATTCAGAAAAATCTAGGTATCCACAGTATTGTTTTGCTTCTCTAATTGAATTAAGGATTGTATCCTCATTGAACTTAACACCTATTCTAACTAAAGAATCAAATCCTATATATCTTAAAAGTTTATCAAAACCATCATAATTTAATCCAGAAAGTTTATCACGAGACTTTAATGGTTTTGTATTATCATGCTTTTCAAAATATGCCTCAAAAACCACACCATAAAAACGATGCTTTTCAAAAGGTATTGACCTGTTGAAATCATAAGCAGTAAATAGCAATGAGACTAATAATGGATTTGCCAAGTATTCGTCAAGTGAGTCATATTGTCCAGAGCAGAGCAATTCTACTAGTCTTTTTGAGAGTTCTTTTTTCTTACCTATATCATATTTCTTTAACAATTCAAAAGATTCATCTTTAGTTAGAGGCTGAATTGTAAATGATTGAAAATCTCCGAAACTAAACAAATTTCCTTCAGGCCGAGAAGTAAGAATGAAATAGTTATTAGTCCCCGCCTTTGAGATAAACGTTTGGATATCCTTTGTGACCTCACTCCTGTCTGATATTGAAATTTCATCATAACCATCCAAGAAGAAAATAAAACCTCCCGTTTGAATTAATTTCAAAAGTAATTCTTTGTCAAATTGTTTAGACAAAGAATTCAACTCCTCTTGAATTTCAGCAAGAATCGTGCGTTCCTTGTTTAGCCTATTCATTTCAATATAGATGGGGATTCCGACCTCGGCTAACCCACTGTCAATTATATCAATAAACATTCGTTTCATGATAGTTGACTTACCCATACCAGCAGTATCTGTAATCAGTATCTTTTTATATTGTTTTATCAATGATACTGGTATTTTTTCAATCTTTGTTGTCTCCTTTTCTTCTTCAGGACAGTTCTCTTTGACTAATGTTTGAGTTACATAAACCTCCTTTAGAAAACGTTGAGAATTATGGAATATCAATGTATTGATAATGCAGTATCTTGAATATGAACGTTCCAAATACTCCTGAAAATGCTCAGCTTTAGGAATCATATTCTCATTATATTTACCTTTGCACCAACCTGCAAATTGAACTATCTTAGGAGTAATTAACCCTACTACTATTTTTTCTACTAAGGGTTTCGCTACCGATGATATTGCTGCTGCTTCCATCATAACTTTTCTATTTTATTGCCCCATCTTCGCCAAAAGCAAAGACTGTAATTCAGTTAATTTCAAGTTCTCTTGCTCTATAATAGTCTTGTGATGGTGAATAACTTTCATCTCATTATCAAACTTAATCAATATATCTATTGGTGGAATTATGGATTCCATCATATGCACATCATTTCGATTCAAAGTTGGAACAGCAGCAAAACCTGATACCGTTTTCCCCAATTCCAATTCTTTCAACTTATAATATACGAAAAATGATGGGGTGCCTTTGAAATCCTTTACCCATAATGTGGTATTTAATGGCCAACATTTCTTATCAACATAAAAAACTTCGCCTATTGTTCCACTTCTTCCTGTTACGACACAAGGAGCATCCACTTTATATTGATTGTGGTACTCTGTTATACCAGTTGAGGCATAAATAGGGTACTCTCCGTCCTTCCTATACTGACTTGGTAAATCAAATCCACGTTGTAACTCAAACATATCGCCAATAGTTCCTATCCTCCAACCATCAGGGAGATTTTCTTTGTCGATGTTGTCGACGAACATTTTGCGGTAGAGGGCTTGGGCAGTTGTTTCGAGGTGTTGAATCATTTGCTCGTTGAGGTGAATGCGGTTGGTCAGTGTTTCGTATTTCTCAACGATTTCACGTTGACGTTCTATTGAGGGTAATGGTATCATCACATTACATAGTTCATCCCAATCAAAAATCTCACGAGCACTGCCGTGAGAATGGAAACGGGCATAGCGGTCAAACTCAGGACGACGAAACCACATCATCAGATATTCAGGCAAAAGCGCATCGTGGTCGATGACCTCAAAAACGGTATAGGCTTGGGAAATGATAGCATCACCACTTTCCTCATATAAAGCAATAGATACCTTGTCGCCATTACGCGAAGTTACTGGACCATAAGCAAACTGCCCAGGATTAACTATCTTGTAAGTTGACATATCAGTACCAATAGTATTGGCAATAGAAGGAATAAACATCTTAGAAATGCTTACTCCTTGAAGATTCGTAACCTTTTCATCTCGATTACGAACATTCACCTCTCTGATATAGTCACCTAAACGTTTGTATGTCATTTATCCTTCTTGCATTTTTATATAGCCACGAGTTACCTTGTTAATTGCTATCTCTGTCAAGTAGCCTTGTTGCACCAAATCGGTGAGGTCTTTTCTTGCTGTCATGGAAGAAATGGAGAACAATTCTTGCACATCTTTTACTGTAAAGATGGTGTCTGGCTCATCGGTAAGCCGCTGCAATACCATTGCTTGCCGATAATTGACATTACCAGTCATCATAAATGCGCTGGCCGCTTTCTTCTCCTGTTGCTTCCGTTGTATATAGTCACGAAGCTGCTGGAATGAAGTTTCCAACGCTTTCAGATTGTAGGCTACAAAATAGCCCATATCGTTTTCATCGTTCTCTGTGTATCGGAATGCTTTTTCATAACTGGTTTTTGACTTCGAAATAACCCTTGATATAGACATGTATTCTGTCAACTTATAGTTCTCTTTCAGCATGTACCAATAGAACAAAGCACGTGCCGTCCGTCCGTTTCCATCAACAAAGGGGTGCATATAGGCCAACATAAAGTGGACAATGATACCCTTGATGATAGGATGGATAAATGTATTTGGGCTGTCATTGTTAAAGAAATCGCACAGGGTCTCTACAAACTCAGGAATTTCCTTGTATGTAGGCGGCGTATAGACAATATCCCCTTCCACCATATCTGCCACAACAACCTTGTCGTTTGTTCTGAAGCGTCCTGCGTCATCGGAATTATCCAAAGTCTTTTCTGTCATCAGTCTATGAATATACAGCAGTCCTTCTTCTGTCAAAGGGTCATCCTTATGATCTACTATAAACTGAATCGTATTATAGTTGTTGAGTATCATCTGCTGCGCCTTGTTTTGAGGAGACTTCTTCTTCCTCAACATTTCCTTAGCAACAACCCGAGTGGTGGAAGCACCTTCCATCTTACTGGAATAGATAGCTTCCTCCATCAGCGAACTCGACAGATAGTATCTCTTTTCCGGACTTGGGGCATCGTTATCATCTTCCCAGAAACTGCCAAACTTCATATCGAAGTCATGACACATTCGTTGCATCTGACTGGTGATACTTAGATTGATGCCATATTTATTCCATACGACCATCATTCCTCTCATCCGTGAGGCTTTGACCTGAGTCCAAAGCATTTGAGGAGTATATCCTTCAGGCGTTTTTTTATATTTCACCTTATCCCAATACTCATAGTCGGCATTGATTTTGTCGACTATTGGGGCAATCTCCGCATCACTTCCCTTCAGCAAGGCATTGACAAGCGACTTTCTATCAACCTTTGGTGGTAATTCTATCATAAAACCTTTTGTATTTATTTCTTGCGGCAAAGATACAAATAATATTTTAAATTCTTGCCAATTCTTGCAAGTTTTTGCAAAATTAGCAAGAATTTGTAAGTTTTAGAGGCTATAGCCTAACTTCTCAAAGAGGGCTTTTAGCTCCTGTTTGCTTGCTTCTTCCTGTTGCAACAGGTCGTGCATTTCTGTTTGCAGCTGCCGCATCTTGGTGTCGAAGTCTATCTGCTCGTCACGATTGCGGAACTCGATGTATTTGCTAGGTACGAGGCTCCAGCCTTTCTGCTCGATTTCGTCAAGCGTGGCAGAGTAGCAGTATTCGGGCTCATTGTGATAGGTCTCTTCATAGCCAACGTGCTGCCAGTTGTGGAAGTTCTCGGCAATCTGCCGTATCTGCTCCTGCGAGAACTGGATGTATTTCTTCTCGAAAGGCTCGCCCCATTGGCGCAAATCGATAAACAGCACTTCGTTCTCACGGTTACGGTATTTAACCAGTTTTCCGTTCTGCTCTACATTACGGGCTTTCTTGTTGTTATTCAGAATCCAAAGCGTCACACTGATGTCTGTAGAGTAGAACATATTGCGGGGCAGAATGACAATCGCCTCTACCACTTTATTTAATAATAGCTGCTTGCGGATAGCCAGCTCCGTGCCGTCGCCACTCAATGCGCCATTCGCCAACAGGAAGCCTGCTGTGCCGTTGGCAGAGAGTTTAGAAACGATATTCAGAATCCAACCATAATTGGCATTACTCGTTGGCGGCACATCGTAACCCATCCAACGGGGATCATCCTTCAGCTCATTTTCTGCTCGCCAAGCCTTTTGGTTAAATGGAGGATTGGCCATAATGAAGTCTGCTTTTAAATCCTTATGTTGGTCGTTGTGGAAGGTATCAGCTGCCATTTCGCCCAGGTTACAAGCAATACCACGAATGGCAAGGTTCATCTTTGCCAGTTTATAGGTGGTGTTGGTATATTCCTGTCCATAGACAGAGATATCGCGCTTGTTACCATGATGAGCCTCGATAAACTTCATACTCTGCACAAACATACCGCCAGAGCCACAACAAGGGTCGTAAATCTTGCCTCGATAAGGCTCAATCATCTCTGCTATCAGATTGACGATGGTCTTAGGGGTATAGTACTCACCTTTACCCTTACCCTCGGCAATGGCAAACTTACCCAAGAAGTATTCATAGACACGACCTATCAGATCGTTCTCCGGGTCTTTTAAGGTATCAATCTTGTTGATCTCGTCGAGCAAGGCAGCCAACTTGGTGCGGTCAAGCGAAAGACCTGCATAGTAATTACTGGGGAGCGCACCCTTCAAAGTAGGGTTGCTCTGCTCTACCTTTGCCAAAGCCTTGTCTATCTTGATGGCAATATCGTTCTGCTTGGAGTTCTCTATCAGATAGTCCCAACGACTTTCGGGCTCCAAATAGAAAACGTTCTTTGCATTATAGAAAACAGGATTATCAGCAAAGGCCGCCTTGCCTTCAGTCACCAACTCATTGCGTCGCTCCGTAAAACGGTCGTTGGCATACTTCAGGAAAATGAGACTCAGCACCACGTGCTTATACTCTGATGGTTCCACAGAGCCACGCAATTTGTTCGCCGACTCCCATAACGCCTCCTCTATTGCCTTTTCTTTTATCTGTTTCTTTGCCATAATTACTTTCAACTATTTCATCCTTCAGCCTAAACGCCTCTGGATCTATTGTCATTTGATAAATCTTTATTTCAGGGTTAAGTTTACGAGCGACATCTATAACTTGTTGACTTTCTCATGGTATCTATAACACTATTTCGCCCCAAAATTACGAAAAAAAAGTGACTTTGACAAAAGAATTCTCAAAATCCACCCTTTATTTTCAAAAAAAATCAAACGAGAAAAGTGATACGGACGATACATCTGTCCACAAATCCAGCATGCTTTTTTTACTCATTTCTACCCTTCATCTATCGGTGATGTATCAGAAAAAGCCGACCGATGATCAATTGACAACTGGTGTCTGAAAAATCTCATCAGACACAAATTTACGCTTGTCCGTTATGTCCCCAATGGCCGTTTCTCGAAAATTACACATGCAACCGATGCAACCAGCGCATCATCCAAAGAGCCTGTTTTGTCAAAAAATTGGATTTCGAAACACGAAGAAAACCACCCTTTTCGAGGCCTTAAATTATAACAAAGACGGAGTATTGTTAATTTCACTCTTCTTTTCTGCCCTCGTTCTTCTACCGTGCAGAGACCGTGCAGAGACCGCGCAGAGCCGCTGTTTGGCCCATTTTTTGTCAAAAGAAAGTCACGGGAGAGACGGGCTCACGCTGAAGACTGCGTGCGCGTACCATAAAAAATCTGCGGCATTTCTTGCACATGTCGGGGGAATTTCATAGCGTTGCGGCATGATTTACGCTATGGCCATAGTGATGCTCCTCTTGGGAGGTGGAATAGGATGGC
>JAEEGL016285538.1_pt1 | contig 11727 bp, 8 predicted proteins | sample 9134231 | NCBI WGS metagenome assembly JAEEGL01 (sample SAMN16246548, study PRJNA631951) | gut metagenome | biome: gut microbiome; feature: rumen; material: fiber-attached | host: Bos | place: Iran: Karaj | collected 2018-10
GAAAAGCGGATTCGACACCTATTTTGTGGATCATACTACGGGAATTTATCCTGTAGCCGCTTCGGGAACGCCTTTTACGGCAACGTATTTCCAGTCAAAGGGAGATATCATCACAGACCTAAGCGAGGATATGGCTGCGGAGCAGAAAGCACGCACCACCTATGACAATATCCTCAGACTTGCCGATGATCCTGATGTAAGAGACCCGATACGCTTTCTCCGCGAGAGGGAGATAGTTCATTATCAGCGATTCGGTGAAGCGAAGCGTACATTATGAAATAAGGCATACTGATTAATTATGGATCAAAAATATGGTTATTTTACATATTGACAATGATTTTATAATGAGATATAATAGATAAAATCAGATATATAGGGGGGGATAGCATGCTAAACCAATCCGAAGAGGGTTCGCACAGGGGAGGACCTGACGGCAGTCCGCACAGCGAAAGCGTCGGACGCAGAAGCTCTCGGATAAGCAAAACACGTTTTCCGGGATCGAGCAGATATGCTGTTTATCACAGAGGAAAGCCGCGGTATTTCTACGCATACAGGAATTACGAGCCGAAATATGACTTCAAACGGCTTCTTATAGGTATAATATATATCCCGTTTTTGCTTTTTATAGCATTATCCGTAAAACAATCGTTTTTTAAAGTACCCAAGGATTATAATCACAATATCGTTATAAGCGATGACGCGGACGTTATTGCGGACGAATGGGCACTTCAGGACAGCCTTAAGGGATTTATGGAAAAAACAGGGGTAACGCCATCTGTAATCACTTTGTTTGATGACGACTGGAATGGAAACTACCTGACCCTTGTACAATACGCAAACGCAAGGTATTCACAGGAATTCAATGATGAAATGCACTGGCTCATAGTATATTCGAGACCGAAGGTATATACTGCCGACGGTGCCGTTGAATGGCGCTGGGAGGAGAGACAGGGCGAGGATGCTGCCCCTGCGCTGAAAGGCAGGGGAATGCAGAAGTTCAACAGCACCATGCAGGAGCTTCTCGGAGACGGGAGCGTCAATGTGGGTACTGCAATATCAAAAGCCTTCGACAGCTTTACTGATAATGTATCGGTACTTCCGCACTTGTCTGTGCTTATAATGCCGCTTTTCATGCTTGCTTTTCTGTTGTTCCATGCATATTTCATGCTCGGACTCAATGAGCTTAAGTACAGAAAAGCCGTTCCTGCGCCTGAGGAGGGTATAGATGATGTATCCGGCACAGCATACGGCGATTATGAGATAAAGGACAAGATAGCTTCTGCAAAGAACAGGAAGATCTGTCCGTATTGCGGCGGTTCATATTCTCAGGTGCTGACGAGGTGCCCACACTGCAACGCGATGATATCTGAGGAATAGTACATAATATTTTGGATTTTTAACAGGCGCAAAGACGTTAATGCTTCTTTGCGCCTGTTTTTCGTATGAGTTGCATTTTACCATGAACTGTGGTATAATTTAAAAAAGGGAGTGGAAAGTGTATGAATAATATCAACAGACAAAAGATTGAGAAAAGCATATGTGCCATATGCTGGCTGCTTATGCCGATATATCTTTTTTTTGTCGTTTCTCTGACCCTGAGGGGGAGAGGAGAGGCTGCAAGCTCAATAAATCTGACACCACTGTATGAGCTGAGAAGGGCCATCAGGTCGAGACATCATTTTTACTGGATAAAGCAGATCATGGGAAATATCGCATTGCTCATGCCATTGGGAATAATGGTACCGTTCATGCTGAAAATAATGAGAGGTCCTGTACGTATAGCTGCTCTGGCGTTCTGTGCCTCGTTAGGTATTGAATCGCTTCAGCTCATCTCGGGCAGAGGAATATTCGAGCTTGACGACCTTATGCACAATACATTGGGAGCTGTTATCGGATACTTTGTTTACCTGTCCGTAACTGAAAAAGTGCTTAAAGAAGAAAGCACAGCAAATGAAGAATAATATCTGAAGGCGCGATAGTTTCTGTCGCGCTTTTTTGCGCATTTATGCATACGGACAAGGGAAAGCGGCGTATTATCCTTTCGGAGGTGGTCTGTATAAAGGAAAACGACAGAAAGGGAACAGTTTCCGTGAAAAGCGGTTTTGCTTCACAGAGTGGCGTAGTTTCAGTGGAAAATCTGTTCCCGTCGGGCGCAAACGCTGCAAAAATGAGAAAAGCAGCGGAAATACTGGACAGACTTGCAGAAAAATATGAGAATAACAGCAATATATGTAAGACAGTCGGTTGACAGAGCCGACAGTATATCCATTGAGCAGCAGATAGAGTTTTGCAGCTACGAAGCCCGCGGGGAGCCGTTCAGGGTATATACTGACAGGGGATACAGCGGAAAAAACACAAACAGGCCGCAGTTCATTCAGATGATGGAGGATATACGAAGCGGCTCGGTAGGTGCGGTGATAGTTTACAAGCTTGACAGGATAAGCCGCTCGATACTTGATTTTTCAAACATGATGTCGCTTTTTTGTGAAAATGATGTAAAGTTCATCTCCGCTACGGAGAAGTTCGACACCTCATCGCCTATCGGAAATGCAATGCTGAATATATGCGCGGTCTTTTCACAGCTGGAGCGTGAGACGATACAAAAGCGTGTAGCGGACGCATATTTTTCAAGGAGCAGCAGGGGCTTCTGTATGGGAGGCCCTGTGCCTTACGGCTTCGTAAAGATGCCGCATATGATAGGCGGGGTGCATACCTCTCTGTACGAGCCTGACGAAGCGGAAGCTGAGAATGTAAAGCTGATATACGCCATGTACGCCCGCTTTGATACGTCATACGGCGATATCGTCAGAAAGTTTGAAGAGCTCGGCATAAAAAAGCGGGGAAAAAAGTGGGAGCGTTCAAGAATAAGAGAAATACTGCTTAATCCCATATACGTAAGAGCTGACAGAACGGTCTATGACTATTATTACGGGAAAGGAGCTGTAATTGAGAATAAAAGGGAGGATTTCACAGGCGTGAATGGCTGCTACTGCTATAAAAACAGGGGCGAAGCAAGGAAAAACCAATATTTCCCGAGCAGCTGCCGGATAGTTCTTGCTCCCGGCGAGGGAATTGTCGAAGCGCCGCTATGGCTTGAATGCAGGGAAAAATGCCTCGGGCAGCGTGAAAAAGGCTCGGCAGTGCGGAAAGCAAAAAATTCATGGCTCTGCGGCAGGATAAGGTGCGGGGAGTGCGGCCGCGCTCTTGTGGTGAAGCGGGGCAGCGGCGGCAAGTATTTCATGTGTTCGGGAAGACTGACTGAGGGGAGCTGCCGCGGGGGAGGAACTGTTCCTGCTGAGGAGGCGGAAATGCTTGTTTACGGTGAGATCGAAAGGCGCTTTGCAGCTTTTGGAATGTCAAGCGGCAAAACAAAGACGATATGGGATCAGGCTGAGCCCGATGAGAAGCGGGAGCTTGCGGACGCTCTTATAGAAACTGTCTATGCTTCCGAGGATAGTTTTGTAATAAAGTGGAAGATATAAGTAAATTTTTTTGTAAAAACTTGCCGAATAAAGCCGAGCCGCTCATGCCTGCGGATGCCGTTACCGGCTGATTATTTTGTATCCCGTTTCACAATGTGCGCAGCGGTGAAGCGCTCCGCATAGCACAGGATAAGCTTGATTCAAAGAACTTCTACGCCTGCAATCCTTCATTCGATAAGAATTGCGGTATGAAGAAATAGTGACCCCGGCTCTCCGTTCGGAGAGCCGGTTTTTTATTTTGATAGAGCCGTTTTCATAGCCCTTTGTATTAGTAAAAATGCGGTTTACAAACAGTATAAAATTAAGCTTTGAACTATCATCAAAACACATAATCAGGAACCGGTTTGATTGTGCAATGCTACGAATTTACGTGAAAATCTGCCGTTTTGTATTGACATACAGAGAGTAATATGCTATACTATAACCATAGAAGGGGAGAGGCCATAGACTTCCTGAAAAAAGTTATAGAGAAAGAAAAAGAACATGGACCAAGGGGGTTGGATAAGCAGCCGACACGTAAAGTGTTGGCTGCTTTTATGTTTGGCGGGAGCTTTATGAGCTCTTTTTTTATGTAAAAAATAATAGATAATATGAGCTATTTCAACTGCTTCCGCTGACATTTAATGCGCTAACGTTGAAAAAGAAGTCCGGCTGTAAGAAAAAGCGGCGAAAGCTGCTGAAAAAAACAGCTTTTCCCGCAGCAATGCAGCTGATATACTTATACGTAAGGAGGCGGCTGCATTGAAGAAAAATGTTTTTAATGAAAAGAATGGGGATTACGGGCTGACCTTTTCAGTCGTGAACGGAGAAGCGGCGGTAACGGGCTGCACAGGTGAGCCCGAAAACATCGATATTCCTGAATTTTTTGGCTGTTACCCCGTTACTGAGCTCAGAGACAACGCATTCTATAATAATGATTCACTGAAAGAGGTAAACGTCAGCAGCAACGTGTCAAGTATAGGCCACCATTGCTTTTATGCCTGTACAGCTCTTGAAAGGGTAAAACTTACGACGGGGCTCGTATCGATCGGCGAGGGCTGCTTCTGCGGCTGTGACAGCCTAACGGATATCGCTATCCCCGATACGGTGAGAGAGCTGCCAGATTCATGCTTCCGAGCCTGCGGAAAGCTGTCCGGTATAACGCTGCCGAACAGTCTCCGAAGCATAGGAGATCTGTGCTTTTCGGGCTGCGAACAGCTGAAAAGCGTAAAAACGGGCGGTGAACTTGCGGAGATAGGCTGCGGAGCCTTTTACATGTGCCCGAAGCTTATGAGTATCCGTATCCCTTCTGCCTGTAAAAGTATCGGAGATCAGGCTCTCGGCTACGGCTGCCGCGGCAACGAGCCCGTCAGGAACGAGAGACTCACCATACTTGGGGTAAGCGGCTCTGCCGCCGAAGAGTATGCCTCCGAGAACGGTATCGGCTTTGCTGAGTTTTCGGAAGCTGCCGGGACTGTCGGCTCAGCGCCGTGGATCACGGCGAAAAACACTGCTCCGTTATGGACGGGAGCGGCAGTTTTCACGGCTCTGGCTGTCGCACTTATTCGGTGTTTCATTTTACATAAAGACGGGTAAATGCTTAAATTATTGAGCGAATACTGTCCCTCCGTACTGACCGTATATTGCGCATGAAAAAAACATTCATCATTTTGAGGAATGTTTTGAGAAAGCACTTGCATTTTCAGTGGAAATGTGCTATGATAGATGTGTGGATATTCGTTAAGTACGATAATTAAAGGTAGGCACTTAAATTATCGGTAAATATAATTTAATATTATACGATCTGGAGGGATCAAATTGAAGAAAGAGATGTTAAAGCGGTCCGCAGGCACTGTGGCGGCTGCTTTCATCGCTGTGACAGCGATGAGTTTTCCCTCTGCTCTGAAAGCTCCGGGCGGCGCTTCTGCTGCCGATAACGTTCTCAGGTATGAGTTCGAGGACGGCAGGACAAGCGGCGGAAAGATCTATGCAAACGGAGCTTCTGACGTGAAGATGGAGGATTTCCCTGAGGACACCGATCTTAGCGGCTTCTCGGGAAAGGGGTTTGCTTATCTTGATCAGAAGGGCACCACTCTCAGTATCGAGGCAGACGTTCCCGAAGGCGGGCTCTACGAGATGACTATCTGCTACTGTGAGCCCAGCGACCCGCGGAAAAAGGTCCAGTACCTCAACGTCAACGGTGTGAATCAGGGCGAGCTTACATGTCCGTACACCAACAAGTTCGCCGAGACCTCTGGCGGAGTGGTCAATCTGAAAAAAGGCAGGAATACCATCGAACTGAAGGCTTACTGGGGGTACACATTTTTCGACTATATCACGTTGAAACCAGCCTCGGAAAAGCTCACGAACCTGTCGCCGACGAGGGAACTTTCAAACCCGAAAGCCTCCGAAACTACCAAAAGACTCTACAGCTACCTCTGCGATGTGTACGGAAAGCACATTATCTCGGGACAGCAGGAGTACTGCGGCGACCATAACTACAACCTGTGGAACAGTCCCGACGTCTTCATCAAGGACAACGAGGCTGAGTTTGAATATATACTCGAAAAAACAGGCAAGCAGCCTGCTATAAGAGGTATTGACTTCCTCGCATACAATACCTCATCTGACTGGCGCGACCATGCTCCCGAGCGTGTTATCGAATGGGTGAACAAGTATCACGGTATCGCCACTGTTTCATGGCACTGGAACGTGCCCTGCGAGGAGGGAAGCTCCGATATCGCATTCTATGTTGAGTCGGCAAATCCGAAGTTCACTACATTCAGTATTTCCAGGGCTCTCGAGGAGGGCACTTGGGAAAACAAGGTCATAATGGCTGATATCGAGCTTATCGCAGGCGAGCTCAAAAAGCTCAGGGACGCCGATGTGCCTGTGCTGTGGAGACCTCTCCACGAAGCTGAAGGCGCATGGTTCTGGTGGGGAGCTGAGGGTGCCGAGCCCTGTAAGAAACTTTACCGCCTGCTCTATGACCAGCTCACCAATGTGTACGGTCTGGACAACCTCATATGGATATGGACAGGCTCTACTTCACCTGAGGCTGCCGACTGGTATCCCGGCGACGATGTTGTTGATATCATCGGCTGCGACAAGTACAACTGTATGGACGGACTGCCGAATCTCAGTTCCATATCATCCACTTTCTACAGTCTCGTGCAGAGCACGGACGGTCAGAAGATGGTGACTATGTCAGAGAACGACTCGATACCGTCCCTTGAAAATCTTGTAAACGACAAGGCGGCATGGCTTTATTTCTGCCCGTGGTATATGAATTACCTCACCAGCGAGCAGAATAACCCCGTTGATAATCTCGTTGAGATATACAACAGTGATTACTGCATAACCCTTGACGAGCTGCCCGACCTTAAAAAGTATCCCATAAACGGAGGCGGCGAGACAACGGTAACGACGGCGGCTGTTACTGCAGTAAAGCCCGTTGCTTCAACTACTGTCACCACCGCAAAGCCTTCGGGTACGACAACTACCGTCTTAAAGCAGACAACTTCATCAACTACGGCAAAAACTGCTGTAACAACAGCTACCGCTGTTCCGGATTCAGCTGAAACGACTGGCGGTGTCTCTGAGGAGTATAAAAAAGGAGACGCCAACTGCGACGGCACTGTAGACATGGCTGACGCAGTCCTTATCATGCAGTCACTGGCAAATCCCGATAAATATGGTGCGAAGGGTACTGATACGCACCATATCACATCGCAGGGACAGGCAAACGGCGATGTTGATACAAGCAGTAAAGGTCTTACTTCAAACGACGCTCTGGAGATACAGCGCTATCTCCTCGGTCTTTCAAAGTGGGACAAATAAATCATTTGCATAATATTGAATCACATCATTAAAAGGGAGGAAAATATGATGGATCACAAAAAGTTCACCGCAGCAGTGATGGGTATCGTTACCGCTGCAAGTTCACTCAGCTTTTGCGCTACATCTGCAACTGCAGCTGACGCCGAGGCTGAGCAGCAGTTCTGCGCTCCTATCAGCGAGGTCGTAAAGGATTCGGGTCTTGACATAGACTATGCCCGTGCTCTTCAGTATTCGCTGTATTTCTATGACGCAAACATGTGCGGAGATACTGCCGAGAGAGACAGCCGCCTTTCATGGCGCGGCGACTGCCATACCTATGACGCTCATGTTCCGATGATCCCGTGGGACAAGCAGACAAACAAGACCAGCAAGGGCGGTACCAACCTTTCCGCATCATTTATGGAGAAGTACAAGGACGTTCTCGATCCTGACGGAGACGGCACTATCGACGTTGCCGGCGGCTTCCACGACGCAGGCGACCACGTTGAGTTCGGTATGCCCGAGAACTACTCGGCTGCTACACTTGGCTGGGATTACTACGAGTTCCGCGACGTTTTCAAGAAGCTTGGACAGGACGACCATATGGAGACCATTCTCCGTCATTTCAACGATTACCTCATGAAGTGCACTTTCCTCGATGACAGCGGCAAGGTAATTGCTCACTGCTATCAGGTCGGCGACGGTAATATAGATCATGCTATCTGGAACAGCCCCGAGGTTGATACTATGCCTCGTCCCGCTTTCTTCCTCACAGCTGACAAGCCGCAGATAGATTATGCTGTATCTGCTTGTGCGGCACTGGCTATAAACTATCTCAACTTCAAGGATACCGATAAGGAGTATGCTGAAAAATCACTGAAATATGCAAAGGCTCTCTGGGACTTCACAAACGACGCCATCGAGAACATCGGCGATTCGCTCAAGCTCCTTTCGGATAACGCAGACGGCCCCGGAGCATTCTACGGCTCAACAAAGTGGGAAGATGACTACTGCTGGGCTACTGCATGGATGTACCTTGCAACAGGTGATGAAAAGGCATTCGATTATGCTGTAAAGATATTCGATTACTATGCTCCCTCGGGCTGGTGCTACTGCTGGAACGATATGTGGAGCGGTGCAGGCGTTATGTGGGCTGCTATCAACCAGCAGAACCCCGACCTCGACCTCGTTCAGAAGATCAGAGACGCCCAGGGCAAGAATCAGTATGTATTTGATGACTTCTGGGACGACGACTGCGTAGGCAAGTGCCTTAAGACATGGAAGCAGCTTGAGACAAAGGGTGGCTTTGCTTACCTCAACCAGTGGGGAAGCTGCCGTTACAACACCGCTATGCAGATGATCTGCCTCGTTTACGACAAGTACAAGAACAACGGCGAGCCAAGCGAGTGGAGCGAGTGGGCAAAGAAGCAGATGAACTACGTTCTCGGTCAGAACGATGTTACTTATAAGGAAAATTCAAAGCAGACCGTTCTCGCAGGCAGAAACGGCACACACGGTCCGAGAGCATTCATCGTAGGCTATAACGATACAGCCGTAAAGAATCCTCACCACCGTGCAGCTTCAGGTCTCCTCATGGCTGAGGACGCACGTGAGCAGAAGCACATCCTCTGGGGCGCTCTCGCAGGCGGTCCTGACGGAAGTGACGGCCACAGCGACAGTACTAACGACTGGGTAGAGAACGAGGTTACTATCGACTATAACGCTTGTCTCCCCGGTGCGGCAGCTGGTCTCTATGCGCTCTACGGCACACCCGAAATGGCTGTAACTCCTGATTTCCCGCCCGAGGACGAGAAGAGAGTTTATGGCAGCGCTAACGGCGAAGGCGGCGGAAGCGGCTACTGGGTAGAGGCTGTCGGCGTGGACAAGCCCCTCAGCGACGGCGCAGGCACAACACAGATCTCATTCAAGGTGCTCACAGGTGAGAGCAAGCCTTCAAAGAATATTTCTATCCGTTACTTCTTCAACATCAAGGAGCTTGCCAAGGGCATCGACGGTCTCGGCGAGGTACGCGAGCTTTACGATCAGGCATACACAGAAGACGGCGAGGGCGCTAACGGCGTTCTTACAGGTCCTTTCAAGTATGACAAGGTAGCTGATACATACTATGTTGAGATAACATGGGACGGCTACGTGATCGCAAACTCAGGCAAGAAGTACCAGTTCGACCTCGGTATGTACTACGGCGATACATGGGATCCTACAAACGACTGGAGCTACGACGGCCTTAAGATAGGCAAGACAGAGGACTTCTTCGCTGTTGACGATCCGCCGGAGACACGTACAGACAATATCTGTATCTACGACAACGGCGTTCTTGTCGGCGGTATCGAGCCCGACGGTTCGGTTCCCGAGGAGAAGCCCAAGGAGACAACCACAACAAAGCCGAAGACTACAACTACAACAACAACAACTACTACTACAAAGACAACTTCAACAACAAAGGATAATAAGACAACTACAACAACTTCTACAACTACAACTACTCCCGGAGTAACAACTGTTACATCGAATGGAGGTTCACAGGAAGGATTCTCGTGGGGAGGAGTTAATAAAGATGATACAGTAACACTTGCAGGCGACGCTAACTGCGACGAGACAGTTGATATGGCAGACGCAGTTCTTATCATGCAGTCTCTTGCCAACCCCAATAAATACGGCCTTACAGGCACATCTGACAAGCATATCACTTCTCAGGGTGCTGCAAACGGCGATGTTGACAAGTCCGCAGCCGGACTTACCTCCAACGACGCACTCAAGATACAGCAGTATCTTCTCGGACTTATCAAGTCATTCTGAATGATAGGCTGAAACACACTGCCGCTCGGAAACGGGCGGCAGTTTCGCGTATTTCAGCAAAAAACGCCTTGACATGAGCTGCTTTGTATGTTAAAATTTAATCGCTTACGAGTTGAAAATCGTAAAAAAATCATATTTTATACTTATTCAAAGGAGATGTTGTTATGAAGAAAAAGTTTATATCCAAGGCGCTGGCGGCGGTAACGGCAGCAGTTATGCTTGGCGGCGGAATAGCATTGCCTGCCGATAAACCATTATTCGGCGGTAACTTAACTGCTGATGCTATAGGCGGCTGCTGTTCCTTTGATAAAGAATCAGGCACTCTTACTCTCCACGGAAATGTTGTAAAGGAAGAAGTAAAGAAATATTCAGAAAACAGTGAAGTAAAAAAAGTTATCTGTGAAAAAGGCACGGTATTCCCAGAAGATTGCTTTGGATTATTCGGATGTTTTGAGGCAGAAGAATTTGACCTTTCAAATGCAGATACTTCAAAAGTCACAGATATGGGTGATATGTTTACTTATTGTGATAAACTTAAAACGATTGATCTTTCAGGATTTGATACAAGAAATGTTACAAACTTTAGTTGTACGTTTTCAGGTTGTAAAGCCTTGACCAGTCTTGATCTTTCCAGCTTTGACACAAGCAAGGCAATAACAATGTTTCAGATGTTTGAATATTGCGAAGAACTGAGATCATTGAATATCAGCAGCTTTGATACGAGCAATGTTGAGGAGATGATCAGAATGTTTGATGGATGTTTAAGTTTAAAAAGTCTTGATCTGAGCAGTTTTACCAATGAGAAAGTGCATTATTGGTACAATATGTTTAAAAACTGTCCGGAATTAAGAAGAATATATGTTTCAGACAAATGGACTATAGGAGATATTCATTATAAGAATGGGTATAATTCCGATGGGATGTTCCTCGGCTGTGAAAAACTGGTAGGCGGCAACGGCACAGAATACGATGAAAAATTTATCGATGCAGGAAGAGCACACATTGATACAGATGGAGATCCCGGCTATCTGACAAGTATAAAAGATAAGCCTGATAATATGTGGTTGATCTCGCTTATACAATCACTGCGAGCCAATATATCCTTATCGGGAGATATAACATTAAATATAATCGTAAATAAGGACAATAAGGCGTCTAAGGCTAAATTAAGCGGCCCGAACGGCGATGTTATCATTAACGATCTCTCAAGAAGAAATGAAAACGGCGATTTTGTACTGTCATATCCCGTAAACGCAACTCAGCTCAACGACAATATCACTGTAACGCTTTATGATGACAGCGCAGCTCAGGAAGATGACTATATCGTTTATCAGACTAATTACAGTATAAAAAAATATATCGAGTCGGTTTCAGATTATATTTCCGACGATAAGGCTTTAGCCCTTACAAAAGCCCTCGATAATTACGGTAAAGCAGCCGAAAATTACTTCAAAGGCGCAAAGAATACCATCGAAGGTATCGGAAATGTAAGCGCTGAGGACGTAAAGGATCATGCTCTCCCCGCAGACAAGAAATTCACACTTTCGCTTGTGCTGAATTCAGCAACGGCAATGAGGATCTATACCGATTCAGACAACGTTGTTTACAAAGGCGAGAAGCTCACCTCCAA
>JAEEGL016539784.1_pt1 | contig 11727 bp, 12 predicted proteins | sample 9134231 | NCBI WGS metagenome assembly JAEEGL01 (sample SAMN16246548, study PRJNA631951) | gut metagenome | biome: gut microbiome; feature: rumen; material: fiber-attached | host: Bos | place: Iran: Karaj | collected 2018-10
ACACCAAATGCATCAAGTATACTAGTAAATAATCTAGCCATGTCAAGAACAGATGAAGGAAGTTACTATATAAGATATATAGCAATATCAAATGCTTTAACAGATTCAGATATTCATTCATATAATGGAAAAGTTGATTTAAATCCTCCAACTTGTACAAACTCTACTTCTCATCCTGGATGGACTAATGGAAGCGTAACTTTAACTGGTACTTGTACTGATACCGGAGGATCTGGATGTACTGGAAACGCTACAAACGTTATAAGTGGACAACAGCATACATATAATAACTGTATTGGTACAGTATATGATGCTGCGGGTAACTCAAAAGTTTGTGATTGCAACATGGAAGTTAAAATAGATACAACTGATCCAACTTGTAGTGTAGAAAAGAGCAATCTAAATACTACTTCTGGTGTAAATGCTACGGCAACATGTTCTGATTCCGGTGGTTCTAATTGTACTCAAGAAAATCAAAAGCGAATAGGTTTAAAATCTAGTGAAACATTTACATTCTATGATGGTGCTGGAAATAGTACGTCTTGTACAGCAACAGTAACTAGTACCAATCAAACTAGATATAGAGTAAGATCATGTCGTTCACACAATATTTGTAGTGCTTGTGAATGTAAAACAGCAAAAACCTGCAAGGCTGCTGGATGCGTATCATGGGGAAGTTTTTATGATATTGCAGACGCATTAACTTTAGATGAATGTAAAGCCATGTTAGGTGTGGATGACAATGGAACTAAGTGGCAGTGTAGAGGCGCAGGAGCTGCTTATAGACCACAAAGAGCGGACTGTAAACAATTTGCTTCAAGTTTGTCATTATGTGGCTGTGCTGAGTATTATAGCTGTCCAGAATGTGGTTGTCGTGTATTTAACGACTGGGGAGACTGGAGCAACTGGCATAATTATTCATGTTCTTCTGATGATTACACTGACTGTCAATCTAGAACGCTTTATTCATAATAATAAATAGTAAAAAGAGTTATTTTGTAACTCTTTTTTTGTGCTATAATTAACTTATAATAGGTGACAAGATGAATAAAAAAGGATTTACATTAGTAGAATTAATTGCGGTTGTAGTAGTACTAGGAATAATAGCTTTAATAGCAATACCAGCAGTAAGTGGGTATATGTATAAAGCAGAAGATAATTTTTACGTAACTACAGAAAGAAGCGTCTTAGCAAGTGGAAGAGATTACTTTAGTGATTACCACAGTCTTTTACCAAAAAATGATGGTGAAACTACAAGTGTTCCAGTAGATAGATTAGTACGTGAAGGATACATTGATCCTATTATTAATAAAGATGATGAAACTTGTAATGGAATTGTGTATGTAACAAGGAAAGAAAAAAATGATTATTCTTATTGTGTAGTAATGTATTGTGGGGAGAATAAAATTGAAAAAAGAAACACATGTGAAGGGACCCCAACTTTAAGTATCAGAGAATACGATATTCTTCATAAGGATGTTATTAATGTAGAACAATGTTCAACATATAATGAAATGTTAAATAAAATCCCTATTAATGAAAGAAATACTTATATTTATAAGAATAAATTAGTAGGTAAATTAGTAAGAGCAGGGGAGACAACACCTCTTCAAAATAATGGAGAAGATATAGTAATATATCCTGATGAAAGCTCTTTAAATTTAAAAACTCTCGGCAAATATCAATTACCATATGAATATAACGGAGCTGATACTAGAATAACTAAAGTTAATGTAATTGATAATGTAAAACCACAAGAAATTAGTGTTAGTATTAGATTAGGTTCAAAAAATGGTAGTCCATATAATTGTAATAGTGAAACTGATTGTAATGATGGATGGGTTAATAATAAAATAGTTTTAGTTTTCTCTGGAAAAGACATGACTAATCATAATGAATGTAATGCAAATGGAAGTGGTATAGCATACTTTTTATATAAACTAGAAGGTGATCCAGACTATAGAAAAGTGACAGCTTTTTATTCCGGTAATGGTTATTATGCTGGTTATGTAATGATACCTGAAAATTCCTATAAAGGAGTTATTAAGTATAATGCTATTGATAAAGAAGAGAATTATGCATTTACTGATAATTTTGCTCCATCTAAGTATTTAATGTTTGATACTATTGCACCTGAATGTGTATCAAGTGATGGAAACGATTCATGGACTAATGAAACTAGAACTATTAAAGGTACTTGTTCAGATGATTTATCAGGATGTTTAAATACAGTTATAACCAAACTATATGATTATGAAATTAATTCTACAGCAGAAGGACCCGGAGAAGTTGTAGACAACGCTGGTAACAGAACAACATGTCCAAATAATCAAACTGTTAAAATAGATAAAACAAAACCTGTTGTAAGCGCAATATCAATTACTGATAGATTTAAGGACTTACCTCAGGTCAAAGCTACTTGCTCTGATGAATTATCTGGGGTTAAATCCGAAAAAGCAACTATTTCATGTGTAAAAACTAGTTCAAATAAAGCAACATGTACTGCAACTTGTGAAGATAATTCTAATAATATTAATACTAATTCAAAACCTTATGAGTGGTCTGATGCAAGTGATCCATGCGGTACACATGCAGATAATTATCATGACTGTAATAATTGCTGCTGTAGTGACTCTTACTATACATGGAAAGCTCACGATTTATGTAACTACCATATGTCATGTGAAGGTGGTTGGTGTGGAGACTGCTATAATATAGATACTTGTGATACTGGATATGATAATGATTATTTCACATATTCATGTGAGAAAGAATGGCATTCTTATTGTAAAAGTTATACATGTGCATGTGGTACTGAAGAATGTTATGATTTAGTAGCAAATGCATGTTGGCATTAAAATAAAAAAGAGTTTATTACTAACTCTTTTTTTGATATAATAAATTAAGAATAGGAAGTGAGATAATGGAAAAGAAAAGTGTATTTAAAGAGCTTCTTCCATATATATTAATATTAATAGGAGTTTTATTAGTAAAACAATTTGTTGTAACACCTATAAGAGTAAATATGAATAGTATGCTTCCAACATTAAAGAGCGGAGACATTATGATTCTTAATAAAACTGCTTATTGGTTTAAAGATATTAAGAGATTTGATATTGTAGTAATAAATGGTAAGTATACTAAGAATAGAATCATTAAAAGAGTAATTGGATTACCAGGTGATGTTATTAAATACGAAGACGGAGTCCTTTATGTAAATGATGAAGTAGTAGAAGAAAAGTTTGAACACGAGAAAACTCCAGACTTTAACTTAAGTAAAATAAGTGGAGGAGTTAAAGGTGATGTCGTACCAGATGGGTATTACTTTGTATTAGGAGATAACAGAACTAATTCAAATGATTCTAGATATATTGGTTATATAAAGAAATCAGATATCTTAGGAAAGACTAATTTAATAGTATTCCCATTCTTAAGATTTGGACCTGTATTATAAGAGCAATTGCTCTTTTTTTTATGGTTTGCTATAATTATTTTGGTGATTTATATGAACCAAAATAAGATTTCTGAATTTATCAAAAAGATAAGAAAAGATAATAATCTAACTCAGAATGATTTAGCTAATAAGTATAATGTAACTTATCAAGCAGTATCTAAATGGGAAAATGGTAAAAGCTTACCAGATGTTGAACTATTAAAGAAAATGAGTAGTGATTATAACGTATCTTTAGATGATATTTTAGAAGGAAAATATAGTAAGAAAAGTGAATTTAATAAATACGCTATTATAGGTATTTTGATTGTTCTTTTATGCGTAATAGGATATCTTGTTATATCTAATATGGGAGATTTTAATTTTAAGACTATTTCAAGTAATTGTTCCAGTTTTACTATATCTGGAAGTCTTTCTTATAATAAAAATAAATCTGCAATATATATAAATAATATTGATTATTGTGGTGGAGATGATAAGAATGTATATAAAGAAATTAAGTGTTCTTTATTTGAAAAAGAAGCATCTTCTATTAAGTTAATTGATGAAGTAACAGATAATAATATTACTTTAGAAAGTTTCTTAAAGAAAGTAACGTTTACTATTCCTAATTATAATAAGATTTGTAAAACCTATGAAAATAATTCTTTATATTTGGAAATAGAAGCTACTAAAGAAGATAATGAACTTGTATTATATAAAATACCATTATTATTAAAAGATAATTGTAAATAAAAACTCAACTAAGTGTTGAGTTTTTTAAACTAAATGTTTATTGATTTTGTTATATTTATAATATAAATTGTATTTATGGAGGAATTATGAAGAAATATATAAAATATCTAATTGGAGTATTTGCAGTTCTAGTAGTAGTAAGTGCAATTCTATTATTAAATAACAAGAAAGAAGATAAATTCAAAGATACTTACGAAGGATTAAATACAGTAGTAGTAGATCCAACTTTAAAATATAGAACTTTAGATTTAAAGTATACAGATATTATAGAAGTAACTACTATGGAAGAAATAGTAGAGAAGACAAAAAATAAGGAGACTTTTATTGTGTACTTTGGTTTTGAATCTTGTCCATGGTGCAGAAGTGTAATTAATACTGCTCTTGAAGTAGCTAATGAAAAAGGTATAAAGAAGATCTATTATGTTGATGTACGTCCTGGAGAAGACTCATATGAAACTGATATCAGAGATGAATATGCTATTAATGAAAAAGGTAAAGTATATTTAGATAGAGTAGGATCAGATGCTTATCATGAATTATTAAAGCTATATGATAAGGTTCTTAATCCATATAAAAGAGGCAAGATTACTAGTTTAGATAATACTGAATTTAAAGGTGCTAAAAGATTAGGGGCTCCTAACTTTATATCAGTTAAATCTGGTATTCCTCAAGAAATGATTACTGGATTGTCTTCTAATCAAAAGGAACCATTACAAGAATTAACTGAAGAGATTATTAATGATATGAGAGAATCTTTTGGTAAATTCTATGATGGATATTTATCTGATAAAATAATAAATCCTGATGTATGTGAAGATGATTGTTAATCTGAATAATTAAATAAAGAGTGTGAACTCTTTATTTTTTTTATGTTTTGTGATATAATATAGCCAATTTTTAAGGGGTGTTATGTATGAAAGTAAAATCATACACATTAAGAGAATTTGATAAACTTAAAAAATATAAGTTAGATAGAGATGTTCCTAATACAGAATCAGTATTATATTTAACTAAGATTAAAGATGGGTATACGTTTAAAGATTATATACTTAAGAAGTTATTTATATTAAGCGCTGATTCATTAGCAAATAAACTATCAACTGTTTTAATGCTGGGGGACTATGGTTATAGACTAGATGCCCCTGAGCTTGTACTTCCAGAACATCAAGTATTAATTGACAATCAAATATCTGGTTTTACTATTCCTTATATTAAAGGACAGAACTTAGGAACAATTTTAAGTAACTTTCATACTAGTGATGAACAAGCCTTTGATTATTTTAAAAAAGTAGGAAAAGTATTAGATCATATACAAACTAATTCAGCTTATGCATTCCCTGGAGGAACTAAGTTCCAAATTAATGACTTACACCCATATAATATATTAGTAGATGAAAATGGAGAGCTTAAATTTGTAGACTTAGATAGTGCTTATTTAGGTAGTAGATTACCTAATCCATCTATGTATTTAGCAACATCTAAAGAATTATTATCTAATACTAATAAGTATCCAGTTATTAATTTAGATTATGGTCATATTAATATACCAAATGATAATACTGATTTATATTGTTATAATATGATGATACTTGAGTATATTGCTAGAGAAAAAGTAAGAAAACTAAAAGTAGAAGATTACTATGAATATTTATCATATTTAAGTGGTTTAGGCTATGGTAAAGATATAATGGATTCATTCTATAGATTACCTATTAGTAGTAATAATGTTAATCCTTATGAATGCTTAGATCAAATACCAAAGGATATGATAGGTAGAAGTAGTTATCATGTATATCAATATTTAAAGAAGAAGTAGTTACTACTTCTTTTTCTATGATATAATTTATTTAGATTGTATTATAGGAGTGTTATATGGCAATATTTTGTACAATATATTATGTTTTAAGTTATATTTATAGTATTCCTCAAATGATTAAACTAATAAGGACTAAATCTAGTAATGACTATAGCCTTTTAATGGTGGGATTACAACTACTAGGGCTTATATCTTGGTCTTTATATATTTATACATCTAAACAAAATATTATTGTATATGTAGGGACTGCTATAGACTTACTAATATTATTAATTGTTGATGGATTAATTCTTAAATATTATAAATTTGAAAAGAAGTGATATTAAATGTCTTTCGAAAGTGAAATTAATGAATTAGAACTAATGAGTTTTGACTCTGATTATATTATTAAAAAAGGTAGTATTCCGATATTGTTTACTGCCCCTCATACTATGGAACAAATAAGAGAAGATGGTAGTATTAAACCAAAAGAAGGATATACTAAAGGAATAGCACTATATTTAAATAAGTATTATGATGTTAATGCTATGATAAAGATTAATGATACTGGATTAGATTCTAATAGAGATAACCGTGATAAGTTTAAAATAGAGTTATTAAGATTTATTAAAGATAATAATATTAGATTAGTAATTGATTTACACGGTTCCTCATATGAAAGAGATTTTGATTTAGAATTTGGAACTCTTAATAATATTACAGCTGAATATTCTACTTTAAAAGAATTAGAAGAAGCATTTATAGAAAATGGTATTACTAATATTACTTATAATGATCCTTTTAAAGGTGGAGCGATTACTCAGTATATTTATGGATTAAAAGACGTTGATGTTATTCAAATAGAAATTAATGGTAGATATAGAGACTATAGTAATATAGAAAATCTAGAAAAGTTATGTAATTCTTTTGCTAGTTTTATTAAGCAGTATAAAGAATACACTAATAGGTGATGCTATGAATAAGAAAATATATATTATTGGTCCAACCGGTTCAGGTAAATCAACATTTGCTACTAAGTTAGGAGAGAAGTATAAGATTAAACATTATGAACTTGATACTATTTCTTGGGATGACAATAACGGTAATACTAGACGTCCAGAAGAAGAGGCATTAGAAATGTTTCAAGAAATACTTAATACTGATTCTTGGATAATAGAAGATGTTGGAAGAGATTTATTTAAACAAGGTAGAGAAGATGCAGATATTATTTATTATTTAAAAAATAGTAAACTAAGCTCTTATTTTAGAATAACTAAAAGAAGCATAAGACAAGTACTTGGTCTTGGAACTTATAACTGTCCACCTAGTTTTAAAGAATGGAAATCTTTAATAAAAACAGCTAAGTATTACCATAATAAGGAAAAAGAGACATTAGAAGAATTAGATGAATATTTAAATAAGTTAGAGATAGTAACAAGCAAAGATATTAAAAAGATATTAAGTGAATAGGAGGTTCTATGAATGTAGATAATATAAAAATAAATACTCAAAGTAGTATACGATTAGAACTAGAGAAGATATTATACTTTGATCCCTTTAAAATAGAACAAAGTAGTCATGATGCAGACATTATCTTTATCACTCATAGTCATTATGATCATTTTGATATTAATTCAATTAATAATATTAAAAAAGATACTACTATTATTGTAGTCCCTAAATCTATGGAGAAGGAATTAGAGAATATAGATATTAAAGAAATTATTTATATGAATCCTAATGAAGAAGTAAATATAGAAGATATTAATATTAAAACAATACCTTCTTATAACAAGCTAAAACCATTTCATCCCAAAAGAAATAATTGGATTGGTTATATAGTAACTTATAATAATATATCTTACTATGTAGCAGGAGATACTGATAAAACGGAAGATAATGAAAAAGTACATTGTGATGTTGCTTTAGTACCAATTGGTGGACATTATACAATGGATGTTAAAGAAGCATCTGAGTTATTAAAAATTGTTAGCCCTAAAGTAGTAATACCAACTCATTATGGATCAATAATTGGAAATATAGAAGACGCCAAAGCTTTAAAGGATATTTTATCTGATACAGATATAGATGTTATAGAAAAAATTAATAATTAGAATAACAACTTTGTTTTGATACAATTTTAATGAAAGAGGTGACTTTTATGAATTACGGAAGATTACTTGAAGAATTTGTGGCTGAAGTAAAAGAAGAAGGCACATATGCAAGCGCTGATGAAATACGTGAAGTGGTCATGAAAATGATTGATATAATAAGAAAAAATAAAGATGCTACTCCAGAAGAGATAGTAGAAAAGATTATTCAAGAAAACTTAGCTCAGCTTGAATCTTTAAAAGAGAATTATCCAGTACCTGGATATACAGTAGGTATGGATGTTGGAAATATAAAAGTTAAGATGATTAGTGGATATATAGATGCATTAGGAACAGAGATGCCTGATAACGCATTATTTGATATTGCCTCTATGACTAAATTCTATACCCAGATTATTGCTTATAACTTAATTAAAGAAGGAGCATTTTCTTTAACTGATAGAGTAATTGACTTAGACCCAAGATTTGAAAATGTTGGCGATCTAACAATTGGGGACGTTCTTTCATTTACAACAACATTTAGGACTAGTGAAAGATTAGCTGAAAAGAGAACTGTTGAAGATGCTCTAGACTGCTTATATAAGATGAATGTCATTCAAAAAGGTGAATACAACTATAATGATATGGGTATGATGCTAATGAAGGAATTAATGGAACAAGTAACTGGTAAAAGTTATCCAGAACTCGTAGATAAGTATATAGTCAATAAGCTTAGACTTCCTGATACTCACTTAATAGTACCAGAAGAAAAATATGATTTATTAACTGGTAGTCCAAATGCCAAAATGGGTGCTGTTAATGACCCAAGTGCATTATCAGTAGGAGGCTTTAGTGGTCACGCTGGTGTATTTGCATCAAGTGATGATTTAATTCGCTTAGGTGAAGGTATTCATCAAGATGAAATTATTCCAAGTGATATGGTAAGTGATACTTATACTCATGGTGTTAATGAAGTAAGAGGTAAAATGGGAAATACCTTTACAGCTAATCCAGAAGGAGTAAGTCAAAGCTTCGTTGATACTTTAGCTCCTCAAACAGAATTTGCTATCCAAGGTAGTACTAGAACGCAGATGAATGTTAGCAAAGATAGTGTTAGTACGATATTGTTAAATCCAGCCTCAATGAGCTTAGAGCAAGCTTATGAAGAAGAAAGAAAGATTAATGAGCAAAGATATGCATCTGGCCAAAAGCCTGTATCGCTTGTTAAAGCATTATTCTTTGATAGAGATAATGAAGAACGTGAGTATTATCTAGTTGACTCTAGAGAAATGTTGCCAACTGGTAAAACAGTTAAACCAATTACTACAAGTAATGCTAAGCTTGCTTTAAGATTAAGATTCTTAAATAAAGTTATTAACGCTTACGATAAGAATTATGATAAAGAAATTAAAGTAACAGCAAGAATATAAAAGAATAACAATTGTTATTCTTTTTATATACCTTACTAGGTCTAAATAATTTTAATTATATGTTATAATTATTACGTGAGTTATTTATAATTCATTTATACTTAAGGAGGTGTTTACTATGAACAAAATATATTTATTTAAAAATCAAGATGATTTTGTTATGGATTTATCAGATGATAACATAATAAATGTTATTGGAACTAAAGGTTCTGGTAAGACAACTTCTTCTTTAAAATATTTAGATGATGATGATTATATAGTAATTAACTGTGATAGATTATTTGAACTTCCTAGTACCGAAAAAGAAGATATAGAATTAACAAAAATAAGAAAGATGCTAAATGATAAGTACGGAAAGTTAGATATGAATAATGACTTTACTGATTGTTATAATGATATAGTTGACTATATATTAAAGAAGCATAAAAAAGGATTAGTTGAAGGTAATGTTATTCAAAATATTGATCCTAAAAATCTAAAAGGGAAAATTATCGTTAAAAGAACTGCCTCATATAAAAGCTTTATTAGAGCAGTTAAAAGAGATTATAAGAATGAATACTTTATGAATTTGGAAAAGAAAGAACATAAGTACTTATATAAATTAACTAGATTATATAAAATTAGAAAACGTAGAAGAAGTGTATTTAAACAAGCAAAAGATATAGAAAAAATAATGAACAAATTAAGTGATGGTTCTTAAAGAGGTTTATTCACAAATAGAGGTATAGATGAGAAAAAAGTTAATATTATTCGATTGGGGAAATATTGTTGAATCACATACTACAGGATATACCTGTTATGATGCTTTTAATGATTTATTTAAAGCTTGTGGTTATACTGGTGATAATAATATTTTTTCTAGTATTGGTAAATATAAATTAGACACAATTCCAACAATTGCTGACTTTGAAGAAGTATATAATAGAATGGCTATTGATTTTACTTTTAAAACATCATATGAAGATTTTATAAAATTGTATAAAGAAATATTTAATAAAATAGATTACTATACTAATGTAGCAGACTATGAAAAAAGTTTAAGAGATAAATGTTATATAGGAATATTATCAGACTTAACTTTATTTGATAAAGAAAGACTAAATAAACAAGTCGATTTATCAAAATATGACTATGTTTTTTTATCATTTGAGATGAAATGTAAAAAGCCAAATGCAGAAATCTATGAAAAAGTTAATGAAAGTATACCCTTTACTCCACAAGATGTTTTATTTATAGATGATAGGCAAGCCAACGTAGATATGGCGGAAAAATTTGGGTGGAATACATTAAAAGCAACCGGTTTAGAATTAGACAAAATTAAAGAATGCTGTGAGGCTTTTTTAAAAAATAATTAAGTGGTGGTATATGCGATTTTTAATGGAACAAAAGAATTAGAGACGGAAAGATTATTATTAAGAAAAATTCAGCCTGGTGATTATATTGTTGCATATAAAGAATGGTGCAATGATCCTGAGCAAGTAAAATATACTCATTTTTAGAGAAATTAGGGTACTGGCTTGTAATATGCCGGCACATTTTATATTAATAGAAGAGGTGATAAAAATGAAAGACATGTTTAAATTTGTTGATAAAAAAAGGATGCTTTTAGTTTTTGCTTTAAGTATTATTCAAAGTGGATTAGCTTATGGAATATCTTTTTGCTTTTCTCATTATGCAACTAGCCCTTTAACAATTGACAAATTATATAGTTTATTAATAACTTTAATAATTATTTTTATAATATCAGTAATTTTTAAATGGATATTTATTCATTTTGCCCAGATGTTCTTATTTAAAATAGAATATGATGCAAAGAATTATTTTTATAAAAAATTGCAAACACTTGATCCAAAGAATCTTACTAAATATCATTCTGGTTATATTCAAAGTTCAATAGAAAGATCATCACAAGATTACGCAATTATTATAGAAAATGTTTTATATGATTTTATTCCACTTTTAATAGGTTTAACTTCTTTTATATATATGTCATGTAAGCAATCTGTTTTTTTAGGTGTTATATGTACTTTAATTTTCTTTATTGCTTTCATAGTTAGATACGAAATGCAAAAGGAAAGACAAAAAGCTAGAAAAGATATGAATGAAGCAAGATCAGATTATAATGGTACATTAATAGACTTTATTCAAAATATATTTACGGTTATTAAGCTTAATGCTGAAAAATTTTCGAATGAAAAACTTATCGAAAAAGAAAATGTATTTTTA
>JAEEGL010322039.1_pt1 | contig 11726 bp, 2 predicted proteins | sample 9134231 | NCBI WGS metagenome assembly JAEEGL01 (sample SAMN16246548, study PRJNA631951) | gut metagenome | biome: gut microbiome; feature: rumen; material: fiber-attached | host: Bos | place: Iran: Karaj | collected 2018-10
CGGAGAAAGAAATGACTTACGCCATTTATTCCAATTTGATTGATTTTTACGAAAAGTATCGCGACTCGGATTTTGCCATTCTATTTGAAGATGAATTTAAGAATAGTGAGACCGACTTAGATAGACTTTATCGAATTGTCAGCGCCATTTGTCAACGTTCCCAAAACGAGATATATAAAAGAAGAACGGATAAGTTCAAATATGAATTGGAACAAGATTTAGAAAGAGCAGTAGATGATTTCAAAGAAGAAAACAAAAGGTATTGTGAATACAATAAATATTACGATAGTATAATTAGGGATTATAATGACCCAGAAAATGAAGTGTACAAGAGATACCGGTCAGATTACGATAAAGCTTATGAACAAAAACGCCATGCAGAAGTCTATTTGGAAAAATGTGACACAGCAATCTCAAACATTTTTGGGCTATGCACAAAAATCAAAGAGCTTCTTATGCCGTACTGCACAAAAGAAGAATTATCAAAAAACAATAGCATAACAATAAACAATGCTCATTATTCAAATATAAGTTCAGAACAAAGAATAAATCAGCGAATAACTAACATTCACACGGAACAAACACTTAACCAACATATTGATAACAGCGTGAGAAATCTAGACATTGATAACAGTGTGAAGAATTTTGACATTGATAATAGTGTAACAAATAATTGCAATAATAACACATCCGGGAACAATGCCTCAAACGACCCCGTTGATGTTTCTAAAAACGCACAAAACATCAATGAAAAGCACCAATATTTTACAATGGAAGATGCAATGCATATCTATCCATTAATATGTAAGAAGGGAATGATTAATTCAGTACCAAACAACATACTGGACTGTACGGATGATGAATTTTACAATTTGCTCAATTTGCGCATTACGGAAAACTATACGAAATTTATTAATAATACCTCAAAGAGTATAATTCTTGCCTTTATTCATGTTTTAAGTGAATTTATAAGTAAGAAGGAAGTTGGGAAAGAGTGGACAGAACGCATATACTGCAAATTTTATGGTAACAAAGAACCAGTAGATATACACAAGCAAATTCGAAAGAATAGAAATACGACTGTCGAAATTGACCTTAGAAATGCCTTAAAAAAGTGTGATTTTGTCGCATGAATTTAATAGTGTATTTTCTTTATAGCAAGGTGGGTTTTTCTCATAGAAAAACTGCCGAGCGACATATTACCTGAATAAAACTATCCGTTCCGTCAGTTTTTGGTTTTTGCCATTAATGAGAAGAGAAAAAACAACAGCAAAATAACATTGTTGTTTTCTTTACCATTTGTTACCTTGCATAATCAAATTGCACAATTAAGACTTTTGGGGGTTTAAGGAACAAGTACAGTTAATAATCTATTCGAACAGTGATATGCCAACAAACAAAAACGCTCAATTCAGATATCAAATCTTAGACAGATGTTTTAGCGACTACAGCACTGAATATGATTTTGACACTCTTCTGGAGAAAGTTAACGATTATTTGGTGGAAGCAGAAGGTACCTTGATTAGTGTCCGTCAATTAAGATGTGACATAAACGCCATACGCAAGATGTTGCCTACTAATGTATATCTTGACGCCACACCCTTCGATGGAGAAAAAAGGTGCTATTATCGGTATTCACCAACAAGTTTTTCAATCTACCAGAATGAACTATCAGTTAAAGAAGTTCAGAAGTTACGTTCAACAATTGATATGTTAAACCGATATCGTGGTGTGCCCAATAACGTATGGCTTGAAGAAGTTATCTCTAACCTTGAATACCGTTTCGGTATTAAATCGAACAGAGAAAATGTTGTGTCGTTTGAGCAGAATGAGCAACTGAAAGGATTGGAACACCTCTCCAAAGTTATAGATGCAGCCGTTAATCACACACCTATTGTTATCAATTACAAGACATTCAATGGTCGGGAACTTCAGTCGACACTTCACCCATACCACATAAAGCAATATAATAATCGCTGGTTCTTATTCGGATACGAGAATGAATCTGGGAGAATAGCTAACAAGGCTCTTGACCGAATTCAAAGCATTTCATCAGCCAATATCCCATTCAGGCCTAACACCGAATTAGATTTCAATCATTATTTTGACGATGTGGTAGGTGTTACTATTCCGAACGATGACACTTCTAAAGAAGTCATACTTCTTCGTTTCAGCGACTCACGATTTCCTTACGTCACATCCAAGCCAATCCACCAATCGCAAAAAGTTGTTTCGGAAAACGAGCATATCATATCACTTGAGGTAATACCGACTCGAGAGTTGGAACAACAAATATTATCATTCGGTCCAGATGTAGAAGTTCTTGAGCCTGACGGTTTTAGGCGGTCAATTGCAAAAAAAATATCAGAAGCCTCACAAATATATTCCCCAACACATTAAAACCGCACATATTTATGTGGCAGAGTTTTAAAGAATGGATTATTCTTTGTCAAGTACAGTCTAACATAATAAGCCGAACACACCTCTTATTACTCGTTGTTATCACGCAAATTTTGCCACTTAACAACGACATATAACAACTTTTTAGGGGAGGAACTTGTGTCACGAAAAAACAAACAGTAAAAGATTATGCTGAAAGGAAGAACGTCAGAAATGGCATAATAATTCCGTTCCGTCAGTTTTTGACAGGAATGGAATTCAAGACGGCAAGGATGCACCATCAAATGTTTTAATATTGTCTTCTTTACTAGTCTTTTATTTCTGTGACTTGATATCGTGAACCTTGTTTTACATCATTTATTCCCAATGTTTATCATACACATTTAAGTGATGAACAAAATTGTTTAAGGATATGTTTCAAACATCTTCTATAGTTACATCAAACTTTATTTCCTGATTACGACAAAGCTCTATTTCTGTGTCATGGGTGATGGTCATTGTATCGTAACGGTGGAACACCCCTGGTGTATTATAAATAGACCACCCATTCATTAGACCACCATCAGGATAGATACTAAGCCGTTTCCTTGCACATTCGAATGAAAGAACCCGCCAATGTGTTAGTGAATTCTTTGGTTGAGAAGATATTGGCAATACAATACCTTCAATATTCATGTCATATTTTAAGTCGTCTTTCCAGTTGTTGGCAAGAGTCTCAAGCCATTCGTCTCTACCCCGTTTCTTTTCAACAGACGTAATTTGTTTTGAATAGGATGATGGTAGGTTGGCAGTCAAGCTATCCCATTTAATGCTATCAGAGTCGTACTTCTCCACCTTAAACTCCATTGAGAACTTATTTCTTATTTCCATTATAAAGTAACCAGCAGTCTGGAGAGTTAAAATCATTGACAAAATACTCTTCAAGTGTTCATCTTGATACGACACTTTTACCACTTCTGTTTGGTGCTCGCGGCAATAGTTTATGAAGTCGTCAATCAGATGGCCCGACTTGCTCCTAATAAGTTTCCCTAGTTCAGATGTCTTTATGATTGTAGTATCACCATCTGTCAACTTGAATATCTTGGTCGTATTCTCTTCTACAGAAGTATCAATAAAATCTGCGGTAGCTGCAATGTTATTTGTACGGACATAGTAAATTGTACCATTTCCCCATTTATCATTTAGGGTGATATGATTGGGATTGTTGGTGAAATATAACTTCCCATCAATGTATGCCAATGGATACAAGCCTTTATCAATATAGGGATTTTTGATATGCAGCACTTCGTTAGCCCACCCTTTGATAGAACGAACCATATCACGTACTGGTTCCGTCATACGGTTATCAGAACATTTTGCCACACAAAAAGATGTTTGTTGACCATGAGGTGCAAAGTAGTTAATGAATTGTCCTTTCCAACAATGTTCGGAGCCTTCATAATCCCAATTGTCAAAATCATCATCCACAAAGAGGTATGACTCATTTTGAGAGTTTTTAAATGCTCTCTGCATCTCTGCCAGAGATGTTTCGGTTACGCTATCCCTATCGCCAAATACTGCTTTGACTGAGTCTGGTAACACATCCCTAGCGGAGCTTTCCTCTTCTATCCAAGCCTTTGCTGCTTGAATATCGATATAATTCACATAATGTAATGTGAACTTATCTATCAATGCATCTTTGTTTGCGGATTGTTCTGCAGCTTTAATAATTTCGCCTGAACGCTTAATTACAGATTTCATCATGTCCATGGCAGCCAATTGATTCGAGTAACCGGAACCACCTGGATTTGCATCAAAGATGCAGATATGCCCATTGGGGGTAATGGTAAAATCCAAATCTGTACGCTCAACGTTAAGTTCTTCAGAAAGACCTCGGGCAAATAATAAGCCTAAAGTTATCAGAAGATTTTCCTCCTCATTACGATTGTTAATCCAATCTTTTTGAAAATGGCGAATTCGAATCTCAGTATAATCTGTTTGAATGGTATCACCAAGTACGACGTTCCGTTTAATTGAATCTGCACTACCACAACCTAAACACCGATTTGGCTTAGGACCTTTTCTAACAAGAGAGAAGTGATAGTTTTCTTTCTCTGTATCTTTTGGCTGTATGGTGTTCATTTCTGGAGGCAACTTATCCGGGTCACTTGATGAAGCGGCCGGCCAACTCTCCAACACGGTTTTACCACATTTTGTGCAATGGCAATAGCCAAAACCAGTTCCTTCATTGTAATAGAGAATCTGGCCATTACCACTTTCCCGACTACTACGCGAGTCGAACAGATGTGGTTCAATGCGGTCTTGTTTCCATTCATCCGCTCCAATTAACTGGGCACTAACACGAGTGTAAACATTTTGGTCAAGTATACGGTTGGCGGATTCGTTCATATCTGGAATAAACTCCGCTGGTTGCAGCAAGTCAAGTTCTGTACTTGCACTAACTCTCCACCTTTCAAGATTCTCGAGTTCTTCTTTTGTGTCAATAACAACTTGTTCTCTGTTAAAATATAATTTCTTAAAAGTCACCTCTGGTTTGAAGAAGTTTGTATATCTAATACCACGCACTATACGAACCATACCATCACGGGCAATTGTATTTCCAGGTGCATATTGTGACAAAGCCGTACGCAACGGATAGGATGGATTAGATACTGTTATTAGTGAGTAGTTATTCTGTGAAGATGAATTTATATCGAACTCTATCACATTGACAGGCATATTTGCGTTTGGTGTAAATCTATGAGTTGCCCAATAAGAAAGCAAACGGGCTGCCAATGGTTCAATAAACTTCATTTCGAAAAAAGATTGTTGTCTTGCACTCCTGGCGTCTCTGTATGGTTCCGCATAATCTTGTATACGCAGCTCTAACTCCGAATAACAATTCTCATTCATCTCACGAGCCTTTGCCAGGACATATTGCGGTGACCTACCACTAAAGATTGTTCCGTTCAACAGAATTCTTAGTTTTTTTCTCAAATTGTCATCAAGAGCTTCGCTACATTTTTTATTAAACGTCTCGTAGGGTGTACCTGTTTCCTCGCCAAGGCCATCAAGTGGACTAACAGGTGAATGGTCGGCTTTCCGTTTTATTTTAATGTGATTACTATTCCCATCGGGAACAATCTCATAATTAGTGTAATATCTAAGGACTTGTTCGTTGACACTTCCTCCTGCCATTCCAAATACACCAAACTCCCTAATCAAAAAAGAATTGACGTGGCGTTGGATTACTTGAGCACTATTCAAGTCTACAGTTGGTGTACTTGTTGAACGTAGAATGACGTTTTCCATAGGATTGAGTAATGTCCGTATGCCAACAGCATCAGAACCACACAATGTCACACAAGCGCTTCTAACTTGTCCGCGTCGCCCACTTCGTCCTGCTCTCTGCTTGTAATTAGATGGCATAGGTGGAACAGAAGTCATCATTACCAACTCCAAGTCTCCCAAGTCAACACCCATCTCCATTGTTGTTGAGCAGGCAAGAATGTTTATACAGTGGTCTTTGAAATCATCTTGCACCTGCCTGCTTACCATCTTGTCAACTTGTGCAGTATGTTCAGCTTGAATAAAGAGGTCAGGAAATTGGTGTATTTGTAACAAACGGTCTGCAAATGTTCCATTTTCTCCCCAAAGTCCGTTATTCCACAGAATCTTTCTATTCTCTTTTGCCCACGCTTCAATTGTCTCATTATCAGGATTCGGTGTTGCGGAAAAATTATGATATGGGAAAACATTCCATATTTCATGTAGTTCTTCTTTAAGTGGCATTGGCTCACTACCAACCATATAGGGAGAATAGCCATGGAATGTTGTTTCCACTGGTCTTAACCATTCAGTATGATGGTTGTCATTACTTGCATTAGTGTCACACAGATATACGTCATCATATAATTTGAACCCAATCTTTGCAAGATTCAAACGGTATGGAGTGAGGTGAACGTCATTAATTATTTCATCGTTGTCCTTTACATGTATCCTGTTTTCTTCGTCATAATGAGTGCTATGTACAAGCAGTTCGTATTTAAGTGTCAATTCATTCCACAAGCAATCAATGACATCTTGGATGTCTTGTCTATACGCATTTATAGCATCAGTCAAGGTGATGTGCTTATCATTGGCTATAAGTTTGGCAATCAGGCGAATGATTCGCGAACGATTGCCTCCTTTATCCCTTATCACAGGTTTGTGAATAGGACGACGGCGTTCCTTCTGGGTGGCGAATCTGACGCATTGGAAAATGTCCATTGGGTCTCTATCGTCCAATTTCAGGAATACCGACTCGTTTGAACGTACTGTATAGTCCAAGAATATCTGCATCAAGTTGTGCCAGTCATTTTTGGTTATTCTGTTCGCCTCTGCCAATTTTCCATTAAATAGTTCAACCGTATCTGGCAGTTTCGATGTGTAAGCATCGTTTAACTTGCCATAATATGATGTAAAAAGTCCCATTGTCTCAGGCGCGGCCGCTGTTAATGGCCGCTTCGAGAGATACTGAACCATAATGGCAAGAATGTACTTGCGTTTTGTTTCTGGTTTAATGTTGCCATTTTCGTCTAATTCAGGACTAAGTTCAGAGCGCTCGGCAAACTGTTGACAAAAGGTGTCCGCTAATCGGTCGTTCAATAAAACATCAAGAATGTCCTGCCAAGACAGATAATAGTTTTTGAGGTTCAATTCTGCCAATAACGTGCTGATAGCAGTTTGGTCATCTCCTTCCAAAATATCTAACTTCTTTGAAGCGTCCCTATGTTCAGGACTGGTTCGTTGTGTGTTCTCATATATTTCTTCAAAATGTTTCTTGGCATCTTCCAAAGTCAAGCACCCAGGAGTCGCCTTACGGCAGAGTTCGTGGAAAATTGTACCATAAACCCACAAACGTTCCTCCTCTAAATTCTGCTTAATGGTAGAACGTGCGGCCATCTGACGGCTGTCGACAAAACTGATGTATTGCTGCCCCTTATGCAACGATATTTTTTTCTTGTTTTTAGGTTTTGCCTCTGTCATAAGGTCAAGCGTAGATGGGGCTATGAGCCTTGAGATGAAGTCTGGTGCCACTCTGAACTTCTGTAATTTCTTTGAATCCTCTTCGTCTACCTGTATCTGGTCGGGATTGTCGTCGTCCTGTTTCGTTTGTTTTGTTAGTCTTGTTCCACAATATGGACATTGGTATTGAGTGTTTGCAATCACGTGCCACCCTTGTCCCGTTGGATTGGCAGCTGTTACATTGAACATTTTGTTGCCTTCTATTATATATGGGGCATTGTTATCGAATTCAGTATCCGTTCTGTTCGATGTTCCGAATATATAATAAGTTTTCCCTGTATCTTCTTCGTCGTCAAGGTCGAACATATCACTATCGTCCATAGTAATAGACTGATAGACAATGCCTCCATCTTCCTGTTTTACCTCTTCGGCTATTGCCACATACTCGCCACAATGCTTGCATCGACTCATTTCCAACAATGGCGCGGCACCTGGTGTATCGTCTGATATGTTCTCCGTCAGTATCTTAAAGCTGCCATCTTCCTTATAATGAGGGTCAGAAATGTCAACAAACAAGCCGTGATTCGGCACACGGTAGAAATAGTGAACCTTTACGCGAAGGTCTTCTAATCCTTCATCTTCCGCTGTCTGACACATTTCATCGAGTCTTTCAAGTTTTGCCTCAATGCTATCGCCTTCAGGAATTAATTCATCCAGACGAAGATATCCGTCTTTGTTCTCATCCATCAGGCGAAGCCAATACTCTTTATCAGCTTCAGGCAAGGTGGACAATCCCTTACGTTTACCATCCACGTAGCGTACTTGGTTCACTTGTAATCCTGTTATGTCAGTAATAAAGTGCCTCAGTTCCTCTTTGGCTTGTTCATCGCCGCTCTTACCAATGGTAGCAGATAACGTGGCAAACCGAACATCGTCTGTAGTTACCCCGTATGCCATCAATACCCGTCGAATAAGCATAGCCATCTCGGCAGCTCCGGCTCCGGTATAGGTGTGTGTTTCGTCGAGAGCAATCCACCGCAGGGTCTTCTTTTCCTCGTTAATTAGTTTTCGGTCTTTGTCGCGAAGCAAAATATACTCCAACATTGTTGGGTTTGTCAGCAGAATATTGGCGGGGTGTTGCCTTAATTCCTCACGAGTGGCGATAACGTGGGGGTATTTAAATTCAACTACATTGTTGTTTTCGTCGCGAGTGATACCCTTAATGGCATCTACCTTTCGCATCACCTTCTTGTAGTTGGGGTCTTCTGGCGCTGGTATGCTTTGTGGCATATCGCCATTGTATACGGCGAACTTCAAATCGGTATCTGCCAACAGCTTTTCCATACGAGCCTTTTGGTCTTCCATCAAGGCGTTCAGCGGATATAGAAATATGGCCTGTACTTCTTCAGCTTCGTAATTGTCAATCAGGTCTTGAACCAATGGCAACATAAAGCACTCTGTCTTACCCGAACCAGTTCCTGTTGTTACAACAATACTCATATTCTTGCCGTCGGGTGTTTTGTCCTTCAGCAAAGTTTTCCAACACTGATACTGGTGTTCGTAAGGAAGATATGATTCTCCTTGTGGCAGGATTTTCTTCCACAGCGTACCCAGCATTTCATCGGCTTCGCGAGCGTGCTCTGGATAAACTGTCTCGTAGTTGTTCATACATTGTACCAGTGGCATTGCATCTTTGGGTGCAAATACCTCTGGAATTAGTTTTGTGAGCTGGCCAATATATCCCTTCTGGCTCTCGTTGCGAGCTTCACCACACCACATTGCCGATAGCGTTTTCTCTACGGCAGTCTTATTGTTCCTGTATAACTCTGCGAATCTGAATTTTTGCTTCATAGTATTGTGGATGTTTATATTTCTTGTTTTGTTATGACTTTGCTCATCTCTATAAATTTGAATCTGTACTCATCGTATAGTTTCAAAAATGCTCTTTCTTGCATATTACCAAGTGCATCGGTTGTACCCAAAATAAGTTTGATGGCTTTGTCGGCAATTTTATCATCTTTCGGATATGCATTGAATACCCAATATTGTTTCAGAAAATCTTTCAGACATATCCGTTCTTGTTCATCGGTGCATTTGAATGTTTTCCCAAAGAACTCCAACACCTTCTCTTTAATCAAGTCACGTTCTTCGTCCGATTCAGAGAACGCATCAATCTCACGCACCCACAAATCTCTTGGCAACAGCATCCAATCGAAATGGAATTGCACAGCAAACCTGTAAAGGTTATCTATGTCTGTGTCATTGAATTGATAATTCCTTTTCTTTAAAAGTGGCAGGAAGATGTCTTTGATTTGGTTTCGGCTTCTTTCGGCAATTACCTTGATAAGCGGATTGAACAAAAAGAAATATGCTTTATGTTCTGCCACTATCTCAAAGCAATCCAATGGAACGATTTCTTCACTTTGAGTATTATCGTCATCCCAGTCTTCATCGCCCCAATCACCATCGTTATTGGTGATAATTGGGCAGCAGTAATGACGAGGTGTAATATTCTCTTTCAAGCTCTGGAAAACAATTCCTGGGGTCTTCATTTCACTGGCACCATCAACAGGATATGGTTTATCCTTATAGTTCCAGGCATAAAGGTTGGAAGGATTGTCTTCTGCTTTGGTAATATATATATTCAGGTATTCAAGAGGAATATCTGGCATAAGTTTATTTATAGAAAACTCCTGAAGATAATTACTTGTTGAAAGTCCTGTCTGATTAAAGGTGGTGAAGTTATAGTAAACAGTGCTTCTTTGCTTTATCTTATACTCTTTAACTCCATTTTCCGAGAAATCGCGAACAGAGAACTGCTCACAGTTAATGAGCGGGATGTGAATGTCTTCGTCTTTGTTGTAATAACCAATTACGTTGCCCTTGTCTTCGCCAGCCTTTTTTTGCGATAACTCTCGTACTATGACAGGACGGTACACATCGACCAAAATCTTGGCATCAGCCGTGCCAATTTCCAATTGTCTGGTATCCGATTCTTCTTCCGTCAGCAACCGCTTGAAATCATCCTGGATGTCGCTGACGCCATCGAGCGCCGTGCAAATACGTTGGTTCTCAAAATCACGCCAGATGGGCTCTTGCACAGCATTGGTGGGTACAAATGGCACGTAATACACTCGCGGCTTGAAAACAATGCCCTTCACCGTGACTCGCAAACGCACAACACCCTGTTGAGGCTCTTCGTTGTCCCAGCCCACATAGCGGCCGTCTTTCTGCCATTCCAAGTCGAAGTCTGTTACGGGTTCACTTTCTTTTGTTTGACCTGATAGGTAATGACGCACCTCCAGTCCACTTTTTCCGAAGAGTACAGGCATTTGTGCGTCTTCCTGATACTCGTCTTCGTCATATTCGGCATCGATGTATTTATAGAGAACATACAAATTCTCCCTATACTTGATAGTCTTCAGATATTTCTTTGTTACTACCTGATATAGCCCGTTGCGATTGAAGAACGGTGGCATCACATCTTTACCGTTGCTATCGGCAATTATGACTTTGTCGTTTATCGGGCACCAGCAATAATCTTCGCTTATCTGTTCGCCATTGCGATAATGGGCATAAACTACTGGCAGGTCGCGGTATTCATCTGTCAAATGATAAGCTGTTGAGAAGATTACCGCGGTTGGCCGTTGTGAATTGCGACGGTCAGAAAAAACTGTCGTTTTATTTGGCAAGGAATAAACTTGCAAATAATCTTTTACCTCCAACGTCTGTACCACTTGGTTTTTATCGTCGCATTTCATCACCATCACAACTCTGTCGAAACGGTCAACGGGAACATTTGTGTATATACTTTCATCGGCTTTGTTGACTGACAGGAATCCAGTGGTTTCGCTTCCAGTATTATCATATTTGAACAACGGCTCTTCGCGCTCGCTTTCGCTCTGAATGTAGTGCTCTTTGTTGCTGAAACGCAGATAGAAATATATTCGCCCCACATTCTCGGGGTTTTCGACACCCCATTGTCGCAAACGGTCGTAACCAATATATTGACGCCTGCCGCCACCTATTACTTCTGGCTTCAGTTTTACTTTCAGGTTGCGAACCATCAGGTTGCGGCTGGCGGTGTAATTGATAATCCATTCAAAATCGAACTTGTCTTGCTTGGCCTGTTTGTCTGCGTCCTCAATGCTGCGTATCAATTGAGGAATATAGGTGCTCTCATTTTTCGTGTCCGATTTGGCAAAAGGCAGATTCCGATGGCCGTGCTCGTCTTTTTCCAAAATACACTTGAGGTACTCGTAAAGGCTGTGTTGACGGGCAATCGACTCCTGAAAGGCAACAGCGCGGTTTCTGTCAATGTCATCGAGGTCAATCTCTTC
>JAEEGL010398199.1_pt1 | contig 11726 bp, 12 predicted proteins | sample 9134231 | NCBI WGS metagenome assembly JAEEGL01 (sample SAMN16246548, study PRJNA631951) | gut metagenome | biome: gut microbiome; feature: rumen; material: fiber-attached | host: Bos | place: Iran: Karaj | collected 2018-10
AGCTTCCTGAACGTCCCAGCATACATCCGGTATCCTCAGACCGTACTTTACGGAGATATAGGTGTCGACCACTATATCCGCAGCATCTCCGTCGGATACGGAGATGCGCACGCCGTTTGCAGTCTTGCGTCCGAGCCTGAGATTCGTCATAAGCCCCGGGTTTGCCGGAGAGACGCCTTCTACGGAACTGAGCGCTTTTGTAACAAGCTGTGCTATAACTTCTTCGGCAATTCGGACCTTGCCCTCCAGATTCGCCTGAGCGACTCCGGATTCTGCCTCGTTCTTTTCTTCGGCTGTTATCTCTTCATTGATCAGTTCGGCCATATACAGCCCCTCCTTCTTTATAAGCTGCCGGAAAGCGCGTCAGCCTTAATCCTCAGGCAGCTTGAACTGCTTGCCGCAGTGCGGGCATACGAGTTCTTCTTCTTCCTTGTAAAGCGCCGGTTCATAATAAAAATCGTTGCGGCAGTTCGGACAGGTGACCGATTCGTACTCTTCCTCGTCGAATTCTTCGTAATCATCGTCATCGTCGTCGTCATCATCGTCGTCGTCATCGTCATGATGATGAGAGCACTCGTCGCACTCGTCGTAGAAATCTTCCGCCATTTCGTCGAAATCATCCTCGAGCTTCGATACGTCCTCATCCAGCTGTGTCAGATAATCGTCGAGCTCTTTGTGGACTTCTTCATGTTCCTCGATGGCAACAGACAGGGACTCAAGTGCTTCGACCAGTGCCGCGTAAAACTTTGCTTTGTCCGCGGACTCGGCGGCCAGGTTCTGTCCGTCGATAAGACCCTTCAAATATGCTATTTTCTCACGTGCGCTCATTTGAAATCCCTCCTGTTGGATTTATGCAAAGCTTCCGGAAAGGCCCGGATTATTTCTTAGCCCTTTCCAGATACTCGCCGGTTCTGGTATCAACGACCACGTCTTCGCCGTTTTCAACAAAGAACGGCACCGTAATGACAAGGCCGGTCTCGGTAGTTGCAGGCTTTCCGCCGCCTGAAGCGGTATCTCCCTTGAAGCCGGGCGGCGTGTCCGTTATCTTCATGACGACCTGGTTGGGAAGCTCTATGCCCATCACGCGTCCCTCGTACATGTCAAAGCTGACCTCAAGGTCGTCTATCAGGTACTTCACGGCGTCGCCGAGTATCTCGGCGGACAGTGTGACCTGATCGTATGATTCCATATCCATAAAGACGTAGTCTTCCCCGTCCTTATACTGGTACTGCGCCGGCTTCTCGTCGAAAATTATCCTCTCGAAACGCTCGCCTGATTTAAACGACTGGTCGACGCTTGAGCCTGTTTCAAGGTTGCGGAGCTTTCCTCTGACTATCGCACCGCCGCGTCCCATCTTGTGGTGGGAGCATTCGAGAATGACCCACATTCCGCCCTCCCATTTGATCTTAAGTCCCGGACGGAAATCGCTTGTGTCAACTACCTGTGCCATAAAAATGCCTCCCTGTGATTTCTCAGATCACAAATACAGTCATATATCATTACATCATGCGGCAGAATCATAACATAAAACCATACTGATAATCAAACCGGGGCTGTAAATAAATGTATCAGAGGCTATGAGAATATCCGTCAAGCACGTTCGGCATACAGATGACGAACTTCTCGCAGTAAAGCACATATTCTGAAGCATCCCGCCAGAGCGACAGGATCTCCGGCGTGCACTTCTCCTCCCCTTCGATCCTGCCCGGAGAAAGGTCTTTATTATCTCCGCGCGCTACTACATACACGGTAAGAAGAGCTCCGTCAAGCCGGAAGCGCAGGTCGCAGATGCCGTTCTCCCTCGGCTGGGCACCGGAGGCACGGTGATCGTTGGTATAAAATATACCGTCGTTTCCGGCCCAGCATTCCATCACTCGCAGAAGAAGGAGCTCTTCTCCCTTCGGTATGAGGATATCATCCTTATCAAAGCTTTTAACTTTCAGCGAGTATTCGCTGACCCCGGAAACAGTAAGCGGTGCCCGCGGCGGATCTGAATTCGCAAAAGTGACCCAGTTCTTGATCGAGCCGGGCCTGTCATATATATCGACGTCAAAATCCGCTGCATTCAGTTTATCTCTGAAGTTCACAAATGAAGCTTCCTTTCCTGCGCTGCAGGCTGCGCTCGTACGGCATTGAGCAGGGTATGCAAAAACAAGGCGCAGGCAGGAGTTTTCAGCGCCGTTTTTGCCTTTTACCACTGAAGCCGGCCCCGCCCAGCTGAAAAAACGTCCGCTGCGCGAACCGAAAGCATTTTTGTATTCTTCCGCAGAAAGAGGAACTCCCAGAGCACAGAAGCGCAGAGGTGCGTCCAGCACCGCGCGTACAGTGTCTATACGCTGATGTGCTATACGCCTGTCACGCATAAGGCACAGCAGATGTATTCCGTTTTTAAAAGGATCAAAGAAGGAAATGAATATAAAAGAAAGCAGCAGAACGGAAAAGAGCAGATCTACAAGCAGGAAGGCCTTAAAGCCCCGCCGGTCAGATGTCCGGCCACAGCAGCTGGCTTTCTTCATCGCCTTCTTTTACCGTATAACAGGCCGCCGTTACACCGCAAATAGTGCAGCTGCCGCGCAGCTCGGCATACCCCCCGGGGCTGCCGCAGGATGCAAGACAGGCAAGCGCAGCCGCGGCACGCTCTTCAGTCCTGAGTCTTCTGTCAGCCGCGGCATATAGTTTAACGGCCGAGGCAAACATCGAGAAAACGACAAAAAGCAGCGTCAGCCACAAAAACGACGACGCTAAAGTCTCAGCAAGCATGAAAGCACGTTTTCCTTTCATTTGCCCGCCGTACATCGTTTGAACACAGCAAAATAATAAATACACCGGGGAACACCTCCCTTTAAGATACACATCTTTGCATAGCGCGCAGAAAAAATGCCTGTGCCGGCATCTTTTTTCATCTGACGCGTTAAGCATTTCCTTATGATATTGCCTATTGCGGCAGGCGTCAGTGACAGGCGGGCTGCCGCGCCGAAGCTCTAATCCGTCATCGTGGAGATCAGCATCTCTTCTATGCTGGTAACGCCTTCTTTTACTTTGCGGCGGGCGTCCTCGCGCATCGCTGGCAAGCCGGTATCCCGTAAATAAGCACGCAGCTCCTCTTCAGGAGCGTCATTGATTATCATAGACCGCAGCGCCCGGTCCACGGGCATTATCTCCGCGATAACGGTACGTCCCTTATAGCCTGTAAAACGGCACTCCGGACAGCCCACCGGCGTACAGACCTCCGTACCAGCCGCAAGTCCCGTTTCAAGTTCCATGGCAGGCGTCACTCTAATCTTCTCTCTGCAGTGCGGGCAGAGAGCTTTGACCAGCCTCTGTGCCAGCACCAGTCTCAGCGAGGATGCAAGAAGGTAATTTGGCACCCCCATGTCCACCAGCCTGCTTACCGAACCGGGCGCATCGTTGGTATGCAGCGTGCTGAGGACAAGATGTCCTGTCAGCGCGGCACGGATAGCAAGCCGGGCCGTCTCCGAATCGCGCATCTCACCCACCATGACTATATCCGGGTCCTGTCGCAGCATTGAGCGCAGAACGGAACTGAAAGTAAGGCCGATCTTCTCGTTTACCTGAATCTGCGTAAGACCGGCTATCGTATACTCTACAGGGTCTTCCAGCGTCATTATGTTCCTGCCCGGCGAATTGATGATATTCAGCAGCGAATACAACGTTGTTGATTTTCCCGAACCGGTAGGGCCGGTTACAAGAACTATGCCGTTTGAGAGCGAAACGGCCTCTCTAAGCATCTTCTCATACGCTTCGCTGAAGCCGAGGTCATGTATTCCCATCATCTCATTGTTCTGATCAAGGAGCCTGATGACTATTTTTTCCCCGAATATCGACGGAAGTGTGGATACACGGAGGTCGATACGGGAATTTCCTGCCTTGATCAGAATACGTCCGTCCTGAGGCCTGCGCTTTTCTGCAATATCCATACCGGCGAGTATCTTTATGCGTGCTGCCATAGAAAGGTGCAGGTTTCCGGGAACCTCCAGACCGGTAAAGAGCGTGCCGTCTGTGCGGAAGCGCACTCTGGTTATTTTTTCGGAAGGCTCTATATGTATATCGGAAGACCTTTCGCGGACAGCCCGGTCAAATATGCTGTTGACGAGGCGCACGACCGGTGCAGCGTCGGCGCCTATGCCGGCCACGTCCTCTGCTTTTATCTGAGATACAGTGATAGGACCTGAGTGAACCCCGCTGCTGTTCTGTTTGATGACATCTTCCATCGCGTCATGAACACTTGACCGGACCCTGTAGTGATTCACGATGGCTTTCTTTACATCGGAAGCAGCAGCGACACGGATCTTAACGTGTCTGTTTGTGAGAAACTCCAGCTCTTCTGCGGCGTATGCGTCAAGAGGGTCTGCCGCAGCCACTTCTATCGAATCAGAGTCCGCAAGTTTCAGAGGGACAATGTTAAGACGCAGCGCCACGTTCTCGGGGACAGCGGCAAGCGCTTCCGGCTGCGGGCTCTCCGCTGCAAGATCGACAGGCTGCAGTCGGAGCTCGCGGCATAATAAACCCGCTAATATGCTCTCTGTAATGCAGCCGTTCTTTATCAGAATCTCGTCGAGACTCTTATGAGAGACATCCTGTTCGCTGAGCGCCGAATCAAGCTCCTCATCTGATATTGCCCCTGCGTTTACGAGTATCTCACCTAAATACGGAACTGTTTTATTCATTTCCACAGGCGGCCTCCTGCTGACAGAGCGAAGTATCAGCCAGCTCCAGTACTTCCGCCTCCGACGCCGGAATATCGAGTATGTAAGGGATCGCGATGAACGCAAGCTGGGACTTTGTATGGCTCGCAGAGCGCGTTTTGAAGAATTCGCCAAGAAGCGGGATATAGCCCAGTACAGGGACGCGGGCTATGCTGCTGGTCTTGTTTTCCTGATAAAGTCCCCCGACGACAAATATCTCACCGCTGCGCACTCTGACCTGCGTATCTACTTCGCGCCTTGTCGTCTCAGGCGCTTCGGAATTGCCGGAACGTCTGAAGGCAACTATATCCCCTGTCGATATCTTCATTTTTATCGTGATGAAGCCGTCGCGTCCAAGCAAAGGAGTGAATTCCAGAGTAGGTCCCGTTTCCTCTTTTGAAAATTTGGGGTTCCCTTTATCGTCGACGCCGGACTGATACAGATAGTCATGGACAAGCTTCACGGTCGCCTTCTGTCCGTCAAGGGCTACGACCGAAGGAGACGCGAGTATTTTTCCTTTGTTATCCGATTCCAGTGTCCTCAGTCCTGCGTCCAGCATCTTCATGGCAGGGTCTGCGATATTGACTCCGGAAGCTGCCGCGGCGGTCGATGCTCCGGAGTCAGCGTTCAGCTTCGTGCCTGTCAGGCCGTTCATGTAGGTGTAGCGGGAACTGAGGCCGGTTGCTCCGTAGGTAAACAACCAGCCGCGGTATACCGCTGAGATGATCGATTCTATCTCCTGGCTGGCGCTGTCCGTTATTTCGATCAGGCGCGCTTCGATCATGACCTGGCGTCCGGGGTGGTCGACGCGGTTCATCAGCGTTTCGACACGCCGGTGCTGTTCGGGGGTCCCTGTCACATATATCGAACGCAGACGTTCATCTACCACAGGAGGTCTTGCAAGCGGGATCACCCCCATTATTATTGCCGGCAGCTTTGCCGGATCAGCGTATGCTACCTTATACTGCCGCGTGATATTAAGACCGAGCGTCTTTCCCACGCTGTCTACAGTACCGATCACAAGAGTACTGCCGGCTATTGAATAAGAAAGGTCATTCATACGCAGCATATATTCGAATACATCACCGAAGCGGGCGTTCCTGAAGGAAAATGTCATCGGGGTATCGGGGACAGATGCGTCCAGAATAATATTCAGGTCCCTGATCTTCGCGAGCATGCAGAACACTTCGCGCGCCGACACATTGCGCAGTTCAAGGGTCAACGGATCGGATACAGCAAGCGGACCTGTCTTTTGTACGGCAGGCCCGGGCATGATTACCGGCTGAGGCGTAATATCACATGGCGCTTCCAGCATGATGCGTAAGCGCTCTGAGCCCGGCAGCCCGGATATACTCCTGATGTTAAGACGTCTCGGCCCTTTGATGTCCATTACTATACCGCCTTTGTCATCCGGGCTGACCGTTATGCGTTCGATAAGCGGGAGATCATATGTCCGTGTCCAGCTTTCGCTATTTTTAAGGTTTATCTTGAGCACGTCGCCTTCAAATCCGTCCCACCACTGTTTGCGGTCTGTATCCTGCGGGAAGCGCGTGTTTTTCCACACCAGCCTGGCCGAGTTATCAGCGCTGACCGCTTCCGGCAAAGGCAGATCAGTGCCAAACAGCGTCATCATTATCTCACTGGCGCCTATCTGACTTAGATTGAGCCGTTCTATCACAGCTTTGCCGCCTGCAGTTACCCTGCGCGCCGAAGCGGATGACGCATGAGCTTCCTGTGCAGCAGATAGATAAAATAGAAGCAGAAGCAGGGCCGACAGCAGTAAAATTTTTAAAGATCCGCGCGATAATTTTTGTTTGCCCATTTCCATCCCACCCCTTTTTTATCGATGGAAACTATCATACCCTTCCCGTCTCCGAACGTCATACCCTGTTCGAACAGCCGGTCTGCTTCCTCCCCGTCTATTTCAAGAGTACAGACTTTCCTGCCGCCAAGAACCAGCAGCGCTTTGATCTTCACTTCCGGAACAAACTCCGGCAGCTGCGTTTCCTCAGCTGCCGCCAGCGGAGGCGCGCTGACCGAAACAGGAGAAAAGACTGCCGTTTCGGCAATTTCTGACAGCGGCTGCGTCTTTTCGCGCATTTTGCTGAATGCGGACAGCTTTATGTTCAGCTCCACGGCAGCGCGCTCAACATCAGCCGCTCTTTCGCTCTCTGGCGGAACAGACAGCAGACCTTGCGCTCCCTGCGCGTTCAGGCTAAAGAGATTCATCACAGAAAAGACAACAGCGGCAATAAAGATCAACAGTATAAAGATAAGCAAAAAAGTCCTTTTTATTTCTTCAGCTGAACGACAGGCTTCTTCAACCACCGTCCCGCAGACGGACCCTGTAATGCTTTTCACCTTTTTTCCCCCTCCGCCTTCTTTTTGTCATCCCGTTCCTGCGCGGCAAAAGTTTCTGTTATTGCAGCAATTGAAAATGCAAAGCTGACAATATCGTTTTCGTCTCCTTCAAGAGAAAGATCAGTTATTTTTATCAGACGCCGGCTCTGCCTGAATGAGTAAAGCACATTGAAAAGAGAGGCATAAGGCATAGCTCCCGATACGCGAAAAGAGATCACGTTGCCTTCTTCACGGGCCTTTTCGATATCTACGCGCTCAGGCGCGTGTACTGAAAATGCGCCGATGAGAGCGGAATATAATCTGCTCTGTGATTCCATCGGAGAAGGGATCTCGTTTTCGTCTATCTTTAACGTTCTTTTATAGTACATGACGGCATTCAAACGTCCCTCAAGCGCAGCATTAGTGCGCGAGGCCTTTTCCATGGCATTTGCAAGGTCATCCTCCTGCCGCCTGATCCTGTTGATCAGTAAAAGCTGCCCGGCTGCCAAAGCCGCAGTTATAAACAGGATAAACGGCAGACGCAGGCCTCTGAATACGGAATCAATCAGCTTCATTTTGAATCGGCACGCCGCCGGCCGCGGCCTGTTTTTCTTTGGTCAGTATCTCACGCAAAGGAGCGAGCTTAAGTTCCATTGAAAACTCTCTCAGCGGTATCCCGTGACGAATACCGCCGTTTATCACAGGTAATGAAACGGAAGCGACACAGACTGAGGAAGGAAGAGCTTCGGCCAGTTCGAGAACATCTTCATCGGCTAAGGCGGATCCTTTTAGCACTGCTGACGTGTCCGACATTGAAAGCGATTCGATCACCAGGCTTTCCGGCGCGTGCCCGCTCAAATCGCAGAGGAATTCAATAACAGGCGCTGCTGAAAGAACAAAGTCGAGTTTTTCAGAAACGTCTTGATTCCGCGCTTCTATGCGTTTCAATTCTGCATCTATCAGGGCTGTTTTTGCCGCATCTTTCTCCGCACGGCTCAGAAGGAGCTCTATTTCGCCATTCAGCCCGCAGCTGCGCGGCAGGCCTTTGGAAAAAACCAGCGCCGATGTGAGGATATAAGCGGCAGCTGCGGCAAAGACTGCACAGCGGAGTCTGCTGCAGCGGCAGGAAGATTCGGTTTGTTTACAGATCAGCAGATCTAATCTCACAACCATGCACTTACCTTAGAGCAAGTCCTAAAGCAGTTTCCCATCCGCCTGCGTCATCTTTGAGATCTGTTCCGCGGGCCTTCATCACGTCTGTCAGATCGATACTCTCGAGTGTCAGCAGATCAAAAAGTATTTTGCAAAGCTGCGGTGATGCAGACGGACCGAAGAGAACTCCCCTTTTCACGGATATTGAGCGAAACTGCGACGCCGCAAACTGCAGCGAGGAACGGACAGCGCAGGAGAAAGAAACTGCTGCGCCAGTATCTCCGCCGCTTTTTGCCGCTCCTGCGGCAGCTTCTCCTAAGCCTGACAGATTATTGTAGAAGACACCGCTGCCGCGCCAGGAGATGATCAACACGGATCTGTCTATACCGGCGTAGATATATGCGCAGCTCCCGCCTGCGCCGTTTCCAAAGGAGACAGCACGCTCGAGTGCTATCTGCGAAGGCTCTATCGAGGCAAGCTTTATGCCGTTTGAAGACGCGGCCCGCATTGTATTTTCTATCAGAGTTTTTTTTGCCGCGGCAACTATAAAACGTTTTTCAACTCTGTTATCTCCGGTCGGGAAAGCTGTTTCGGCCAGATCGTAAACGCACTCGCCTGCGGGAAATGGAAAGTAGTTCTCTGCCTCGTATTTAAAAGCTTCTCTTGCATCGTCGATTGAAAGGCCGTGCATATCGACTATCCTGATAAGCGTTTCAGAAAGGGGCAGCGCAAGATTTACCGGAGAGGGTACGCCGCCGCACTTTTCGTCGATATACCTGAAAACGGCATCCATGTGTCTGCCTGAGTTATCATATATATTGTCCGACCGAGGAATGTCATCGGGAAATTTGCCGTATGACGAGCTTATCACACCGCAATTTCCGCCCGCTTCTATCGTAAGAAGCCGAAAGCCGCCATCTGCCAGAGAAAGTCCGGACGAACTGTTTTTCTCTTTAAAAAACAAAATTTATACCCCTTCCCAGGTACACAACGCATCAGCAAAGGCACAATGCAATGTCGCAATAAGAGCACGGAAGCGCCTGAGGAGCTGAAAAACCGCACCATGCCTATATCGATCTCATATAAGTCGTCATTATTGCAGAAATACAACACCTTCTGAACATTTATGCTTCACCGCAGCAGCTCAGGAACGCACTGGACAAGAGCGGCATGGGCTTATATGTTTTATAAGATATCAGGCGGCCTTACTGGCGCCTGATATCTTTATCAGACAGTCAAAAAGTTTTATTTCACAACAATGCCTACCGTGTCGCCTCCGGCGTAATCCGCAGATGTACTGCCCGCCTTAAGTCCTGCGTCCTGTGCCATCATCCGCAGCTTTTCCCTGACGCCCGTGCTCAGTGACGCGCCGTCATACGTCAGATAGCGGTGCCCTTCGCTGTCATCATCTGCGGAGATAGAGTAACCGTCTGTTTCGCCTATATTCTGATCGACATATTCATCCAGATCGGCGATGGCGCCGGCCCATTCGTTCTGGTCGGCATAACGCATTACAGCTGCCGATTTAAGACCCCTTAAGTTGGCTATGATCTTTGCAGCTTCGGCCTTATCAGTCGCCGAACCGGTGGTGAGCATCATGATTCCGGCCAGGATACCTATGATCACGACGACGATAAGCAGTTCAACGAGCGTAAACCCTTTTGCTCTGCGGTACTTTTTGATCAGGTTGTTCATTATATCTCCTTTCATTGCTGTTTCTTTTTCTGAAATTACTGTATTACCATGACGTAATGCTGCCGCCATACTCCTTTTGTTCTCAGCGCAAGCCAAACGCCGCGGTGCGGCTTCCCCCCTTTCGTGAAAAAAAGCGCTGCTTTCCTGATTTCACCCGGCTTTGCTCATAACATATCTGCCCGGCCGTACTCCGGCCATCACAGAAACAGCTGAATGGCAGATATTATCGGCATAAATATTGCCATTGCCATAAAAGCGACCACTGTCCCTACGAATACGACCATCAAAGGCTCGATTATCGAACTCAGGCGTTTTACCTTCTCGGAAAGCTCCGCGTCATACCAGTCAGCTATCTTATCGAGCATCTCGTCTGTGCGCCCGGTCTCTTCGCCGACCGCAATCATATGCCCGACCATATCGGGGAAAAGTTTATTTTCACGTACTGCCGCGTTCATCGGCTGTCCCATCGAGGCGGCATCGCGAATCAAAAGAAAATCAATTTTAATTTTTTCATTTCCGGATATGCAGGACGTTAACTCAAGCGCGGAAAGCACAGGCAGGCCCGAACGCAGCAGCGAACTCATGGTGCGGAAAGACCGCGTCATAGCCGCCTTGAACATTATGTCGCCGAAGACCGGAAACTTAAGCAGCATACTGTCTACAGGCAGTCTCATCAAACGCGTGCGGCGCAGACAGGATATTGCAAGAACAACAGCTGCAGCGGCAAGCGGTATTGCATACCACAGGGACGACATCCGGCGCCCGATGGCAAAAGCCGCCCTTGTGAGCAAAGGCATCTCCACATTCAGATTGGAAAAAGCCTTATCAAACTGCGGTATTACGACGACGATCATTATGCCGAGCACTGCGAGCGCCACTGTGATAACTACTGCAGGATATGTCATTGCCGTTACTATCCTTTTGCGCAGATCATTCTGATCTTCGAGGAACTTCGCAATCTTGCCGAGGCTGCCGGCCAGAGTACCTGATTCTTCTCCGGCGCGCACTAACGGTATCGTTATCGAATCAAAGCATTCAGGATGCTCGGACATCGCAGCGGCCAGAGCAGAACCGGATGAAACGTCTTTATACACCCGTGCCAGTATCGCGCTGAAAGTTTTGTTATAAGTCTGCCCTGACAGCACGGCAAGCGAGCCTGCTACCGGGATGCCTGACTCTATCATTGTCGCAAGCTGACGGAAGAATACAAGCTTATCCTGAAGTCTGACCTTCGGTGCAAATGACAGGAAACCGGGTGCTGCCGGCCCGCAGAAGCTGTCTTGACACGCCGACGGATAGAGCCTTTCGCTGATCTCCATGATCTTCAGAGGTATAAAGCCGCTCTCCTTAAGCCAGCTTACGACGTCGCTCTCCCTTTCGGCACAGCGGATGCCGCCGACTTTTTTGCCGCCTTTTGTCTTTGCCTCGTAATAAAATTCCATTTACTGCCTCCATTCAGGCCGATACGCTGTCTGTCATCACTGCTGATAAATAAAAAAAGGCAATAGTTAATATCGTTCAAAATGCCGCTGACGCAAAAACTGCCTGTTCAGGACAAAACCATAACTGTGGGGTGTTTGCCCCGTAAAACAACATATTTAAATGTGATATCCGCCTGCCAAATATAAAAATAAAGCTGCTGTCCGAATACAGTTCTATTTTATCATGTATAAGATGCATCGGGGAAGAGCAAAAGGAATCTGACGGCCAAAAGTACCGCGGCATATGATAATTGCCGGGCAAGCACAAAATGACCGCCGGCTGCGACGCATGCCGCATCCGGCTTTATCTTCTTCTCAGATCCGCATTACCAAAAATAACTTTCGACCAAAC
>JAEEGL011630219.1_pt1 | contig 11726 bp, 9 predicted proteins | sample 9134231 | NCBI WGS metagenome assembly JAEEGL01 (sample SAMN16246548, study PRJNA631951) | gut metagenome | biome: gut microbiome; feature: rumen; material: fiber-attached | host: Bos | place: Iran: Karaj | collected 2018-10
CAGTAGGACAGTTCAACATCAACAACCTTGAGTGGACAAAATCCATCCTTCTGACTGCAGAGGAGCTCAAGAGCCCTGTGATCTTAGGTGTTTCAGAGGGCGCAGGCAAGTACATGACAGGCTTCCTTACAGTAGCTGCTATGGTAAAGGCTATGGACGAGTCTCTCGGCATCACTGTACCGGTTGCTCTTCACCTTGATCACGGCACATATGAAGGCTGCTACAAGTGCATCAAGGCAGGCTTCACATCTATCATGTTTGACGGCTCTCACTATCCGTTTGAGGAGAACCTTGCAAAGTCTAAGGAGCTTGTGGCTGTTGCTCACGGACTCGGACTTTCTATCGAGTGCGAGGTTGGTTCTATCGGCGGTGAGGAAGACGGCGTCGTAGGTATGGGCGAGTGTGCTGATCCCGAGGAGTGCAAGATCATCGCAGATCTCGGCGTTGATATGCTGGCAGCAGGTATCGGCAACATCCATGGCAAGTATCCGGCTAACTGGCAGGGACTTTCTTTTGAGACACTGGATGCCATCCAGCAGAAGACCGGTGAGATGCCTCTCGTGCTTCACGGTGGTACAGGTATACCGGCTGACATGATCAAGAAAGCTATCGAGCTTGGCGTTTCAAAGATCAATGTTAACACAGAGTGCCAGCTTTCATTCCAGGAAGCTACACGTAAATACATCGAGGCAGGCAAGGATCTCGAGGGTAAGGGCTTCGATCCCAGAAAACTCTTGGCTCCCGGCGCTGAAGCTATCAAGGCTACAGTTAAGGAGAAGATGGAGCTTTTCGGTTCTGTAGGAAAAGCCTGAATATTTTCTTCCTAAAAAACACTTGCATATTTTCAAAAACTGATTTAGTATGTTTTAAGGGCGAAGGGGTACCCGGTGGGGGCTCCTTCGCATTTTTTTAGACAGGAGATTAAGAGAATGAGTGAACAGTTCAGCGTAACGGAGATCTTCGGAGAAAATGTTTTCAATGACTCCGTCATGATGGAGAGACTTCCGAAGAAGGTGTACAAAAAGCTGCATGAGGTCATTGAATCCGGGGCGGAGCTCGATCTGCCTACTGCGGATGTGATAGCGCATGAGATGAAGGAGTGGGCTATCGAGAAGGGCGCTACCCATTATACCCACTGGTTTCAGCCTCTTACCGGTGTCACAGCCGAAAAACATGATGCGTTTATTACGGCGCCCATGGATAACGGCAAGGTGCTCATGAGCTTTTCCGGGAAAGAGCTTATAAAGGGTGAGCCGGACGCGTCATCCTTTCCCTCCGGCGGACTTCGCGCCACATTTGAGGCCAGGGGATATACCGCATGGGATTGTACATCTCCTGCATTTGTAAGGCATGATGCGGAAGGCGCAACTCTTTTCATACCTACAGCGTTCTGTTCCTACACCGGAGAGGCACTGGATCAGAAGACACCGCTCTTACGTTCCATGGAGGCTGTTAATACACAGGCGCTCAGAATGCTGAGAGCTCTTGGCAACACTACTTCCAAGAAAGTCACTCCTTCCGTGGGTGGCGAGCAGGAATATTTTATCGTAGACAGACAGAAGTACCTTCAGAGAAAGGACCTTATATTCACGGGCCGCACTCTCTTCGGAGCGATGCCTCCCAAGGGGCAGGAGATGGACGACCACTATTTCGGATCCATCCGCGACCGTATCGTTGCTTTCATGAGGGATGTCAATAAAGAGCTTTGGAAGCTGGGTGTTTCCGCTAAGACCCAGCACAATGAGGTGGCTCCGGCGCAGCATGAGCTTGCTCCGATATATGCGGAGTGCAATGTGGCAACAGACCACAACCAGCTGGTTATGGAGACACTCAAAAAGATCGCCTACAGACATGATCTCCATTGTCTTTTACATGAGAAGCCCTTTGCGGGTGTGAACGGCTCCGGAAAACATAATAACTGGTCGCTCACCACGGATGACGGTATCAATCTTTTGGATCCGGGTAAGACGCCTCATGAGAATATACAGTTTTTGCTGGTTTTGGTATGTATCCTGAAGGCAGTGGATGAGCACAGTGATCTGTTGAGGGCATCCGCGGCTGATGTTGGTAACGACCACAGGCTCGGGGCTGATGAGGCTCCGCCGGCGATACTGTCTGTTTTCCTGGGAGAGCAGCTTGAGGATGTTATAGAACAGCTTGTGAGCACGGGTGAGGCAACTCATTCACTTCAGGAACAGGTTTTGGAGACAGGTGTTTCAACACTTCCGGATTTCAAGAAGGATGCGACGGACAGAAACCGTACATCGCCCTTTGCTTTCACCGGTAATAAATTTGAGTTCCGTATGGTGGGCTCAAAGGATTCCCTGGCACTGCCCAATGTGGTGTTGAACACCATTGCGGCAGAAGCGTTTTCGGAGGCGGCTGACATTCTGGAAAAAGCCGATGATGTCAGTGAGGCATGCCATGATCTGATCAAGAAATATGCCAGCGAGCATCAGCGCATCATCTTCAACGGAAACGGCTATGCGGACGAATGGGTTAAAGAGGCTGAGAAGAGAGGCCTCCCGAATATAAAGAACATGGTGGATGCCGTTCCGGCCTTCGCTACCGATAAGGCAGCGGCTCTTTTCGAGAAATTCGGTGTTTTCACAAAGACTGAGCTCGATTCCAGAGTTGAGATAGAGTATGAGACGTATGCCAAGACTATCAATATCGAGGCAAAGGCTATGATCGATATCGCCAGCAAGCAGATAATACCTGCGGTTATCAAGTATACGACAACTCTGGCTAACTCCATAAATGCGGTAAAGGCTGCGTGCGATGCGGATGTATCCGTTCAGACCGAGCTTCTGATAGAGGCCAGCGACCTGCTCTCTGATGTAAAGGTTGCCCTTGCAAAACTTTCTGATGTTGAGGAGAAGGGCTCAAAGATGGAAGGCGGAAGAGAACAGGCTGTCTATTTCAGGGATGAGGTGGTGACGGCGATGGAAGCTCTGCGCACTCCGGTGGACAAGCTGGAGATGATCGTGGACAAGGATATGTGGCCGATGCCTTCATACGGAGATCTCATGTTCGAAGTCTGACAGGAGAGTTATTAGTAAAAGCCCCGTTTTACGGGGCTTTTTTACAGCAGTGACCGGATTTGCCATATTACAGAGTGGCAGTGTCACAACATGTTTTACGAGGTGGATTCCATGAAAAAAGCTCTGATAGCCATGAGCGGCGGTGTGGATTCCTCTGTCGCGGCCTATCTTATGAAAAAGGAAGGCTATGAGTGCATCGGTGCTACGATGCATCTTTACGACAATGAGGATATAGGTATTGACAGGAGCAAAACCTGCTGCAGTCTCTCAGATGTTGAGGATGCCAGGGCTGTAGCCACAAAACTGGGGATGCCGTTCTATGTTTTTAACTTTAAGGATGATTTCAGGGAAAAAGTCATAGACAGGTTTGTGAGTGAATACGCTGAAGGCAGGACGCCCAATCCGTGTATAGACTGTAACAGATTTATCAAATTTGAGCGCTTTTACAGGCGAGCCATGGAACTGGGGTGCGATAAGGTGGTGACAGGTCATTATGCCACCGTGACCCGGGATGAGAAAACGGGGCGCTTTCTGTTGAGGAAGGGCGCGGATGTGACTAAAGACCAGAGCTATGTGCTGTATTCAATGTCGCAGGAGGTATTGAGTCACACTGTTTTTCCGCTGGGTACCATGGATAAGCAGACTGTCAGGAGTATTGCAGAAGAGAACGGATTTGTGAACGCACGCAAAAAGGACAGTCAGGACATATGCTTTGTGCCTGACGGCGATCACGGCGCCGCAATAGAACGCTTTTCAGGAAAGAAATACGAGAGTGGGGAATTTATCGGACCTGATGGGGAGGTTTTGGGAACTCATAAGGGACTTATACACTATACCATCGGTCAGCGCAGGGGACTTGGGCTTTCCCTCAGGGAATCCCTGTACGTCCATCATTTTGACACGGAAACAAATAAAGTTTTTTTGTCGAGAAATGAGGATCTTTTCTCGGGTGAACTTGTGGCAGGTGAAGTCAACTGGATTTCCATGTCGCAGGAGGAGTTTGAGGACAGGGCATCTGACGGCATTCGCTGCAAAGCCAGGATAAGATACAGCCAGCGGGAAACACCGGCGACTGTTTTTTCGGAAGGGGACGGCAGGATAAGGCTTGAGTTTGATGAGCCGGTGAGGGCTGTGACCAAAGGACAGGCTGTGGTGATGTATGACGGTGATATTGTGATGGGCGGAGGGATTATTGAATAGTAACATTTTTTTCTTTACATTTTGCCTTGCTTTATTATAATATTATAAGGCTTTTGAAAAAGGACGGCTGTATACAGTATATAGAATACTGTGACAGGCGTCGGTGAACAAGTTTTACGGGAGATAGAAAAGAAATGAAAAAGCAGATCGAGATCAGATGGCACGGCAGAGGTGGCCAGGGAGCAAAGACCGCCGCACTGCTGCTGGCGGATGTGGCATTCAAGACAGGTGCCCATGTACAGGGATTTCCGGAGTACGGTCCGGAGCGTATGGGAGCGCCCATAACGGCGTACAACCGCCTTTCACAGGATGTGATAAGGGTTCATTCCAACATTTATTATCCGGATGTGGTGATGGTGGTGGATGAGACACTGTTGCATGCGGTTGATGTTACCGCAGGACTTAAGCAGGAGGGAGCCATTATTATCAACACGGACAAGAGTCCCGATGAGGTGAGACCTCTTTTGAACGGATACACGGGCAGGGTGTATACTGTCGACGCATGCAAGATCTCGATAGAAAACCTCGGAAAAAACTTCCCGAATTCACCTATGCTGGCTGCTGCTGTAGCGCTTACAAAGGTTATGGAGAGAGATGATTTCCTCGAGGAGATGAAGGCTTCGTATGCACATAAATTTGCCAAAAAGCCCGAGGTTATAGAGGGCAACATGAAGGCACTGACAGTAGCTTACGACATTGTGGCGGAGGCTATCGCCAAGGATGAGGCATAGAAGTATCCGACAGAGGTTCGGATCAGAAGATACGGAAAGAGGATCATATGAGAACAGATGTTAATAAGATAAATGAGAAAACACCTCATACGGGGCTTACGGAAGGACTTATGATGTTTGCAGGCGGTACCACAAAGTCCTTCAACACAGGTGAGTGGCGTACACAGACTCCTGTTTTTATAGCTGAAAAATGCAAGCAGTGCCTGCTGTGCGCACCGGTCTGCCCGGATTCGTCGATTCCTGTGGCTGACGGTAAGCGTGGAGAGTTTGATCTTGAGCATTGCAAGGGATGCGGTATCTGCATGAAGGTATGTCCTTTTGATGCTATTGAGATGAAGGAGGGAAGGTAATGAGTATCAGAGAACGCATGTCGGGAAATGAGGCGGTTGCCTACGCTATCAAACAGGTGAATCCTGATGTTATGCCTGCTTTCCCCATAACACCGTCCACGGAGATACCGCAGATGGTATCCACATATATAGCAAACGGTCAGATGGACACAGAGTTCATACCGGTAGAGTCTGAGCATTCTTCAATGTCTGCCACCATCGGAGCTGAGGCAGCAGGCGCAAGGTCGCTTACAGCCACTTCATCGGCAGGACTGGCGCTGATGTGGGAGGAGCTTTTACTGGCGGCTTCCAACAGAATGCCCTGTGTTCTGACTCTGGTCAACAGGACACTGTCCGGACCCATCAATATCAACTGCGATCACTCGGATGGCATGGGCGCCAGAGACACCGGCTGGATCCAGATATATGCCGAGAATAATCAGGAGGCTTACGACAACTTTATCCAGGCTTATCCGATTGCGGAAGATCCGAGAGTTCATCTTCCGGTCATGATATGTCAGGATGGTTTTATCACGAGCCACGCTGTAGAGAATATAGAGCTTTTGGAAGATGGTACGGTCAAAGATTTCGTAGGAGAGTACCATCCGGAGGAGTTTTTGCTGAATCCGGGAAAGCCTATCGCCATCGGACCGTACTCGGTCACCAATTATGCGATGGAGGCCAAGAAAAATCAGGAGGCGGCTTTGGAAGCATCCAAGGAGGTTATCTTGGATGTCGCCCGCAGATTTGAGCAGATTTCAGGCAGAAAATACGGGTTCTTTGAGGAATACAGGACAGAAGATGCCGACATCATCATGGTGCTGATAGGTTCGGCTGCGGGAACCGCAAAAGAGGCAGTTGATGAGCTGAGAGCAGAAGGCAAAAAGGTCGGAATATTAAAGCTTCGCGTGTTCAGACCCTTCCCGGCTGAGGAGATAGCAAAAGCATTGAGCGGCTGTAAAGCAGCTGCCATCATGGATCGTACGGAAAGCTATAACGGCAATGGCGGTCCTTTGGGCGCGGAGATCGCCGCAGGGCTTTTCCGCGAGAAGATCATGATAGATACGGTCAATTACATATACGGTCTCGCAGGCAGGGATTTCACCGTCGATGATGTTAAGAGAGTCTTTGGTGAAATGGAGGCGCTGGTGACGGAAGGTAAGAAAGTTCCGCAGTATCAGTATATCGGTCTGAGGGAGTAATGTGATATCGTAGCGGAGTGTTTCTGCCGGATGCCGTCAGAGATGCTGTTTCGGAGATTCTATCATTAACACGGAGAAAAAACATGAGTGATCTGAATTTAAAAACAATTATGAATAAACCCGAGAGGCTTGCACCAGGACACAGAATGTGCGCCGGATGCGGAGCTACCATTGCAGTGCGTGCGGTATTGCGTGCGCTTCATGAGGGGGATCATGCCGTTATCGGAAATGCTACGGGCTGCCTTGAGGTTTCATCCTTCACATATCCATATACGGCTTGGGAGGACAGTTATATACATAACGCTTTTGAAAATGCAGGTGCGACTCTTTCGGGAGTGGAGACGGCATACAAAGCTCTTAAGAAGAGAGGCAGGCTCCCGGAGGATACCAATTATAAGTTTATTACATTTGGTGGTGACGGCGGTACTTACGATATAGGTTTCCAGTCGCTTTCCGGTGCTATGGAGCGTAATCACGATATGGTATATGTATGCTACGACAACGGTGCCTATATGAATACCGGTATCCAGAGATCGTCGGCAACACCTATGTTTGCAGATACCACTACGACTCCGGTCGGCAAAAACTCTGTAGGTAAGATGCAGAACAGAAAAGATCTTTCGGTGATCATCGCTGATCATGATGTTCCATATGTAGGACAGACTACTTTTACGAGAGATTTCAAGGATATACATTCAAAGGCTGAGAAAGCCATATATACAGAGGGTGCGGCATTTCTGAATGTTATGGCTCCGTGTCCCAGAGGCTGGAGATATGACATGTCGGATATCATGAAGATCTGCAACCTTGCAGTTGAGACATGCTATTGGCCATTGTTTGAGGTTAATCACGGCAAGTGGATCTTGTCATACATACCCAAAAAGAAGCTTCCGATCGAAGATTTCCTTCGCGAACAGGGAAGGTTTAAGCACCTGTTCAAGCCGGAAAACGAACATTTGATAGCTCAGTTCCAGCAGGAGGTCGACCGCAGATGGGAAGACCTGCTGTACAGATGCGACAGGTAAGGAGACAGCATGCAATATTTTGCTCCGGAATACGCAAACGAAGCAAAGCGCGGTGAATCCTTAAAGCCTTTGGACGAGATCGCCGGTTTTAAGGTTAGACCGGGATTCTACAGGACTCCGGGTGCGACCCAGACAGCTAACGGAGTGAGTTTCAACATAAGCTCTCACTATGCGAAGTCGTGTACCCTGTTGCTGTTTCATCCCATGGAAAAGGAACCCTATGCCAGGATACCGATTCCCGAGGAATATAAGATCGGAAATACCTACGCTATACTGGTGTACGGTCTTAACATCGCTGAGTTTGAGTATGCGTACTCTTTTGACGGACCTTACGATGAGAAGGCCGGTCATCTTTTCAACAAAGAAAATATAATATTGGATCCCTATGCCAATGCGGTGACGGAACAGCGAGAGTGGGGGCATAAGTTTGAACACGGGCAGCATATCTATAAAGCCCGCGTGGTGGAAAACAACTTTGACTGGGGCAAGGAACCGCAGTCAAACACCGGACTTGAAGATCTGGTTATCTATGAGCTTCATGTCAGGGGATTCACCAAGCATTATTCATCGGGAGTGAAAGCCCCCGGGACTTTTGAAGGTATCAGGGAAAAGATACCTTATCTGAAGGAGCTTGGTGTAAATGCCGTTGAACTGATGCCCATCTTTGAGTTCGATGAGATGGATTACGACCGCATTGTGGACGGTAAACAGGTCCTGGATTACTGGGGCTATAATACGGTGTGTTTTTTTGCGCCAAATACAAGCTATTCATCCAAGCAGGAGCATAACCACGAGGGTGACGAGCTGAAGGCTCTGATAAGAGAACTTAAGAGTAACGGCATAGAAGTCATACTGGACGTTGTCTTCAATCATACGGCCGAGGGCAATGAGGACGGTCCTACATTTTCTTTTAAGGGAATAGACAATAAAATATATTATATGCTGACTCCGGACGGATATTATTACAATTTTTCCGGATGCGGTAACACAGTGAACGCCAATCATCCCATCGTTATGAAGTTTATCATAGATTGCCTCAGATACTGGGTGGTTGAGTACAGGGTTGACGGTTTCAGGTTCGATCTTGCATCTATACTGTCGAGGGACCAGAATGGCGCTCCCATGGACAGACCGCCGCTGATCGAGAGCATGAGTTTTGACTCAATATTGGGAAAGGTAAAGCTTATCGCAGAGGCGTGGGATGCAGGCGGATTGTACCAGGTGGGGTCGTTCCCGTCATGGAGCCGCTGGGCAGAATGGAATGGCAGATACCGTGACGATATGCGCAGGTTCCTGAAGGGGGACAGCGGTATGGCGGGTGCGGCAATGGCGCGTATCACCGGTTCAAAGGATATTTATGATCCCTATACCAGAGGACATGCGGCTTCCGTGAATTTCATAAACTGTCACGACGGATTCACGCTGTATGATCTTTATTCATACAACTACAAACATAACGAGGCCAACGGCTGGAACAACACTGACGGAGATAACAATTCGAATTCATGGAACTGCGGTGCGGAGGGAGAGACTACTGACAGGGAGATCAATACTCTCAGAAGGCGTCTGTGCAAGAACGCGTTTGCTGTTCTGATGTGTTCCAGGGGACCGGCTATGTTTTTTGCGGGAGATGAGTTCTGCAACACGCAGTTCGGCAATAACAACGCCTACTGTCAGGATAATGAGATTTCCTGGCTTGACTGGAGCCGCATAGACAAATACAGGGAAATCTACAATTTCGCAAGGTTTATGATACATTTCAGGCATTGGCATCCGGTGCTTCGAAAGACTACTAAGCCTGCGCAATGCGGATTTCCGGATGTTTCCATGCATAACGGATATCCCTGGAATGCCGGTTTTTCCAACGAGACAAGGCAGATTGGCGTGATGTACGCCGGGCGCAATGATACCGACACGGCGGATGATGTTATCTACATCGGTATGAATATGCATTGGGAGTATTTTACAATGCAGCTTCCGGCGCCTCCTGACGGTCATATATGGCGGCTCTTGGCAGATACCTTCAAGGAAAATGCGCCTCTGGATGAGACTTATGTCCCGGAAAAGGAAAACCGCATCACTTTAGGTCCCAGATCCATCATTATAGCCATCGCCGAGAAAAAGGATGATGCGCTTATGAAAGTGGCTCTGGAGAATGCTACAAGCGGAAACGGTTTCAATAATATCCGTCATAATGACAAGATATTGAATGGAAATTAGTCAAAACGACACATACGGCGTTTTTTTATATAAAATAACTGATAAAAAATTTTAAGTTAGTGGATAAAATAAATTGAAAAAAATGCTGTTTATGTTATATTTATTCAAGGTTGCGGGTTATCCGCGTATTATTTCAGACAGAAAAGGGAGGTTTTTTAGAAATGTCAAGTTTATCATTAAAGAACATTTACAAGATCTATCCGAACGGCTTCGAAGCAGTTAAGGATTTCAACCTTGAGGTTGAAGACAAAGAGTTCATCATCTTCGTTGGACCTTCTGGTTGCGGTAAGTCTACAACACTTCGTATGATCGCCGGACTTGAGGAGATCTCAAAGGGTGAGCTTTACATTGATGGAAAGCTTGAGAATGACGTTGAGCCTAAGGACCGTGATATCGCCATGGTATTCCAGAACTACGCTCTGTATCCGCACATGACTGTCAGACAGAACCTCGAGTTCCCTCTGAAACTGAGAAAAGTTCCGAAGGCTGAGATGGATCAGCGTGTCAACGACGCTGCTGAGATCCTCGGCATCATCCAGTACCTTGACAGAAAGCCGAAGGCTCTGTCAGGCGGTCAGAGACAGCGTGTCGCGATCGGACGTGCGATCGTCCGTGAGCCGAAAGTCCTTCTGATGGACGAGCCGCTTTCCAACCTGGACGCAAAACTGCGTAACCAGATGAGAGCAGAGATCATCAAGCTGAGACAGAGGATCAACACGACATTCATCTACGTCACACACGACCAGACAGAAGCCATGACACTTGGTGACAGAATCGTCATCATGAAGGACGGCGAAGTCCAGCAGATCGGAACACCGCAGGAAGTCTTCAATGCACCGATCAATACATTCGTTGCAGGCTTCATCGGCATGCCCCGCATGAACATGTTCGGCGGCGAACTGCTCAAGGAAAACGGCAAGTACTATGTTGACGTGATGGGAGCCAAGATCCTCCTGTCCGAAGACAAGCAGGCAAGACTGGCTGCGAAGAACATCGAGCCGAGACCTGTATCTGTCGGCGCAAGACCTGAGCACATCTCCCTGGATCATGTTGACGGCGCAATGATGGAAGGCGTTGTCGAAGTCAGCGAAATGATGGGTTCCTCCGTACATCTGCATCTGAATGCATACGGAAGAGACTGCATCATCATCGTTCCGACACTCGATCTGGAAAATGCGACATTCGATATCGGTTCGAAAGTCGAATTCACTCTGGCTCCGAACGCGATCCATCTGTTCGATCCTGAGACCGGAAAGAATCTTGAATACTAATTCGTGTTACGGAAAAGGCAGTGCAGCGCACTGTCTTTTTTAGCGGAAAATTCTTCTGTTTTTACCCTTGACGGAGATGAATTCCGGAAGCGTGACGTCAGGATCAAGGATCGTGACAGATGAATATGTTTCCTGGATCTCAATGACTCCGATGGCTGAGAACGGCATGATGGAAGACAGGGCTCCGGCAATATCCTTCGGCCGGATCCTGTCTTTCTTTCCGGCATTGATCCGGATCGTGCGGACAGAAACCGCGGCTTCCTGCTTCTTCGCAAGCGGCGTACTGAGATCAAAGCAATGTTCCTCAGATACAGGCCATGGTCTGCCGTGATCAAGCACATATAAGGCAACGCGGTTTTCCGTTTCTTCTTCCAGCAGGGTAACACTGATGCCTTCATCCTGCCGGTGGCCGCTGCGGCCGGACCGGTGGATCAGAGTTTCAATGTCTTCCGGAAGATCATAGTGAATGATATGCGATACATCGCGGATATCCAGGCCTCTTGCGGCAGCGTCCGTTGCGCAGAGCACGCGGATACTCCCTTTTTTAAACTGTTCCAGGATCTTCCGCCTTGTTTTCTCGTCATAAAACGCGGAGAACGCTGACGCCAGGATGCCGTCCTTCTTCATCAATGACGCCAGTTCGCCTGCTTCGCTGCGGTGTCTGACAAACACGATCGCAGTCTTGATGTCCGTATGCTTCAGAA
>JAEEGL012741035.1_pt1 | contig 11726 bp, 8 predicted proteins | sample 9134231 | NCBI WGS metagenome assembly JAEEGL01 (sample SAMN16246548, study PRJNA631951) | gut metagenome | biome: gut microbiome; feature: rumen; material: fiber-attached | host: Bos | place: Iran: Karaj | collected 2018-10
AACGATACCATGAGCTTCCTTTGTGGTATTGTAATCGCAACGAGTTAATTTCATTGTGACTTTATCGCCAATGTTAATAGTTTTGGTTAGATTATCAGTTAAGAAATCTTGGGGATTTGTAAAGTCGTAAACACCTGATGCACTATTCCATGCCAAAGCGCTGGCTGTTGCTGTTGCGCCATAGATGTAGTACGAAACAGAATCATCGCCTTCTTCTTGCAAATAAAAGTTTCCATATTTTGTGGCATCACTATTGCCTGATTTCCAAGCAGAAACAACACCTGTTACTTGATAGAGTTGCTTTCCGTTGCCACTGGCATCTGCGAATAAGTCGGATAAATCTTGACCGGTAACCAAAGACGGCTCCGGGTAAGATGGTGTTGAACCGCCAGAATATGTCAAAGCAATTGAAGAAATACGGCAATGGCCAGTGGTTCCAGACTGTGTAAAAGTTATTGAAGAAGAACTACCGGTCCATGTTCCTACAGAACTACTCAAGGAATATGTTCCAACACTAGCGGAAATGGAATTTGCTGTTTGAGTAAATGTTATCTCGACCTTGGTTAATGTTTTGGAGCTACTTAATGCAAGAGTTCCACCACCATACCATCGAACAGCATAGCCATTAGTGTAGTATTGTGTCGCAGTACCGCCCGACCGTTTGTTAAAGGTGGCGGTTGTAAAACTATCGAGAGAAACAGCTGTACCATCAAGAACGGTATTTGATGAATAATTGTCTTTATAAGTATATGTTGCATCAGCAGCCCTCGCTTCTTTATACTCACGATTTCCAAGCACAATACCTGCACCTACACCAGTCGCTAGCATCACACCGACAGCGATCGCTGCGACTTTATTAAATAATTTCATAATTTGTTTTCTCCTTTCTTTTAAAATTTGAAATTAAGTATGAACGTGACAACAAACGATGAAATCGTTAATGACATACATACTTAAATATCAAAAAGAAAGTAAAAAGAATACTTAGTTAAGTGTTTCGGATATATTGACTTATTATGCATCTATAAATCAATATGTCTCTTTACTATTCCTTTGCATTTAGGAATATATGACATTGTGAACTTCATGCTCTAGATATTCCGAACTTACCTAGTGTTGTCAATTCACGTGATTATTATTCTCCTTTTCTTATTATTTGTAAACAAATATAAAAAGTTAATATCCAAATAGTTAGATATTTTCGAAATATTTTCTTTATAGATAAAAAGGTCTCCTTATGAAGAAGACCTATATATATTTATATAAAGGATATATTAGAGACCTAAAAGCAATAAAACAAGATACATTCCACTTGTTCCTTCAGCAAAAGCAGCGATGATAGCAGTAACAAGCATAATAATGCCATAAATAAGCCATCCAATTGTCGCTAAGATGCCAAAGATAAGACCGATGATAGCAAAGGGTTTGGCTACTTTTGAAAGGGTGATATTAGCTTTTTTATCAGCATTAACGGCACGTTTGCAATTGCCAAGACTAATTCCACCGAACACGATACCAAATATACCAGCGGCACACATAGTAAAGCTTAACATGGCAAAGACAAAGGCGACGATACCGGCTTTATTACCAGCTTCACGTTCTTCTGGTGTGACTGGTTTTTCTTGAGGAGCAGGTACAGGAGCGGGTTGAGGATTATTTTGCACAACTTGTTGTTGAACCGGTTGTTGTTGCACAGGTTGTGGTTGGGGATTGGATTGTTGTTGTGGTTGCATAGCTTTTTTCCCACAACTAGGACAAAAAGCAGCATTTTCGGGAATTTGGGTTCCACAATAAGCACAGAATTTCATATATAAAGACCTCTAATAAAAAAATAATAACAAAATAGAAGACATAAGAAAAGACACTACTCATCGAAGAATAGTGTCTATCCTATAAATATTTAACTAATGTCTAGTTATGTTTTCTTCTTTTGATTATATAGAAGAATGCAAAGCCAGAAACAATAGCGGCGGAAACAACGATAATGACTAATGTCATTGTATTGTTATTATCGATTCCTAAAACGAATCTAGAAGGAGTACCACCATTGAGTTCGCCTTCGATGAAGTTATATTTAGCTAAAGCACTATAGCTTGTGGCTTTTAAGGATGTTGGGTTCTTAGAAGCGTGATCATATAAGCTAATAGCGGCAAATTCACTATCATAAACTTCAATAACTTCTTCATAAGTAGAAGCTGTTTCAACATTATTCTTGGCTTTGAAGGCGTTCCATTCGGAAGCGGTGACATTACAAGAGTCTACTAATTCTAATTCTTGAGCGATCTTGTAGAGTTCACTATTATCGCCATCATTAATACCTCTAACAACGATGGATTTTAAATAGAAGGCTTTTTCAGCATTGTTTTCAAAAGCAATTCTAATATGTCCAACGCCTGCACCAACATTGAATGTGTATGCAGTAGCGGTTGTGGTTAAAGCAATTGTAGTGCCAACTTGAACATCATCGAGATAAACGCTCATATCGCAATCACCATTAGAAGCGATGGAAGCATTGATGATGATAGATTCAATGAGGTGAGCATTCTTAGAAGCATAATCAGTGCCGACAAATAATTGAGAAGTTAATTCAAATGCGGTAACAGCTTTGCTGCCAGAACCAATTTGCATACCTTTATCATTGGTGAATAATTCAGCGCCATCAGCACCTTCAAATTGAGTGTTATACCAAACTAAATCAGCGATTTCATTAGCGCTGCCAACAGTGGCATCAACGCTGTCTTTATTTAAATTGCCAGATTCATAAACGATTAAGGAATTGAGAACGGTTAATACTGGGCTATCAACGGAAATGCTATTAGCAGCAGCTTCTAACATAAACATGACTTCGCCAGCAGCAGTAGCAGTAACTTCAACTGTCAAAACACCACTATCCATAGCGACAGCACCGACGGTTGCATTACCTTCTGATAAATCAGAAACGGTAACAGTAATTGCTTCGGTAGCATTGGTAGGAGCATAGGTTGCGGTTAATGTAGTTGTTTCACCATTTTCAATTGAAGGATTTGCTAATTGAACATCAGAAATAGATGTAACATTGCTGCCAGCAGGTAATTCATTACCTTGCATATAAATGGTGACATCTTTTTGAGTGGAAGAAGCGGAATAACAACTAAATGCTTTTGAACCATCGTTATATTTCATGACGCCGTTCACAGACGCATCGACAGCAACGATGGTAGCAACACCAGCACTATAAGTGATATTGAATTTTGCTTTATCATCAAGAGTAGTTGTTTCTCTTAAATAATTATTGGAGCCAGAACCAGCAGCATATAAGTATTTATTATCGACAACATCTGTCAAAGTGAAATAATCACCAGAGATACCAACTTCTAAAATGCCAGTAACGCCTGGGTCAACGGTCACAGTGGATTCGCCTTTTGCATTATCAACTTTTTGAATAGCAACGGCATATCTGTTGTTTGCAGATTGTTGTCCTAAAACATAATTATATTCAGAAGCTACCACAATAATATTTGTGCCAGCAGTTAAACGAGAAGCGTTATCGATTTCTACGAAAGTTACAGGATTATAAACTATAGCAGTAACAGTTTTAGAGGTTGCTCCAGTTGACGCAACTGTAATTGTAGCTTCGCCAGCGGTAACACCAGCAACAGTTACTTCAACGCTACCAGAACCAGAGGCAACTGGTGTATAAGAAACTGTGGCTACGCCTGTAGCACCACTTGTAATATTTAATGCTGCTGTCAAATTAGAATATTCAACATTAAATGTATTACTTCCATCTTTTGCCACTCTCACTGATGTAACATCAACGGCAACGGCTGGAGTTGTATCAGCTTCACTGGTCCAAGGAATAGATGCAGCAGTAACACGTGTGGCACTTCCCATAACAGCAGAAACGCTATGCTTATTGTTGCCTGGTGTAACAGTAACGGTATTTTCGCTATAAGAGGCAGTCGCATCAGTCCAAGTTGCATTAGCCAATTCGTCAGCATAACCACTTTCGGTTGTAAACGTGAATGGCTTTAAATAATTATCGCCAGCCGAAATAACCACTTGTTGCGTTTTGTAGAATCTAGTGTGGGTGTAATAAACCCCTTTATCATTTGTTACGCCTGGATAAGCGTTGTTGGCGGCTGTCGAAGAGCCATTTTTATTTACTGTAATAGAAACAGGATTTTCGGCATATACCAATTGACTACTCGTTCCACTGACAAATTGATCAGTTGTAGTAAAATCAATGGACGCTGTTCCAGTTGTGGCATTGGCTTCTTTAAAGTCTTTGCCTAATGATGTAGCCGCTACTCCTACGCCGAGGGCAAGAGAAAACCCAGCTAAAACAGTAGCGATTTTACTGAATAATTTCATAATTGTCTCTCCTTCCAATTATTGATGAAATTAATTATTTTATGATTGGTTGTGTTACGGATGAATCACAACTTTTTCATGATATGAATTAATTATGACATAAATATTTATTTATTGTTATAAAAAATATAAGAAAAAAGAAAGCCCCAACACGGGGCGTTTTATTTGAAGGTTATTTTATAAGATGGTCACAAGGTTATCTCTTCTAGGTTTTACCGGGTTTTCTTTATCTTTGTAACCTAAGATACATGTACCAACAACATAGTCATTAGGGGTTAAACCAATTTTCTTTCTTAATTTTAAGCCTTGTGGAGTATTTAATAATTCATCGCTTTGATTGATCCAACAGGTGCCTAATCCTAATGATTCAGCGGCGATAAACATATTTTCCAAAGCACAAGCGGAATCAACAGGTGTAAATCTATCATCTCTTGGACCATAGACGAGAATAATTGTGGAAGCACCATAGTAGCAATCTCTATTAGCCACTTCGTTTGCTAATTCATGGAACTTCTTTACTAACGAATTCTTTCTAATAGCGAGGATATTGATGATTTGTCTATTCATTCCACTAGGAGCGTATTTACCCGCTTCTAAGACGGCTTCTAATTTCTTTAAAGGAACTTTCTTATTTAAATAACTCCTTGTGGATGTTCTAGATTTGATAGTTTTAATTACTTTGTTTTCCATATACTTTTCTTCCTTTTTATCAATATAACATATTTAATGTTTTTATTATGTTGAAAAGCAATTGAATTTTTGATTAAATGTATGTGCTGGAGCTAGTCCTCACTTAATTGTGTTGAGACCATGAACATTGTTCGCGACCAGCAATTAGCGCTTCTAGCGCTTTTTTTATTATTTAAGCGGAACTATTTTATCAAGAGCGTCACCTAACTTGTTTTTTGCGTTTCTTAAATCAATATCCATTTGGATTTTCAAAAAGAAAGTTTCTGATACACCAAAATATTTGCCAAATAGTAAAGATGTTTCTGCGCTTACTCCACGACGTCCATGAAGAATATCTTGAATACGAGATACGGGTACACCAATATCCTTTGCAAGACGATAAGCAGAAATATGATTTGGTTTCATAAATTCTTCAAACAAGAAATTATACATTGAAGGGACATCTATTTTTGTCATAACAATACCTCTTTTATTCACTAAAGATTTAATCATATTTATTATACCTCTTTTTAGTGTACACGCAATTCATGAATAATACAATTTCCTATTTGATTTATAGCCAAGTTATTTTTCCTCGATCAATTTTTTTAATTCTTCTTTAGAAGGAAGTATGGTTTCATATTTGCTGGCAAATATTTGATTGTTATCTTTTGGCAGTGTCATTTCAACAATAGCATCATTCTTCTCTTTACAAAGTAATATGCCTATTGTTTTATTCTCGTCAGGTAATTTCTCACATCTATCAAAATAATTGACATACATTTGCATTTGACCGATATCCTGGTGTTTCAATTTGCCTATTTTTAAATCAATAATTACAAAGCATCTTAATAAACGATTATATAAAACCAAATCTGCAAAAAAGTGTTGGTCATCAAAAGTTAATCTCATTTGTCTTTGCACAAAAGTAAAGCCTTTGCCTAGTTCTAGCAGAAATAATTGGAGTTTGTTTATTATTTTGGTTTCCAAATCTTTTTCTGAATATGTTTTATCTTCTTTTAGATTCAAAAATTCTAAAATATAAGGATCTTTAATGGCGTCCATTGGTTTTTCAATAATTTGACCCTTTTTTGATAATTGCACAACTTCTTGCTTATTTTTTGACAAAATCAGACGCTCATATAAAGCAGAATCAAATTGTCGGCTTAGTTCTCTAACACTCCAACTATTTTTATAAGTTTCTATTTCATAAAAATGCCTTTCATCTATATTAGAAATTCTCATTAATTTAATATAATGACCCCAGCTCAAGTAGAAACGCCTTCCCTCTGATGTAACAGGCAAATGTTGAGATTCGCTAAACACTGTTTGTCCAATTTGATCTTGTGAATAAACTAAATAAAATCTTCGAAATAGTTTTAAATTATCTAATGAAAACCCTTTTCCAAATTCTTTTGTAAGAGCAAAAGATAATTGTTTTAATACTTCTTTCCCATATTCCGCTCTATTTGAGCCCTTTTGTTCTTGCTCAATGATTCTTCTTCCAACTTCATAATATGTATAAACCATTGTGATATTAATTGCAGTCTTTACACTTTGCTTTGCTGAACTTAATAGTTCTTTGATGTCAGTGATAAAACTTGTATCTATGATGTTAGACATAAAAATACCTCCTACTTAACTTATAGGGGGCATTTTTGTATTTTTACCAAAAATATTTTGAAATATTGGATATTTAACGAACGATTATGTCGAATTTAGTCTTTACTTAATCGTGTGTTATTACGAACGTTCTTCACGACTAGCTTTTTTTCTTTTTGGAGATTCGGTAAACACTGTTTCCCTAATTTGATTTTAAAAATAATCAACATAGGTAAGAAATATAAAAATATTTATTTTTTATTCTTTTGTTTTTCTTGCCTTCTTTTGTCATTAATGATTTCTACTTCTTTTTCGTCGATGACTTTTACACCATTTTCATTAGCCCAGTCGACACAGCCTTTGAGCACGAGTTTGATAAATGGACGAGGAACTTTGACAAATTTCTTTAAAGCGGCATCCGTAAATTGGACATCACTATTTAATCTATTCGCGGTGTATCTTAAAGAAGATAAATCCACTTCTCTATTAGGAATACCGATAGGATCTGGTTTTCTAAAATCAGAACACCAAAAATATTTACTATCTCTATAGCCCCAATTTGTGGGTAATGGGCAATAATTGCCACGAGTAGCGCCATTTACGATGGAATTATAATATATATCCTTTATTAAAATATGATCGATTCTGAGGATGAAATGAGCACCGAATTTTGAGGTGATACCATTGAAGTCATGATATTGATATCCTTCATAATCTTCTAAAACAGGATCATCTTGGGCATTATCTAGTTCTTTAACCCATGTACATTCAAATACTTGAAGGGCTTCTTTTAAGATTTTGGGATATTTATGTTCTTTATCTAATTCTTGTGATTTACCATCGATAGGAGTAAAACGGAAATCTTTCATTTTTTCTTCTGGCGTATCACCAGGGAAACCACAGTTGACATGTTGTTGGAAATTCTTTTTGCTATAGGGTAAGAAATTAATTGTGCATTTTCCATGTCTTAATAATCCTTTCGCGGTATTTGAGGTATTACGGCATTCTAATATCATCGCATAAAACTTTTTACCAGCGATGTAATAAGGGAATATTAAAGAATAGCTTCCAAAGGAAGTTAATGTTTCATCTTCGTTTAATGTGCCGATGAGCGTTAATGGCATCGGAAAGAAAGATGAAGATTGATAAAAATTATCAGTGATACGAATATCTTTAAAATTGCTGTCCATTTTGTATTTCTCCCAATAAGTATTATAGCACATATATGGCCATTTATTCTTAAGAATACAAAATGCACTACGCAATTGGATTTTATGTTATAATATAGCGAGAAGAGTGAAGCCCCTCAAACTTACTTGCCTCGCTACGGTAATATGAGAGCTTCTTTTTTTATCTAACAAAAAACCAAGGTCTAACCTTGGCTTTGTATTAATGATTAGAGATCCTTATTTCTTTTCTTCGAGGATTTCGGCACGGCGTTCTTTGCAGAGTTTCGCTAATTCCATTAAGGCTTTACGAGCACGGCCAGCAGCGGCTTTGTTGCCCTTAGCAACGAATTTTTCATTTTCTTCGACGAAAGCTTCATAAGCTTGTCTAATTTTTTCAGCAGTATTCATTATTATATTTCTTTACCTTTCGATAAAGTCCTTTCTATATCAATTAAACAAAATTATTAAAAATATGAAAAGTATTTTTTATTTTCTTTAGGCTTTATATAGGCCGTGTAAATTGCAGAATTCTAAAACACTGACCACTTTTTCACCAGGTAATAAGGCGAATTGTGCTTCTGGTGCTTCACCGGGGTTAAGAATCTTTCTTTGATTGCCTTTATCGGTGATAAGAACAATCCATTTAATATAGTGAGCTTCCACCATTGGATGGGCTACACTACCAACTTTGACATGAACAACATTATCTTTCACTTCATAGACAGGGATGTGTTTTTCCACTGCACCATCTTCGGTGTTAGGAACCATTTCTTGCATGGGTTCACCACAGCACATAGTGGGACAAGTCATGCATCCATCCACAATAGCGATAATTTTGCCACAGTGTTTGCACTTATAAAATTTCATTTCCATATTATTATTCTCTTTCTGATAGTTTGCTATCACCTTTATTATTCATTAAATATAGGATTTATTAAAGAGTTTACTTTTTGATGTCAAAGAAAAACCGCCCTCAAGGAGCGGTTCTTATTTTAATAAGTTGTGACAATTTTAGTGTTGAGAGTGTCACCACTATGGGAAGCGATATGAGATTCCATCTTGCTTAATCTATTGCTATCGTTTAATTCGATAGAAGCATCCGCTAAGGAGAGATTGAGTTTTAAGCCGATCTTTAATCCCACACTGATACCGGTAACAGCAGATAAACCAGTTAATTGGGTATCACTATTATCAGTATGAACCTTTAAGGTTGTGGCGGTGAACACGGTTGTGTTAGCGAGTTCGTTGACATCTAAACCAAATTCGAAATAGTGATCATGTTTATTGTATTGGAAATCAGTAAGAATTTTTTCGTAATGGATTTGGTTAGAAGAACTACTACTGCTAGAGGTACTCATATCGATAACACTCATAATAGTGTCACCGAAGCCGAGCATATCCGCCATGATAATTTCTAAGATATTATCTAAGAAATAATCAACGGTTAATCTTTCACATAAATCATAGGTAACAGTCTTACCGAAGATTAATGCGGTTTTCACTGTTTCCGTTCTATGGATATAGAAGTGATTTTCATCACTATCATAATAGAATGATACTTTTCTATTACTAGCGCTGTAATAGCCATCAGGAGCGCCATTAACAGGAACTAATAATAATTTGACGATAGGCATATCGATTTCGGCAGCAACTTGCACTTTACCATGGTTATTTCTGATTTTGATATCCATTGGAATTTCAATATCTTTTAAATCGATACCAATAGCGGTTAAGGTGGCGTTCACTGTGGTATTGAAATGATAATAGTTGAATTTAGAAGTATTGATACCTAATTCTAATAAGACTTTGATATCGGAGAAATCCATATATTCTCTAGATGGATCTAATCTAGAAGAGGCCAAGGATTCATCAAATTCTTTTAATTCCACAGTAGCAGAGATATTCATACCTTCAACATTTAAATTAGAGATGCTGAATGTATGGAACAAATAGGAATATGTACCATCAGTGTGCTCCACCATTTCATAGGTGATAGCGATATGGGCGGACATATTATCCATACCAAAGATAGCGAAGGAAATATCGAATGATAAGCCATCAGCGGTGATTTGTAAATTAGAGATAATATCGTAGTTCAATAAGAGACCATAATCACCAGCAAGGGCTAAAGATAATGGGGAATTGTTGAGTTTTTCTAATAATTCACCGAATAATTCCATAAAGTGTTCATCGGGATCTTGCACTAAGTCCATAATGACACCGAACATATCTTTTAAGGTTTGAATATTGAATTCGACATTCATCGTATCGTTATAAGAAAGATAAATTTCTTCTACAGATTCCATATTGGCTTTGATGTTGTGATGATAATTATCACCATCGATGATGGTTAATTCACCATAACCAAAACCTTTATTGCTGGTTTCGGTTCTATCTGGATCTAAGCCGAATTGCACTCCACCACTGATAGAGATATCACCTTTAGCAGGATCTTCATTATCAACGAGAGCATCTAATTCTAAACGGAATTTATTTTCATCTAATAAATCCACGATAGATTGGACAGCGATTAATGCGGGTTCTAAGGATGTATATTCATCTTTATTGATAGTAGGAGCGATGAAATCGACGAAGCGGATATCTAAAGCAAAGGCAAAGCCTTTAATTTCGCTTCTATTAACATAAATACGGTCCACTTTGTTTTCCGAGAATTCCACACCCAAAGTGACATCAGAGCAATCGTCTAAACCGAATTCGGTTAAATCAATAGTTAAAGAGAAACTACCAGAAGAAACAGAAATGTTTTTAATCATGTTCTTTAATGTAGTAGAAAGACCACCGATATCAAAATCACCAGCGCCTTCAGTCAATTTACCAAATAAACCAGAGATAGTATCTTGGTCGATTTGTCTAATTACATATGTAATTAAATCGGAGATTGTTTCTGTACCAATGCTGATAGCAACGTTATGGAATTTAGCGTAGATGGTTTGTTCCGCAAAAGCGAATTTAGCATTATGAGTTCTGCTATTTTCATTGACGGTAGCGTTGATATCATAAATGCTTTGGGCCACATCCATATTCATGGAGAAATTAGCGTTTAGCATTTCGCTATATAGTTGAGTGGTTTCATCTCTTGTTTCCAAAGAAATATCCGCTTGGATACCTAATTGTTCTTTTTTAGTTAAGGCATAGAATGCATCAAATAAATTGAACATTGGGGAGAAGTCTTGATATTTATTTGTGGTGTCATAATCCAAAGGATTAACACGAGTGAATTGATTCACTTCTTGTACCACAGCGTTAATAGAGAATTTATTACCTTGGTAATAGAAGGTCTCTACACGAATACCTTTAAAGAAATCATTAGTGTCGGTTAACACCATGACATTAATAGCTTCTTCGCCTTCACCAAAGGCTAAATTGTAATAATAATCACCAGTAGGTGTGGTCTTTTTGTCTTCTTCTTTGATATTAGCGATGCTATCGGTTAAATCATCAAGAGAGAGATTGGATAAAGAACTTGGTACTTCTAAGGTCACACCATAGGTGGGTACCATAGCGATGAAGTCCATTAAGTCATCGGTTTTGAGTTTGAAATAACATTTATTTTCAATAGAGAAAGATAAAGTATCGCCGAAATAACCGAATTGACCATCGACGAGTGCACCATCGAGATTAGCGGATAAATCCGCGCTTAATTTGATGTTATCTAAATCTTTGATTCGAGCTTGACCAACGAGATCGAAATCTAATTTGGTGTTATCTTCCATCAAAATAGAGATATCAGCATCAAAATTCATGGCTTCGTAATTGAAGATAGAATTTAATAACTTATCACCGGGAGTTTCCGTGGTGACATAAGGGGTAGGCACGTTGTTATTAATTTTGTTACTTGTGGGTTTTTTCGTGCAATTGGCAATCCAAAAGGTCACGCCTAAAGATAAGGCAAACACGCCTGTATAGAGAAGG
>JAEEGL013118064.1_pt1 | contig 11726 bp, 9 predicted proteins | sample 9134231 | NCBI WGS metagenome assembly JAEEGL01 (sample SAMN16246548, study PRJNA631951) | gut metagenome | biome: gut microbiome; feature: rumen; material: fiber-attached | host: Bos | place: Iran: Karaj | collected 2018-10
TAACATAAAAAAAGCATGGATGAAAAAATTTGTTCAAGAAAATAAACACAATGTAGGACTAGATGCTGCAATTTTAATGAACCCTGAAACATGGGTTGCATCTGGACACTTAGGAGGATTCGCAGATCCATTAATAGATTGTAAAGAATGTAAAACAAGATATCGTGCGGACAAACTAATTGAAGATTGGATGCACGAGCATAATGAAGAACAAGTAGTTGACGGATGGACAGATGATGAAATGATTAAATTTATAAATGACAAACATATAGTTTGCCCATCTTGCGGGAAACTTAATTTTACCTCAATACGTAAATTTAATTTAATGTTTAAGACATTTCAAGGTGTTACAGAAGACTCAAAATCAGAAATATATTTAAGACCAGAAACTGCACAAGGTATTTTCGTTAATTTCAAAAATGTATTACGTACAACAAGAAGAAAATTACCTATGGGAATTGCACAAATAGGAAAGTCATTTAGAAATGAAATTACACCAGGAAATTTTACATTTAGAACAAGAGAATTTGAACAGATGGAATTAGAATTTTTCTGCAAACCTGGAACTGATTTGGAATGGTTCGAGTATTGGAGAAACTACTGTAAAAATTGGTTAATAAATTTAGGAATGAAAGAAGAAAATATAAGGCTAAGAGACCACAGCCCAGAAGAGCTTGTATTTTACAGTAAAGGAACAACAGATATTGAATTTGCATTTCCATTTGGCTGGGGAGAACTATGGGGAATTGCCGATAGAACAGATTATGATTTGAAGCAACACATGGATCATTCAGGGGAAGACTTTAATTATTTAGACCAAGAAACAGGAGAAAAGTTTATACCATATTGTGTTGAACCTTCACTTGGATGTGACAGAGTTGCACTTGCATTCCTCTGCAACGCGTATGATGAGGAAGAAATAGCAGAAGGAGATACAAGAATTGTAATGCATTTGCATCCATTCTTAGCGCCTTATAAAGTTGCAATTTTACCACTTTCTAAAAAGCTAGGAGAAAAAGCAGAAGAAGTATATGAAATGCTTTCAAAGAATTTCATGTGTGATTATGATGAAGCAGGTTCAATAGGAAAAAGATATCGCAGAGAAGATGAAATAGGAACGCCATATTGTATTACAATAGACTTTGAAACAGAAAATGATGGATGTGTAACTGTTCGCGATAGAGATTCTATGCAACAAGAACGTGTAAAAATAGATGACTTGAAAAATTACTTAGAAAAGAAAATTGAATTTTAACGATTACATTAAATGGGGTAGTATACTATCCCATTTTATAATTATTAAGCACAATACAATAAAAAATTGAAAATCTTTTGTAAATGTGATAAAATAATATAAGTTTTTATACAGGAGGAATATTGTGGGATTTTTTGATAAGTTAAAAGAAGGATTAGGAAAAACAAAAATAGGTTTTAGTCAAAAAATAAATGAAGTTTTTTCCTCATTCCATAAAGTTGATGAAGACCTTTTAGAAGGTTTAGAAGAAGTATTGATTATGTCAGACATAGGAGTAGAAACATCTACACTAATAATTCAAAAGCTTAGAGAAAAAATAAAAAAAGAAAACATACAGGAAGAAGCTGATGTAAAAGAGGCACTTCGAAACATAATGAAAGAAATATTAGATGTAAAAGGACCTGAATTAAACTTAAATACAAAGCCAGCGGTTATACTTGTTGTTGGTGTAAATGGGGTTCGGAAAAACAACATCTATTGGCAAAATTGCACATAGCTTAAAAAATAGTGGCAAGAAAGTTGTTGTTGCAGCTGCAGATACATTTCGCGCAGCAGCGGTTGAACAGCTAGAAATATGGGCAAAAAGAGCAGACGTAGATATAGTAAAAAAGGAAGAAGGGGCAGACCCTGCATCTGTTGTTTTTGATGCTATAAATTATGCAAAAGAAAACAATGTAGATGTGCTTATTTGCGATACTGCAGGAAGATTACATAATAAACAATATTTAATGGACGAACTTTCTAAAATAAATAAAGTAATAGAAAAAGAATTGCCAGATGCTTCTAAAGAAACTTTACTTGTAATAGATGGTACAACCGGGCAAAATGCGATAATGCAAGTAAAAGCATTTAAGGAAACTGTTAATATTACAGGAATAGTTTTAACAAAACTTGATGGAACGGCAAAAGGCGGAGTAGTAGTAGGAATTGTAAATGAAAACAAAATACCAGTGAAATTTATTGGCGTTGGCGAACAAATAGATGATATGCAAGTATTTAACTCAGATGAATTCCTACAAGCAATAATATAGGAGGTTTTATGCAAGATACTAAAAGTACTGAAGTATCACAAAAGAATAAAAAAATAAGATTTATAATTGTATTAGTTTTCTTAGCTATATTTGCGCTAATAAGTTTTGTAGCATATAGAAGTGAGTACTTGCAAATTAAAGAGATAGGTGAGCAGTATATAAGTGTATTTAAACAAAATATTTCATATAAATATGCTATTACATTCTTAAACTTTTTAATTTGGTTTGTGACAATTCTTATTACAAATGCATTTATAAAAAAGGGATTAAAAAAATTCTTTGAAGCTGAAAATAAACAAATGCCTAAATTACCCAATAAATCTGTGGCATTAATAGTGGGAACAATAATTTCGTTGCTTACATCAGATTTCTTAACAAATAAAGCAATGCTTTTTATAAACAGAACGTGGTTTGGGGGAAGTGGTGACCCGATATTTGGGCAAGATATAGGCTATTATATGTTCCAAAAACCATTTTGGGAAATTATTTTAATTTATGGTATTGGAATGTTGATTTTCCATGCTATATATACAGTAGTTTATTATATAATTTCGTTTAATGTTTACTTTGATGGAATAGATATTAAACTTTTAAAAAATGGAACTTTTGCTAAGCAAATGATAGCATATATATTGATAATTGCGTTTTTATTTAGTGCATTTACATTACTTAAAACTCAAAACATACTTTTCGAGGAATTTATACAAATTCAAGATGGGGAACAAACAGCATTAACTGGAGCAGGACTTACAGATGTAACAATTAAGCTATGGGGATATAGACTGTTTGCTGTAGTTATTGCCGCAAGTGTTATTATCGCAATTCATTTTTTTCATAAAGAAAAATATAAACAAATGGTAATTTCACTTTTGAGTATACCAGGATATTTAATTGTATTGTTTTTTATAATGACTGCATTCGAAATAATTGTTGTTTCTCCAAATACATTAGATACAGAGAAAACTTATATACAATATAATATAGACAATACAAGAAATGCATATAATATTAATATTGAGGAAAGGGAAATTGAAAACGAGGGTGCACTTAATCAGAGTGATGTTGCAAATGCACAAAAAACTTTAGACAATATACCAATTATAAGTGAAGAGGTGACGCTTGCAACATTAAAGGAATATCAAGATAGCGTTGGATTTTACACATTTGATAGCTCAAAATTACAAAATTATATTATAAACGATAAGGAAGAATTGGTTTATATTACTCCTAGGGAAATAGTTACAGATGGAATTAGTAGAACATATGAAAATAAAACATACAATTATACACATGGCTTTGGTTCTATAATTACTTCTGCGTCAAAAACTGATGAAGGTGGAAGCTTAGACTATATACAAGTTGATTTTGACAAAACAAATAATTCGCTTAATATAACAGAACCTAGAATATATTTTGGACTTAAAACAAATACGGTTATTGTTGTCAACTCGAACGATAAGAAAGAGTTTGATTATCCAATAACAACTTCAACTAATACTGAAAATTCGTACAATGGAAAAGCCGGTATTTCACCTAGTTTCATAGATAGGGCAATTTTGGGAATTACAAAAGGTAATTTTAAATTGGCATTCATAGATAATAATAGCAAAATAATTTTGAACAGAAATGTTCTTGAGAGAGCAAAGAAACTTATGCCATATTTAATATATGATGAGAATCCATACTTAGTGCTTACAGAAGAAGGAAAACAGGTTTGGGTTTTAGATGCATATACAACAAGTGATGCATACCCATATTCTCAAAAGACTGTTATTGAAACAGGTAATATAAAAACAAAGATTAATTATATAAGGAACTCTGCAAAGGTATTAATTGATGCATATGATGGAACAATTAAGTTTTATATTACAGATAGAACAGATCCTATAATTATGGCGTATGCGAGTATGTATGAAAATCTATTTGCAAGTGAGAGTGAAAAGATACCAGATGACATATCAAAACATATAACATATCCAGAATTGTTATATAATGTTCAATCAGAAATGTATCAAAGATATCATAAAATTCAAACAGAAGTATTGTATAGGAATGACGACTTGTGGGAAGTGGCAAGATTTAATACGGGGAAAATATCTTCTTCAACGGGAACGAAAATGATACCTTATTATACAATGTTAAAGACAAGTGAAAATGAGGAAGAACTTGGTTTAATTTTACCATATACAGGATATGGTAAACAAAACATATTATCATATTTAGTTGGAACATATTCAAAAAGAAGCGGATTAAAACTTGCTTTATATAAATTTACTTCTGGTAGCAATGTTTTGGGACCAACTTTGCTTAATAATCAAATAGAGCAAGACAGTACAATTTCAGCACAGTTAAATTCATTAAATCAAGTAGGAACAAAAATAATAAAAAACATGATTATTGTTCCAATAGGAAATAAGCTTTTATATGTTGAACCAGTATATCAAATAATGTTAAACGAAAAATCTAAGGTTCAAACTCTAGTAAAAGTTATTGTCGCTTCTGGAAATAAAGTTGCAATTGGGGATTCATTAAAACAGGCTATTCAGAATTTGCTATCTCAATCAGCTGTAAACATTGAAGTTGAGAGTACAGATAGTGAAGAAGACTTGATTAATGCAATAATAAAAGCAAACAACAACTTACAAGAATCAAATGAAAACAGCGATTGGGAAATGATAGGCAAGGATATAAAAAGACTTCAAGAACTTGTATCACAACTTGAAGAACAAAGAAAAACAAAAACAGAAAATATACCTGTGCTTGAAACAAATAAAAACGTATTAAATGTTATAAACAATACGGAACTGTAGAATAAAACAATACTCATGGGGAAAAATAACCATGGGTGAGAGCATGTTTGGAAAAGGCAAGAAAACAGAGTTTTTAATGAAGAAACTCGATGAAGTAAATGAACGATTAGAAAAATCTAATCTAGAAGAAATTGCATATTTAATGGGAGATAAAAAAGAAATATTTTTTAGAAATTTTTTTGCAGGAATTTCACGTGGAGTAGGGATTGGAATAGGAGTAACTTTTATTACTGCAATACTTATTTTACTTCTTGAAAGAATTGTAAAACTTAACATCCCTGTAATAGGGGAATACGTTACTGATATTGTAAATATTGTATTACAACAAAAATATTAAATTTAGGAGGAATAAAATGAATTTAGCTAACAAGTTAACAATTATTAGAATTATTTTAGTTCCAATTATGGTAATAATTCCATATATAGGAATACAAGGAGATTTCATTGGAATACCAATTACATATTTATTAATAAATTTAATATTTATAATTGCCTCAATTACAGATAAGTTAGATGGATATATAGCAAGAAAAAGAAATGAAATAACTACCTTTGGAAAATTTGCTGACCCACTTGCAGACAAAATATTAGTGCTTGCTGCAATGATGCTACTTGTAGAATTTAACAAACTTCCAGCCTGGATACCAATTATAGTAATTGCACGTGAATTTATAGTTTCCGGATATAGATTAATTGCAGTTGAAAAAGGTGGAAAAGTAATTGCTGCAAGTATTTGGGGAAAATTGAAAACAGTTACACAAATGATAGCCATTATATTAGCTTTTATAGATGTAAATGATTATGGAGCATTTATTAATCAACAACTAACAGGATTTGCATTAGTATTAAATATAATAACAACTGTAATTATGACTGCATCTGTAATTGCAACAATTTTTTCAGGATATGACTATTTAAAAAATGGAAAAGAATTTTTCAAATAATCAAAACACACTTAATTCTAACAAAAAACAGGCAAACCCATGTTATAGGTTTGCCTGTTTTGCTATTACCTGGTAATCGGAGGTATAATCCTATTTCCCATAGTGTCATACGTGAAGGCATCACGCTTCTGATAGATTGTGATGTAGCCATGTCCATATTCGAAGTACTCATCAAACCAGTAAGGAGCTATAGTACCTGTCTTGGTAAAATAGATTGTGGCTTCACCACCATTATACAAGATGATAAAGTCTTCTTCAGAAAGAATAGTAATATGATCATATTTCACATCAAGAACGCGCTTGCCATCGATGCGGTACAAACCATACTTCTTACCATCAAAGACAAGAACATAGTCATGTAAGCATACACGGACACTTTCAAAGAGCGGTTCGATAATGAAATTGCCTTCCATATCGCAAAGACCCATGCGACTATCCTCTATCGGATTGATAAATCCGTTACAGATACTAATGTAATCGTACTTGATTGGCAAAACCATTTTGCCATTAGTATTGTAGAGACCAACGTATGAGCCGTTACGAACGATGAACAAATTATCCTTCATCTGAACTTCGTCGAAAACGCCGACAATATTGTTACTGCCGGATTCAACCAAACACTGCCGAATTTCCAAGTTTTTCATTAGGCAATCCTCCTTTTTATTGATGTCATAACAAGTTTAGCTAAACGAAAAAGAGGAATACTACAAAGCAACTAGTGCTTAGGGTTTAATAATATCATGATTTACATAACATGTCAAGCTTAAAACTTGACATATATGATGAAAATAAATATAATTCATTACATGGAGGGACAACAAATGAAAGAAACTGAAGCAAAAAAAAGAATTGAAGAATTAAGACAAATTACAGCATATCATGCAAAAAAATATTATGATGAAGATTCACCTGAGATAAGTGATTTTGAGTATGATATGTTAATGAATGAATTAAAAAATCTTGAAAAACAATTTCCAGAATTAATTAGTAAAGACTCTTTAACACAAAAAGTTGGTGGAACAGTAAAAGAGGGATTTGAAAAAGTTGTACATGAAGTACCACTTCAAAGTCTACAAGACGTATTTAATTTTGAAGATGTACGAGAATTCGATACAAGGGTTAAAGAAGCAGCACAAAAATATAATTTACCTCTAAAATATGTGGTGGAAACAAAGATAGATGGATTATCATCTGCAATTGAATATAAGAATGGAGTTTTTGTTAAAGGAGCAACTAGAGGAGATGGACAAATTGGGGAAGACGTTACAGAAAATTTAAAAACAATTAAAAATATTCCTCAAACGCTAAAAGAGCCAATAAATATAACTGTGCGTGGAGAAGTGTTTATAGGGAAAAAAGAATTTGATAAATTAAATGAAGAAAGAGAAATACTAGAAGAACCACTATTTGCAAATAGCAGAAATGCAGCTGCAGGTTCATTAAGACAATTAGATAGCAAAATTACTGCATCAAGACCACTGGATATTTTTGTTTTTAATGTACAAAAATGTGAAAGCAAAAGTTTTACTTCCCATTATGATGAACTTAATTATTTGGAAAAGATTGGTTTTAATGTTATACCAGTAAGAACGTTATGCAATAATATAGATGAAGCGATAGAAGCAATAAAAAAGATAGGTGAGCAAAGAGAAGAGCTTTCTTTTGGAATTGATGGTGCTGTAATAAAAGTAGATAACTTGGAACTAAGAGAGCTAATAGGAACAACCACAAAAGTTCCTAAATGGGCTATAGCTTATAAATATCCACCAGAGCAAAAGGAAACTTTATTAAAAGATATTATATGCCAAGTTGGCAGAACAGGTGCTGTAACGCCTCTTGCAATACTAGAGCCTATAAAAGTTGCTGGATCTACAATCTCAAAAACAACTTTACACAATGAGGACTTTATTAAAGAGAAAGATATACGAATTGGAGATACTGTTGTTATCCAAAAAGCAGGAGACGTTATTCCTGAAGTTGTTGAAGTGAGAAAAGAGAAAAGAACCGGTAAAGAAAAAGTTTTCAATATGCCGGCTGTATGTCCTGTGTGTGGAGGTCCTGTTGTTAGAGAAAATGGCGAAGCAGTTGCAAGATGTATAGGAATAGAGTGCAAAGCTGTTCAATTAAGAAGTATTGCACATTTTGCATCAAAAGAAGGAATGGATATAAACGGCTTAGGACTTCAAATTGTAGAATTGTTAATTGAAAAAGGGCTTGTATCTAATATAGCAGATTTGTATAAATTAACTGTTCAAGATGTTGCATTACTTAAAAAGAATGGAAAAAAATTTGCTCAAAACTTGATAGATGCGATAGAAGCAAGTAAACAAAATGATTTATCAAAGCTTATTAATGGGTTTGGAATAAGACATTTGGGAAGTAAAACATCTAAAGTAATTGCACAACAATATAAAACGATTGATGCAATAGCAAGTACAACCCAAGAAGAATTAAGCCAAATAGAAGATGTAGGGCCAGTAATTGCAGAAAGTGTGTACAAATTTTTTAATCAGAATCAAACAAAGGATTTAATAGCTAAATTAAAAAATGCTGGAGTAAACATGACTTCAAAAAAAGAGGTAATGGACAATAGATTTGAAGGAAAAGTATTTGTATTAACTGGAAGCCTTCAGAATTATACGAGAGAAGAAGCGGGGGCTATTATTGAAAACTTTGGAGGGAAAACATCAAGTAGCGTATCAAAAAAAACAGATTATGTTTTAGCAGGAGAAGAAGCAGGTAGCAAATTGCAAAAAGCAGAAGAACTTGGCGTAACTATAATAAATGAAGAAGAATTTGATAGAATGATTAATTAGAATGGGGGTAAAAATGGAGGGCTATTTACTTGAACGAATGGAACAAGACTTAAACAACCGGTTTCGGAGTATACGTAAATTACAACAATAATAGGTATCTAATAAAAAAAGTAAGTGATAATTGTTATTCTCAAAAGCTTATAACAATAAAGGAGAAAAGCCCACATGCAGTACTTAACCTAATTTCTTGGAAAGCACTTAAAGAGATGTTTCCTTTTATGAGCGAATTTGAATACGAAGTATAACTGTATAAAGCATTTAGGAATGTGTTTCCTAAATGCTTTATATAATTATTGTATTATAATTAGTATAGATAACTTTACCTGGCTTACTTCCAGACGGCTTACGAACATTTTTTACAGGGCAGTAGTCTACACACACATGTGTTGAATTTTTTGCTTTACTATTTTCTTTAGCTATTTGAGCACATTTTAGTATTATCTCGTTAGAAGCTTCTTTGCCATCTAACCTTAATATAACATGACTTCCTTGAGAACCTTGCACATGAAACCATAAATCCTGCTTTTTAGCAACTTTTAAGGTCAAGGTATCATTTTGTCTATTGTTTTTGCCTACTAAGACTGTATAATTTCCGAAATGAAAACTCTGTAGGCTGAGATTTGTTTTCAGCTTTTACTTTTAGTGAATTAATATTTTTATTGCCAAATAAATTAGCTTCTTGCATTTCGGCAAAAATATCTTCCAGTTCTGAAATTGTATTTGCATTTTCAATTGAAAAAAGAATACTTTGAATATAATCTAGTTCCAAAATTGTTTCGCTCTTTTGAATGCTGACAACTTTTAATGTGCTTTTTAGTTTGTTATATTTCTTAAAATATCGTTCAGCATTTTTACTAATAGAATACTTTTTATCAAGAGGAATTACAAGCTCTACGTTATTATCATAATAGTTATTCACTGTTATTTTGTCTAGTTGCATATGCGGTGAAAAACGATACAGATTTGAAGTAATAAGTTCACCAAACAACCTGTATGTTTCCATATCTTCACATTCTTTTAATTTTTCTTCTATATTTTCTAACCTACGGTTATATTTTTTTAAGTTTGAAGAAATTGTGGTAAGAAGTCTACGCTTTAACATTGAAAAACTGTCATCTATTTCTTTTATATAATAAAAATCATCTAGAAAATAGTTTACAGATAAAACATCTTTTCTTGGTGAAAGGTCAATTATAAAATCTTTTGAATCAGATAATTTTCTTAAAACTATTTGTTCAAAATGTGATGCTACATTACAAATATCATTATACAGTTTTAATAAATTTTCATAATTAGCAATAACACTTGAAAGCCCGAGTACATTTAGTCTACTTTGTATAAAACTTCTACTAATACCAGTAAAATGGTCTGAGAGAATTTTGTCAATTGGGGAATTATTATAATCACCTATAATTGACACAAATTCATCAAAGCCTTTTAATTCAAGAATTGATACTTTGATATTTTTAGGAAATTCATAAATATGTGCAGGAAGAACTACGGTGGAGGTACTTTCAACATGGCGTATGCTATCTATTATTGTATAGCTATTTGAAGCCAAAATTATATTGCTGTGACTAGACATAACTTCTACTATGAGCCTTTTAATAACTTTATCTTTTAGTTCGTTGTAAGTTTCAAATACTAGTTCTATAACTCTCTCTAAATCAAATGTATTAATCTGGATAAGTCTTGCACCTACTAAATGCTTGCGAAGAAGCATACAAAAATTAGGCGCTTGAAAAGGATTTACTTTTGCGTGTGTTGTACAATGGATTCGAGCATTTGCGGGATCGATATTTATTTGAAGAGCCAAATTTTTAGCACTACCATAAAAACTGATAATTAAATCAGTTTTAGTAGGTTCATATATTTTTGTTACTTTACTATTAATAAGAACATTGCGCAGTTCGTATGCTACGCTATTTAATACAATCCCATCAAAAGCCATTAAAATCTTCCTCCATTTGGTATTATTGTAAGTTGATTTTAGTAGAAAGTCAAGAAATATCTTGATAATTTGATGAAAATATGGTACAGTATTATTGCTAAAATAAAAAGAAAAGAGGAAGAATATGAAAATAGGAATAGTTGGTTTGCCTAATGTTGGGAAAAGTACTTTATTTAATGCTATTACAAATGCTGGAGCAGAATGTGCAAACTATCCATTTTGTACTATAGAGCCGAATGTAGGCGTTGTACCTGTACCAGATGAAAGACTTGAGGTTCTTGCAAAGATGTACAATGCACAAAAAACAACACATGCAATTGTTGAATTTGTTGATATTGCAGGACTTGTAAAAGGTGCAAGCAAAGGAGAGGGACTTGGAAATAAATTTTTATCTCATATAAGAGAAGTTGATGCAATTTGTGAAGTAGTAAGATGTTTTGATGACCCAAATGTAGTACATGTTGAAGGAAATGTCGATCCAGCCAGAGATATTGACATTATTAACTTAGAGCTTGTACTAGCAGATATGGAAACAATAGAAAAAAGAATAGATAGAACAAAAAAGATGTTAAAAGCAGATAAAAAATATGCATTAGAATTAGAAACTCTGGAAAAGATTCAGAAAGTTTTAGCAGATGGAAAACCAGCAAGAAGTATAGAATTAAATGAAGAAGAAAAAGAATGTATGAAGGAGACTTTGCTATTAACAGCAAAACCAATTTTGTATATTGCAAATATTTCGGAAGAACAAATTTCAAATGCCGAAGAAGATGAAAATGTAAAAAAAGTAAAAGAAATTGCAAAATCTGAAGGAGCAGAAGTAATTCCACTTTGTGTAAAAATAGAAGAAGAATTATCAAGTTTAGATGATACAGATAAACAAGAAATGTTAGAAGCACTTGGATTAAAAGAATCAGGA
>JAEEGL014329501.1_pt1 | contig 11726 bp, 11 predicted proteins | sample 9134231 | NCBI WGS metagenome assembly JAEEGL01 (sample SAMN16246548, study PRJNA631951) | gut metagenome | biome: gut microbiome; feature: rumen; material: fiber-attached | host: Bos | place: Iran: Karaj | collected 2018-10
CAACTGAGCTACAAAGGCATCCCAGCCGTTGATTCTCGATCAAAGGCTGTGTGGCGACCCGAAGGGGACTCGAACCCCTGACCTCTAGCGTGACAGGCTAGCGTTCTAACCAACTGAACTACCGGGCCGTAACACCGCGATAGCGGTAATGGAAACAACAGGGCTCGAACCTGTGACCCCCTGCTTGTAAGGCAGGTGCTCTCCCAGCTGAGCTATGCTTCCCCATGGGCATGGACCCCTCCGCACATCTCGCGACGAATTGTATTATAGCATATCGAATTTTCCTTGTCAACACCTTTTTTCTTTTTTTTGATAATTTCTTTTCCCGTCTCCGTGATACCTCTTTTTACCGCTCCATAACTTTTTGTGCCCTGCGCAACGTGGCCGTCATATACTTTGATGAGGAGGAAACTTCTCACGATCACGGGGAGACGGTCGCCGCACGGCGTCTTTTCCCCGAAGGAGGAAATATAACAAGATGGCATACGAAAGAACAAACGGAAATCCGCTCGACAGACTTGACGAGTCTATGCTCAGGATGATCCTGAACGAGAACTTCGGCGGAGAAGCTCCCGCGGGAGCCGCCGGCGGAGGGAGCTCCTCCGGTACGGCGAAAACCGGAGGATGCGGCGGCGACGGCCGAACCTGCCGAACGTCAAACGCGGGCGGCGCGTTCCGTCTTCCCGTGCTGGAGGGCGCTCCTCTCGCGATGGTCTACTCGCCCCTGCAGAAATGGGAGAACGTATACGATCCCGAAAAGGGGCTTGAGAGAGGGACGATCTTCGCCGCTCTCGATCTCCCGTTCTATCCCGCCGCCTGCTCCGGCTGCGCCGGACAGAGATGACCGGGACGACGAAAGGAGAAACGGAATGAACGACAAAAAATACCTGATGAAGCAGATCAGAGCATATTCCTTCGCGGTGTACGAGGCGGCGCTCTACCTCGACGGACACCCGGACGACAGACGCGCCATGGAGTTCTATGAAAAGTGGAACGGAAAGCTCGCCGAGGCGACGGATAAGTATGAGAAGCGGTACGGACCGCTGACGATCTTCGGCGCCGGCGGCAGGGACTGGCGCTGGACCGCCGATCCGTGGCCCTGGGAATACGACAGCATGAGCTGAAACAGAAAGGAACTCTGATATGTGGATATATGAAAGAAAACTCCAGTATCCGGTGAAGATAAAGAAACCCGATCCGAAACTGGCGAAGATAATCATCAGTCAGCTCGGCGGTCCTGACGGAGAGCTGGGCGCGGCGACAAGATACCTGAATCAGCGGTACAGCATGCCCTATAAAGAGGTCGCGGGGATCCTGACCGACGTGGGGACCGAGGAGCTGGCTCACATGGAGATGATCGGTGCGATCCTCAGTCAGCTGACCCGGGACCTCAACCCCGAAGAAATAAAAAAGTCCGGTTTTGACGCCTACTTCGTGGATCACACGGCGGGCGTTTATCCCGCTTCCGCGGCGGGGGTCCCATTCGACGCCAAATATATCGGCGTGAAGGGCGACGTGATCGCGGATCTGAACGAGGATCTCGCCGCCGAGCAAAAGGCGAGGGTCACCTACGACAATCTTCTCCGTCTGATCGACGATCCCGACGTATGCGCTCCTCTGAAATTCCTCAGAGAGAGGGAACTGGTACACTACCAGCGCTTCGGCGACGGACTGCGGATCGCTCAGGACAACATGGACTTCAGGAATTTTTACGGATACAATCCCGCCTTCGATAAAAAACGCATGAGATGAAAGTGACCGCCTCGCGGACAGATCGTCGCGGGGCGGCTTTTCTTTTCCGTTCAATGAGTTTTTTCGGTCTGCGTTGAATCCGACCGTCTCATTCCCTCCACTATTGAAAAATACGCCGTACTGTGATAAAATATATAAGATACAGATGACGATACGACCAGAAAAACCGACGTCCGGAGGACCGCCTGTGAGATCGCTTTTGAAATACCTCAGGGGATACAGGAGAGAGACGGTGCTGAGCCCGCTTTTCAAGTTTCTTGAAGCGGTGTTCGAGCTCTTGATCCCTCTTGTCGTCGCGGGAATCATCGACCGGGGAATCAATGCCGGAGACCGCGGATTTGTCGTCCGTATGGTCTGCCTTATGATTTTTCTCGGCGCCGTCGGCTTCGGATTTTCCGTCACGGGACAGTATTTCGCGGCAAAATCCTCCGCCGGGTTCGGCACCGGCGTCCGCGAGGCGATATTTGACAAGATCCAGGGAATGTCCTACACGGATCTCGACGGCATCGGCATCCCCACCCTCATAAACCGTCTCACCGCCGATTCGAACCAGGCGCAAAGCGGTCTCAACATTCTGCTCCGTCTCGTTCTTCGCTCGCCTTTTATAGTTATCGGCTCCGCCGTAATGACGTTCACCATAAACGTTCATATCGCGCTGATATTCACCGCCACCATTCTTGTGCTGGCGGCCGTTATGCTGGCTGTGGTCCTGTCGTCCGTGCCGATCTACAGAAGATCTCAGGCGGCGCTGGACCGGGTCACCGAACTAACGAGAGAAAACCTCACCGGCGTCCGTGTGCTTCGCGCGTTCTGCCGCGAGGAGGACGAAATAAAGGAATTTGACCGCGCTACCGGCAAACTCGCCGGCCTCCAGCGTCTGGCGGGGAGCATTTCCGCAGTTATGAATCCCGCGACTTACGTCATAATCAACGCGGCGCTGATCGTACTGATCCGCTTTGGCGCGGTGAAGGTCGATTCCGGTGCAATGACACAGGGACAGATCATCGCCCTTTACAACTACATGGCGCAGATGCTGGTGGAACTGCTGAAACTCGCCAATCTTATCGTAATGCTGTCCCGCTCCTACGCCAGCGCCGGCAGGATAGCCTCGCTTCTCGATACGGAAACGGGCGAGCCCGCGCCTCTTGACTCCGTTCCGTCGGAGAAAAAGGACGGCGCGCCCCGCGTCGAATTCCGGGACGTGTCCGTGAAATACGGACGAAGTCCGGAGGAATCCCTCAGAGGCGTGTCGTTCAGGGCGTATCCCGGCGACACCGTGGGGATCATCGGAGGCACCGGCTCGGGCAAAACGACTCTCATCAACCTGATACCGCGGTTTTACGACTGCTCCTCCGGAGAGGTGCTGATTGACGGCGAGGATTCACGCTCTCTCGATATTCGCGATCTGCGTATGAGGTGCGGAGTGGTGCCGCAGAAGGCCGTTCTCTTCAAAGGGACTCTGAGGGACAATCTCCTGTGGGGCAATTCTTCCGCTACGGACGAAGAAATGCTTGAGGCGCTGCGTCTCGCCGAGGCGGGTGACGTTCTCGAGAAACTCGGAGGCCTTGACGCTCCCGTGGAGCAGTACGGAAGAAATCTCTCCGGCGGACAGCGCCAGCGCGTCACTGTCGCGCGAGCGCTTGTGCGCCGCCCGGAGATACTGATACTGGACGACAGCGGCTCCGCGCTTGATTACGCCACGGACTCGCGGCTGCGCTCATCTCTGTCCTCACTGGACTACAACCCCACGACGTTCATCATATCGCAAAGAACGTCCTCCGTCATGAACGCCGATCTTATCATCGTTCTTGAGGACGGAGAGGTAGTTGGCGCGGGCAATCACGGTGGATTGTACGATTCCTGTCCCGTCTATCGGGAGATCCACGACGTCCAGTTTGGAGAAGGGGGTGTCGACGGTGAATAACTCCCCGAAAAAAACAGCTACGCTGGGCAGGATGCTCCGTTTCATCAAGCCGTATAGAATTTCGTTTATCATATCCCTTTTGACCGGCGCAGTCAGCGTCGCCGCCCTGATGTATATCCCGGTGCTCGTCGGGCGAGCAGTTGACCTGATCGTCGGAGCGGGCAACGTGGACTTTGACGGTGTGACGGACCTGCTGCTCAAAATCGGCGCAGTCATCGCCGTGTCCGCGGTTTTCCAGTGGATCATGACCGCCCTGAACAACCGGATCACCTACAACGTGGTCCGCGACATGAGAAGGCAGGCGTTCGACACCATCCAGGCGCTCCCGGTGTCTTACATCGACTCGCACCGTCACGGGACGGTGGTCAGCCGGGTCATTTCCGACGTGGATGTTATCTCGGACGGTCTGCTCCTCGGTTTCTCACAGCTTTTCACCGGTGTGCTGACGGTCGTCTTTACGCTGGTATTTATGATCCGTATAAATCCGGCCCTCGCCGCTGTTGTGGCGGTCCTCACGCCTCTGTCGCTGTTCGTGTCGCGTTTTGTAGCGTCACGGACTTACGGATATTTCAGAAAACAGGCGGAGGTACGCGAAGAGGAAACGGCGCTTGCAGAGGAGATCGTTTCCTCCCAGAAGACGGTCAAAGCGTTTTCCATGGAGGACGGCGCCCGGGAAAAGTTCCGCGAGGTGAACGGCCGTCTTGAAAAAGCCACCGTCCGCGCGGTGTTCTTCTCGTCTCTCGTCAACCCTTCGACCCGGTTCGTCAACGGTATCGTTTACGCGGTCGTGGCACTCATCGGATCTTTCATCGTCCTCGGCGACGTTCCCGTATGGACGCTGACCGTGGGCGGTCTCTCCAGCTTCCTCAGCTACGCCAATCAGTACACAAAGCCCTTCAACGAGATATCCGGGGTCATCTCCGAGTTGCAGAACGCCATTGCCTGCGCCGCGCGGGTATTTGAACTTATCGACGCAGAGCGTGAGACGGAGGACGGCGGCGCTGCCGGCTCCGGGCCGGTCAGGGGCGACGTGGAGTTCCGCGATCTGTCGTTCTCTTACAATAAAGAAAAGCCGCTTCTCACCGGGGTCGATCTTTCCGTCGGAGCGGGACAGCAGATCGCCATCGTGGGACCAACGGGGTGCGGCAAAACAACGCTCATCAATCTTCTCATGCGGTTCTACGAGCCGGACGGAGGCGGGATCACCCTTGACGGCGAGGATATACGGAATATTCTCCGTCACAGGCTGAGATCGAATTACGGAATGGTGCTCCAGGACACCTGGCTCAAGAACGCCTCGGTCCGTGACAACATCGCGCTCGGCAAGCCGGACGCCACCGACGATGAGATCATCGCGGCGGCGGAGGCGGTTCACGCTCACAATTTCATCAAGCGGCTTCCCGACGGATACAACACGGTACTCGGAGAGGACGGAGGCAACTTGTCGGCGGGTCAGAAGCAGCTCATCTCGGTAGCGCGTGTTATGCTGTGCCTGCCTCCGATGCTGATACTCGACGAGGCGACCTCGTCCATCGATACACGGACCGAGATGGAAATACAGGCCTCGTTTGCCCGGCTGACAAACGGACGCACCAGCTTCATCGTCGCGCACCGTCTTTCCACCGTCCGCGGAGCGGATAGGATCATCGTCATGCGTGACGGTAATATCGTGGAATCGGGTACCCACCGCGAACTTCTCGACGCGGGCGGATTCTACAGACACCTGTACGACAGTCAGTTTGCACATTGACGGAGGAGCGAGACGTGAAGAAAGGGAAAAACGGGTTCACCCGCTCGAAAAATCCCGACAGCAAGCGATTCAAACGCGACATGGCGCGTCACCTCGACGGGAGATCGCTCAAATGCGTTGCTGAAAAGATCGACGGTGTGGAGGAGATCGTAGGCCGGGGAGGCGTCATCGCCGTGCGGGACGACGAACTGATCGTACTGGGAGGACAGGATATTGTTCTTAGGACGAAGATACTGTCTATGAAGGCGTGGGAACTCATGTCGCTCGAAGGAGTTGTTATCACCGCTCCGGATGAAGAACACGGCGGGGAAGAGCGGACAGTTATAGCGTACTACAGTTACTGGCGCAAGCTGGATAACTGACGGGACGGAGTATTTTTCCACCGGACGGGAGGGCTTTGAATGGACATAATAGTTGATGGGGAACTGTCCGGTATGACGGTTAGGGAATACCTGACCAAAAACAGGGGCTTTTCGTCCCGGATGATAAAAAAACTGAAATTTTCCGACGGCGGGATCCTTGTGAACGGGGATTTTGTCACGGTGAGATACATACTGCGGGAGGGAGACGTGCTTTCCCTTGCCACCGAGGACAAGCCGGAGGACGTGAGCCCCTATACTCTCCCGGCGGAGATGGAGATCGGGATCATTTACGAGGATGAATACGTCACCGCGGTGAACAAGCCGGCGGGTATGCCGTCACATCCGTCCCACGGTCACCGGCTGGACACGGTGTCCAACGCTCTGGCGTATATATACAAAGACAGAAACTACGTCTTTCGCCCGGTGAACCGGCTCGACCGCGATACCAGCGGGTGTATGCTCACGTCAAACACCCGTGACGCCTCATACAAGATGTACCGGGCAATGACGGAAGGCAAGATAAAGAAGACTTACGTTGCCGTCGCGGACGGCGTACCGGAGAGCGAGACCGGCGTTATAGACAGACCGATCGGCAGAAGCCCCACAAGCATCATAACCCGGCGGATCACGGAGAGAGACGATCCCGCCGGAAAGGAAGCTGTGACGGAGTACCGCGTACTTGCGGAGAACGGCGAAAAATCGTTCTTTCTGCTTCGTCCGCTGACCGGGAGAACTCATCAGATAAGAGTTCATCTCGCTTCCGTCGGCGCCCCGGTCACGGGAGACGATATGTACGGAAAAAGTTCGGAACTGATCAAAAGGCAGGCGCTCCATTGCGCCGTAACGGAATTTCCTCATCCCTCGGACGGCCGTCTTATTACGGTGGCGGCTCCGCTTCCCGACGATATGGTGCGGCTGACGGAGGAATTGTTTCCCGGGTTCGATCCCGACCCGGTGATTGAAAGAGAGGTGCTCGGTGAAGACTGAAAAAGAAAGGCGCGGTATTTTCAAGTACGTACCGGTCGCTTCGTTTGTGATATTCTGCGTCGCGGCAGTCGCCCTCGCGATCCACGTGACGATGTACTGCTCTCCGCGGTTCGCGGATTTCTTCAACAGGTATATCAGCTCGTTCTTCAGACTTGTTCTGGCAAAGGCGACCGCTTTTTACCCGGCTTCTCTGGCGGAACTGGTGCTGTTCGCCGCTCCCCTGGTCATCGCCGTGGTGCTTGTGGGAATAAACCGTTTCATGGACCGGGGCGGACATAACTTTGCACGCGCCCTCGCGGCGATCCTCTCTTTTGCGGCGCTGATGTACTCCCTGTTTGTCTTTGATTTTGCGGCAGGATACAGATGTACGCCTATCGGGGAGAAAATGGGTCTTGAAGTCCGGGATTCCACTGCGGAGGAACTGTACGAAGTCACGGCGACCGTGGTTGATGAGCTGAACAAGCTTGCAGACGAAATTGATTTTTCAAACAACGGCGCATCGGTGAAGCCCTTCGGCCATGACGAATGCGTCAGACTGTGCGTCGACGCATTCGGTAAAGTGCGAAAGGAATATCCCTTTATCGGGAATTTCAAGGCGCCGGTAAAACGGCTCGCCGTGTCGGACCTGATGACTTATACTCACATCTCCGGGGTGTACTCCTTCTACACGGGAGAGGCGAACCTGAACGTGAATTACCCCGATTTCGTGAACGTCTACACGATGGCGCACGAAATGGCCCATCAGAGAGGGGTCGCGCGGGAAAACGAGGCGAACTTCGTGGCGTATCTTGTTTGCATCGCGTCGGACGATCCGTATATGAGATACAGCGGATATCTCAATATGTATCAGTATCTTGCCGAACCGCTGCAGAACGCGGACACGGACCTCTACGTCAAGACGATTTCCTCTCTTGACCCACGCGTCCGTCTCGATCTTGTCAGGTACAGCGAATTCTTTGATAAATATAGGAAGTCCGTCGCCGCGGACGTGACGGAAAAGATCAACAACGGATATCTGGTGATCCAGGGAACCGAGGGGACGAAAAGCTACGGTATGGTGGTGGATCTGACTCTGGCGTACTACCGTTCCAAGTGACCCGTAACGAAGAAGGAACGTTGTCAATATAATGTAATGAACAAAATATTTTTTGCGATTGTGTAACTTGAGAGCGATTATTTTAGACAAAAGCATTATATCTCGTCTCGGTCAGACGCAGAATATTTGTGTAAATCGACTATAAATTTAAACTCAGTGAAAATCCTTGAAAAAACTCTTCCATTTTTGTTAATTAACTGTTATAATAGTATACGGATCATTTTGCCCGACTGTTGAACGGGAGAGCATATGATCCTTTGAAATCTATATTTGACACCATAACGAACCTCATCCTAAGAAAAGGAACGGTCATCAGATGGAAAAGATACTTGTGAACGGAGGACATCCGCTGTACGGATGCGTTGAAGTCAGCGGATCGAAGAACGCGGCTCTTCCGATAATCTATGCCTGTGTGCTTGTCAAGGACAAGTGTATTATAGAGAACGTGCCGAACGTGAGCGATATAAGACATTCGTTCGAAATCCTGCGGGGTATCGGCGCGAAGATCAGGATGCTCACCAGAACGTCCGTTGAGATCGACTGCACCGACGTGAAATGCGGCACCTCGGATTATAACCTCGTCCGGAAGATGCGCGGATCGTATTATTTGCTCGGCGCCGAATTCGGAAGATTCGGAAGGGCTCGGGTGGCGTATCCGGGCGGCTGTGATTTCGGAGTGCGTCCCATCGATCAGCACATAAAGGGATTTGAGGCGCTGGGAGGCCGGTGCGTCACCGACGGTGGATACATCGAGATAAACTCCGACGCCGGACGTGCTCAAGGCGCGAATATTTATTTCGACGTGTCGACCGTAGGCGGAACGCTGAATATCATGATTGCCGCCGCCACCGGAGACGGAATGACTGTCATTGAGAACGCGGCCCGCGAACCGCATATCGTCGACTGTGCGAACTTCCTCAACACCTGCGGCGCCAACATCAGCGGCGCCGGCTCCGACGTGATAAAGATCAAGGGCGTGGAAAGGCTCCACGGCTGCACCTACGCCGTTATCCCCGATATGATCGAGGCGGGCTCCTATATGGTCGCCGCCGCCGCCACCGGCGGATCGGTCCGGATCAACAACGTGATCCCGAAGCACCTTGAGGCCATTTCCGCAAAACTCGAGGAGGCGGGCGTTACCGTTGAGGAATTCGACGACGCCGTCCACGTATCGAGGGAGGGTACGCTTAAACACACCAACGTCAAGACTCTGCCGTACCCCGGATTTCCCACGGATATGCATCCGCAGATGTGCGCGCTTCTCTGTCTCGCGGAGGGTGTGAGCTTCATAAACGAATCTATCTTTGACAACAGATTCAGATACATTGAGGAACTGCGCCGTATGGGCGCGAAAATCAAGGTCGACGGACGTATCGTTTCCGTGGAAGGCGGTCATCCTCTGTCCGCCGCTCCGCTTATGGCGGTGGATCTACGCGGGGGCATCGCCGTGCTTATCGCCGCGCTGACGGTGGAGGGACAGAGCGAGATATCCGAGATCAACCTGATCGAGCGCGGTTACGACGACGTGGTTGGCAAGCTGCGCGGGCTCGGCGCGGACATCAAAAAGGTCTACCTCCCCGACCCGGTGGTTCAGAAAAAGGCAAACTGAAGCCCCTCAAATCATAAGAGAAACTTGCAGCGAAACCTCGGGTTTCGCTGTATTGTTGTTGTGACCGCACTGCGGTCGGAAAGGCATGGAACAAATGAAAGGAAAGATACGTCTCCCGGTTCTTGACGAGCGGATGCTCCTAATCGCTTCTCTTGTGCGCGAGGGCGGAGTCCCCGCGGACGTCGGAACGGACCACGGATACATTCCGATCTACCTTGTGATGAGCGGGATCTGCCCCGTGGCGGTGGCGTCCGACGTGAACAGCGGTCCGCTTACCACCGCGAGGATCAACGCGGAAAAATACGGAGTAGAGGATCGGATCACGTTTTGCCTCAGCGACGGCCTATCTGATATGGAACCGGCGCGGCTCGGAGTCACAGACGTGCTGATCTGCGGTATGGGCGGCGAGCTCATCGCCCGGATCGTCGACAACTCCGATTACGTCAAAACGCCCGGCGTGCGCCTGGTCCTTCAGCCAATGAGCTCCGTATACGAACTGCGTTCATATCTCGCAGAGGCGGGATTCATGATCGAACAGGAAAAAATGTGTCGTTCCGGCGGAAAGATATATACCTGCATGGTTTGCGAATACGACGGGATAAAACGCGAGCTCACGGAAGCTGAACTGGAGCTGGGACAGAACGTTAGCGAGGAGGAATCGGACGAGAACCTGAACCTCTTCCTGAGACGCACCGCCGAAAAGCTGACGAAGCAGATCGAAGGACGGAAAAAGGGCGGACTTGACACGTCCCGTGAGGAAGGGATCCTCGAGGAAGTACGCGCAATCGGACGAGCAAGAGGTTTTTTCGATCTCGGATAACGGAAAGAGGTAACGAAAATGACGGTACGCGAATTTTATGCCGAACTGGAGAAGAAATATCCCCGTGAGCTGTCTGCACCCTGGGACAATGACGGGATCATGTGCTGCGCCGACCCCTGCGCGGAGGTGAAAAAGGTGCTTCTGTCTCTTGACGCCACGGAGGGCGCCATTGAGAGTGCGGCGAGGGGCGGCTATGACGTTCTGCTGACTCACCATCCCATGATCTTCCGGGGGGTCAGCGCTTTTGTGGGGGGACGGTTCCCCGCGGACAGGGTCCTCGCGGCATTGAACGGCAGAGTGACCGTGATTTCCCTTCACACGCGGCTGGACGCCGCCGACGGAGGGGTGAACGACGCCTTTGCCGCTGCCCTGGGGTTCGATCCCGCCACACTCGAAAAGTTCGGAGACGGCGAGTGCCCCGCCCTCGGAAGGATAGCAACAATGACCGAAGAAACGGATGCGGATTCCCTCGCTGCGCTGGTGAAAAACGTGCTTTGCGCGTCGTCGGTGCGTGTCACGGGGCAGGGAAAAGTGAAAAGGATCGCGCTTGTCGGCGGTGCGGGAAAAGATCTGATTGGTCCCGCCATTGCTGCGGGAGCCGACGTTCTCGTCACCGGCGAGTGCGGATACAATGCGGCTGAGGACGCCGCGGAGTCGTCGCTTCTTACCATAGAGGCCGGCCACTACCACACCGAGGCGCCGGTACTGGATTTTCTCGATCTTTTCATACGGACCCTTGACGCCGGGATCGAAACGGAAAAATACTGCTCCTGCGCGTACAGGATCATCTGATATTGACTTATATATCGAAAGGAAAAGGCAATCTCAAAAATGGAAATTCTTCTTATTCTCGGTTTATCCCTTATCTCAGGTCTGCTCATGTCGCGTCTTGCGAAACTGGTCGGCCTCCCCGCCGTCACCGCGTATCTTGTGGCGGGAATCATTATCGGCCCCTTCTGTCTCGGCAGACTCGGCGTTCCGGGGCTCGGATTCCAGTCGCTTGCGCAGGTCAAGAGTATGGGTATCATCTCCGACGTGGCCATGGGGTTCATCGCGTTCTCCATTGGCAATGAATTCCGTCTCTCGCAGCTTAAAGAGAACGGCAAGCAGGCCACCGTGGTGGGCATCATTCAGGCTGTGGCGGCGACTCTTCTCGTTGACGCGGTGCTCATCGGCCTCCATTTTATCATTCCGGACGTCTTGTCTCTGCCGTCCGCCGTTACCCTCGGCGCCATCGCCGCGGCGACGGCTCCCGCCGCCACTCTGATGGTGGTGCGGCAGTACAAGGCGCACGGCCCGCTGACGGACATCCTGCGGCCCATCGTCGCTCTGGACGGTGCGGTGGGTCCCGTCAGCGTCGCGGGCGCATTCGGCATCGCCGGGTCCATGACCACGGGCAGAGTCGACGTGATCTCCATGATCCTCG
>JAEEGL014898768.1_pt1 | contig 11726 bp, 9 predicted proteins | sample 9134231 | NCBI WGS metagenome assembly JAEEGL01 (sample SAMN16246548, study PRJNA631951) | gut metagenome | biome: gut microbiome; feature: rumen; material: fiber-attached | host: Bos | place: Iran: Karaj | collected 2018-10
GATATGGGCTTTGAATATCCGCTTGCTCCGCTTATGCTGCAGCTGTATGTATAGCAGTTTTTGATGCTTGCTCCCTGCCAGCATCCACCTACTATACCGCCCGCATTATCGGTTGCGACTATTGTATTGTTTACCGAATAGCAGTTTTCTACCGTGCCGCCCGCATTAAGGTTGCTGTTGCCGCCCGAAACGGCACCCGCACCCTTGCTTGCCTTAAAATACGAGTTTATAACACCCGTGTTTTTGACCGTGCCGCCTTTTGCTATACAGCCGAACATACCCGCAAAGAACGGGGTCGAACCGCAGTAAAGACCGCTTACCGTATGTCCCTGTCCGTCAAAGGTATTTGTAAAGAACATACCCGTATTGTGTCCCGTTGCCGCACCGATAGGTGTCCACGCTCTTGCATTTGTTGAAGAAGCGGTCATCTTGCCGCTGTTTACCACTATATCATTTGTAAGCACCGCATTGGCACTTATGCCCCTGTTGATAAGCTCCGCATACCAGTAGAGCTGACCTGCGTTTGCTATATAATAAATATTATTTCTGTATTCGGGTTCCTGATAACTGCCGTCGCTTCCAAAGCCGTTTGAGTCGTATACGACCTTATCGCTGTTGCCGTAGCCGCCTGCGGTCTGTATTACAACACCATGATCTTTTTCAAGTACGGGATAGCTGTCCTTAGGCGTAAAATCTATATTCTGATACCATACGTTGTCGCCGTTTGTGTTGAGGCGATAAGCCGCATCGCCCGATGCAAACTGTGCGGCGGAAAGTGCCGTGGCATTTGCATCCGTGCCGCTTCCGCTTAAATAATAACAGTTTGTTACCGATGCTGTCATACTGCCCGATGCATTTACCTCCGCAACCGCACTTTTATTGCCGCTTGTAACGCTGCCTATACTGTAGCAGTTTTTAATATAGCTGTCGCCCGAACTGTGATTTACATAGGCAGCAATACCGCCTGCCCTGTTATTACAGGACACGGAACCGCCGAAACGGCAGTTTTCTACGGTACCGTATTGGATAACGGCACATATACCGCCCGCATTACCGTCGGAAAGAGCCGTTACAACAGCATCCGAGGAACAGCGTGATATTTTTCCGTTCAGAACGCTGCCCGCAATACCGCCTGCATGACCGCCGTTTACATAAACATCGGATTCAAGCCTGCAATTTTCTATCACACCGCCGTCCCTTACATGATCCGCTATAGCTCCGTTAAAATTGGTAACTTCTGCGGTGTCCGTAAAGCAGGAATTTTTTATTGTAAGGTTTTTGACCGTACCACCCATAATCCAGCCGAACATTGAAGCCGCCGAATTTCCTCTTACGCAAATACCGCTTATGCTGTGTCCGTTTCCGTCAAACACGCCCTCAAATTGCGACAATGTTGTCCAGTTTGCTTCGCTGTAAGAAGCGTCTACCTTATCGTCGGTCATAACGATGTCGGCATACAGTCTTGCTTTTTGTGTGGTCAAAACGCACGGCTTTATCTGTGCCACGAATTTTTCAAGATCCTGCCTGTTGTATATCATGTAATAGCCTTCGTTATCGGCAAATTCCGTATCAAACTCGCCCTTTGTAACATATATGCCCTTAGAATCGAGAACGTAAAATTCCTCCCAGTGGCTACTGTAAACGGTAGCATATATGGTATCTCTCTCCGAGCACATGATAATAAAGTTTTCCTTGCCCGAACTGTCAAAATAAGGTGCGCCGATCTTGGTATTGCGTGTCATTTTTGTAAATGTTTCCTGCCACTTGTTGGGGTCAAGCACATATATATTAAGACCCGCCGCCTCGACATCGTCCCAGCTGCATATTTCTTTGGTAACGCCGTTTTTTGCATATATTATCTTCATGCCGCTAAGGTCAAGCGTATCGCCGCTGTTATACTCCGTTTTTGTGGGCGGAGAAATGGTATTTATGCCGTCTGCCCAGGGAATTACCGCATTAAAAGCCGTATATTCTATATTTGCGCCGTGATTTGCGGGCACATCAAATTTGCCGTCCACGGTCTTTACAATAATTGCGCCCGTGCCGTAAATATCGACACTTTTACCGCTTTCTCCCGCATATACCACATGATACGGCACCTTTGATCTTATATGCTCCGTATCCTCTCCGAAGCTGTATCTGCCCGTTGTATCGCGCTTCATCTGCGCTATTCTGAAATATCTCAGCGCATCGTTGAACGTCCATACGCTGCCGTCGTCATTCGCAAAAACCTTCGGGTCGGCTTTGTGATATTCGCTCATAAGGTATTCTATAACATATATATCCTTTTGTGTTCCCGTATAACTTGACGGTACATCCGTGGAATAGAAATATGAGTAGAATTTTTTGTACGCAGCCGCATCGCCGCTTAAGCGGTTTTTATAAACGCCCTTGTTTGCCTGTATATTCAGATAACGCAAAAACTGATAGGGCTGTGCGTAATCAAAATAAACATTATCGGAATACTTCCAGCCGTTTATGAAACTCTGACCGCAGGCATCGGTTTTTGAACCCATATACAGCCAATCCTCATGATTTGGCATTATGGAAACCGAAAGTGCCTCGTTGAGCCAAAGGCCGTAAATAACATCCGCCGACTCCGCCATAGCGTGCTGACATTCATGCGCAAGCACGGCAAAGCTCGACGAAAAATCCGTCTTTTTGTCATTGTACAGCACGGGGCGATATACACCCGTTACATTTGCATTGTAGCTGTAGCACCAGTTAAGCTGACTGCTGTCGCTTTCTCCCCTTATAAATATGGATATCCTGTCGGAATAATCATTGTAGCTTATGTATTTTTCAAAATCATAAGGCTCTAAATACTGCGGATATGTTATAGTGTCAAACTGCTCCACAATACTGCTTCCTGCCGCACTTTTTTCATCCGCGGTATAATTAAGCGCAGTATCCACCCACACAAAACAATGCTTGCCCACAGCTATACATTCATAGTTTACCGATTTGCCGAAATCTTTTACCTGTCCTACCGTGTAAGTTGTATTGCCTTTTTTCTGTGTCAGCGTTTTTGTACCGCCGCCGCTTGTATACAGATGTTCACTGCCGCCGTTTACGGTATTGAGAGCCTCGCCAAGAGCGTTCTCCGCCCCGGGACCGCCTTTCAGCACACCGTTTTCATCAAACACGATATTGCCCGTTGACTGTGCCGTCTGATAGTCATGGCTCGTATTTGATATAAGCACATAATCGCCGTAAAGCGTCTGTGCGGCACTGACGCGGGTCACATTTATATTTGTCATAAGCATGACAGCCGACAGTATCATTGATACCGCCTTTTTTGTTTTATGTATTTTCATTTATTCCGCTCCTTTCGGGATTTTGTTTTACATATAATTCCGCATTATAATTATAACACATATCCGCAAAATAGAAAACCGTCAATTTCGCAACAAAAATTCACGAAACTGACATATATCATGACGACCCCGATGCCGCAGGATAATAAAGATCAAGCCCAAAATGCAGGAAAGGGGCTGTCGCAAACAGCAAAAATTTAACGCTATTTGCGGCGGCCTTTTCAATTTGGACGTAGTTTATAAAAATTTTCCTAATTTTGAGTACAGTTAATAAAGCGTAGTGTTTGAAAAGTATGACAGGATCGTCCTCGGGAATGATGTATTGTAAATTTAATGGTAAAATGAGTTGATTTGTTGATGTTTTCATGATATAATTAACCTGCTTTCGTATTGGATTTTTTTGCAACTTAATTATACCACGAAAACAAAAAAGACTCAAACCTTTTTGGAATGAGTCTTTTCTTGTTTATGGGAATGTCTTAATGCGACAGCTCCCAATAGGCGATTTTTCGTATTTTTATGATATTTTTGATGTTAGGACTTGTTAAGTAATGCTGTATCATCAATTCTATAATCATCGTCACGGAGTGGTATTACATCTTCATTCAGCAAGGTCAGTCATGATACTGCTGCTTTCCAAAAAAATCAAAAAAAACGGCGAATAATTGATGACAAAACCCAAAAAAAGTGGTATAATAAATTATCTATATATGATGCAACGGATAAACTATGACAAACATATCATTAAAAAGGGAGGAGGATAATTATGGGATTATTCACAAAAGAAAACTGCTGTCTTTGCGGAGGCAAAACAGGTCTGTTTGATAAAAAATGCTTAAGCGGAAAGGTGTGCAAGGACTGTACGAAAAAACTGTCGGTGTGGTTTGACGGTTTCAAGGGCGCAGACAAAGCCTTGCTTGAAGCGCAGATAGACATAAGGGAGCGTCACCGCGAAATGGCAAAGAACTATAACTTTTCAAAGATATTCGGAGAGTTTGGCGTCATACTTATTGATGAGGAAAACAAGAGATTTATTGCATTTCCCGATACAAGCAGCGGCCTGTTCGGAAGCCCGCGGAATGTCACTTCGCTGGCTGATGTTATAGATCTCGGCCCCGATATTATCAAATTCAGCGAAGTCAAGGACTTCGAGATAGACATTACCGAGACCACGCGGGAGGAAAAACGCACCGAAAACGGACAGCAGGTCAGCTATGACCCGCCGCATATTCTTTATATGGAAACTTTTACCCTGCGCATGAAGCTTGAACACCCCTATATCAAATCTATCTATATTCAGCTGAACAACGGTGCAGTGCAGATAAAAAATATCGGCAGGCGTATATGGACGGATCCCGGGCGCAAACTGGTGGCACATCTGCTGGGCTTGCCGGGACTTGTAAAGGAAAATATGGCGGCGGTATACGACAATAAGACCCTGCTTGATGCCTTTATGCACACCAAATACGAAATGCCCGATTATTCCTACGGTTTTAAATGCACACCGCAAAATTGGGATGAGATAAGAAAATATCATTATTATCTTGCGATGGCAAGGGAAATACAGGAGACGATCACGGGTCAAAAAGGGTGATATTATGGTCAGAGCAAAAATCTTTTTTGCCGCTGCATTCGCCGTGGCAGGTCTTATGTTTATGAGTACGCAGGCGTTTGCCTATACGGGCAGCGGAACGAAAACGGATCACTATATCGTAAAAACGGAGGATGATCTGAATATCTGTGTGCAAAAAGGAGAATATATCGACCTCGGAGCGGATATTGTTCTGAACGGAGGGGTCGATATATCGACAAAATGGGTATATCTCGATCTTTGCGGTCACAGCTGTACATTGGCGCAGACGGCAGACACGGGAAATATCAGTATGTTTACCGTGTCAAACGACAAACAGTTTTTTATAGATGACAGCAGCGGACAAAACGGTACTTTAAGCACGACAGGCACAGGATACACAGTTTTGAAATGCGACTACGGTTATCTTTACATATACGGCGGCAATTTCCTCTCCGAAAGCGGTGTGACACTGAATGTGGGTGCCTATGCATCGGTAAACATAAATGACGGTTTTTTTAAGACCGAAAAAAACTATCCTACCGCTTATGTTGCAAGTTATGCCAGAGGAAACCTGAATATAAACGGGGGAACTTTTGAAAACGGCGAAAAAAACGGCGGACTGTCCTTTGATAATCCTATGGCGGATTTCAATTCAAGGATATACGGCGGAACATTCAACAGTATGTATATCAAAGGCAATAACTACAAGGATCTGATAATATACAAATGTACGGTATATAACCAGCTGTACTGTACAAAGGAAAGATGGAGATATATTGCCGACAATTCTTCGGTTTACGTCGATAAGACGAAACAAGACAGAAACGTAAACTCAAATGTGTTCGTGGGAGATAAGATAGAGGTATTCAGCGGACCTTCCAATATCAAGGCCGTATTCGACGGCGGAGAATACCTATCGCCGCCGACGCAGTATTTTTCCGATTATTATCCGACGGTGACGGAACCCCAAATGCCTTACGGCTTTAACGGCAAGTATGTCAGCGGCTGGTATACGGACAGCAAATTCAAAAACAAATTTGATTTTGATACTCCTTTGGAAAATGACATTACTCTTTATGCCAAATGGGTAAGTATCGACAATGAATTTGATATGACGGCAGACGGTAATACCGTGACAAGAAAGGTGTTTTACGGTGATTGGGTAATGCTTTGGGCAGATGAAGTGCTGGATTATAAAAAAGGTATCAGCTGGACTGTCAGTTATCCCCTGTCCAACGGAAGGATCAGAAGTTATAAAACAACAAGCAATGCCTACGCCTTCCTTGAAATGGATCCGTTTGAAGAGCCGTTTGATAGTATTCTGAAAGCGGGAAACAAGGTCGAGGTATATGCACAGGGCTATTCTGCCGACGATCCCGATACTGCGGTCACTACCGATACCGTTATACTGGATGTTATTTACAAACGGGGCGATATTGACGGCAACGGCAAAATAGAACAAAATGATGCGGAGTTGTATTTAAAGCATTTAAGCGATATTCCCGAATATGTATTTTCGGAAAAACAGAACGAACGCGCCGATGCAAATTTTAACGGCGATAATGATATGCTTGATGTGATAGCAATAATGAAAATAGTAAAGTAATACAATTATAACCACCCGTCCAACGGGTGGTTATGATTGCAACCGATTTTCGCAAGGTTTGACTTTTTCATCAGTCATCATACTACCCGAAGCAAAAATGTGTTTACGGCTTGCTTCGTTATCCGTCCGAGTATACACACACCCGAAAAACAAGTGCCGTACCTCGAATCTTTCAACAGCAGAAAAGAACAATTTTTAAAGGATAACAATTTATGCGAATACGGTGATACTATGATGTTTTTTATAGGCGCTTTGGGCGAATATGCGGATTGAATGGTCTGCATCCCCGTTTTGACAGACAAGCCCGTTCTGCACGGTAATAAACCATAAAGCAGTTCCGTATCGGCAGAAATGCGGCGGAATGATAAAAATTGAAAAAGGAGTTGTGTGCTGTGGTTATCTGGAACCCGTGGCACGGATGTAAAAAAATAAGCCCGGGCTGTGCAAATTGTTATGTGTACAGACGGGACGAAAGTATCGGCAAGGATGCAAGCATCGTTTCCAAGACGGGGGATTTTAATTTACCCTTGAAGAAAAACAGACAGGGCAATTTCAAATTGCAGTCCGATGACGGAACAATTTTCACCTGTATGACTTCGGACTTTTTTCTTGACGAGGCCGACGAGTGGCGTCGGGATTGTTGGGATATGATAAAGCAAAGACAAGACCTTGACTTTTACATTATCACAAAAAGGATAGACCGATTTTCGGAATGCGCCCCTCCCGATTGGAATGACGGCTGGAACAATGTTACGATATGCTGCACCTGCGAAAACCAAGACAGAGCAGATTATCGTCTGCCGATATTTTTAGATCTTCCCATTAAGCATCGCGAGATAATTTCCGAACCGATGCTGGAAGAGATAGATATAAAAAAATATCTAGAAACGGGTTTGATAGAACACGTCACCTGCGGCGGCGAGTCGGGAGCGGGAGCACGGCCTTGTGATTTCAAATGGATAAAAAAGGTGCGTATAGATTGTATACGCTGCGGTGTGCCGTTCACTTTCAAGCAGACAGGTGCCGTTTTTATCAAAGACGGGAAAACATATCACATAGACCGCAAAAATCAGATGCCGCAGGCAAGAAAGTCCTGCTATGATTATATCCCCTGTGCAAATATTGCGGATAAAATCATTTACAAACTGCCCGACAGAAAAATTTTATTTGAAAGGCTCGGTCATTCAAATTTCAGAAGCAGATTCCGTCTTTCACAAAAAGATAAGGATTATATTTCCGACAAAGGTATCGAAACCATAAAATCTCACGCAAAAGATTTTATCGCAGACAGACTGGCTCCCGAAAACCCAAAGAACGACGGAGAGCAGACCCCGATGAAAGGGCATCCCGTTTTTATCGCACAGCACGCAACCGCTTGCTGCTGCCGAAGCTGTCTTGAAAAATGGCATAATATTCCCGCGGGCAAGCCTCTCACAAAGGCCGAACAGGATTATATCACGGATGTGATCATGGAATGGATAAACAACGGGATCTCAAATATAAACGGAGGATAATTGTCATGAATTTTCTTAAAGATGCAGGCATGACAAAACAGCAAATAGAGACCCTGCGCGCCAGACTGACGGCTGTTTCAAATTGATATTTACAGCAAAAGAAGTATGTACTAAGGATATTTGATTTTGTTCATATTTTTATTGTACCACAAAAAAGGACTTCCGGCTCCTTTAGGGCGGAAGTCCTTTTTTGTCGGGTTATTTCTTAACATCCCCTTTTTTGCTTTTAAATCACCTGTGAACAGAAGCACAGGATAGTATAACAACAAGTATTACAGTCATTATAAAAGCCAGACAAAAATTGGTTATCTCCGAATAATGAAATACTCCATATTTTGTTGAAATTCTCTGAAATAAAATATGCAGTAAATATATTGGCATTGTTCTTTGTCCTATAGCAGTTATAAAGCTCAAGTTCTTATCGGGTATTATCCTAAAAAGCAGCAAAAGCCATGCAAAAGCCGTAACCAACATAATAAACCGATTTGTAATATTGCATCCATCCACATAATAACTATACATACAGTAAAAATTATTCATGGATATATCATTTTTTAAAATCCAATAACCACTCAAAAAAATACACACAATACAAAATAACATCAAAATGCATTTGTACCTTATCATTAAATATCGTGCTTTTTTATCAAACACATTCGCTGTATAGTATCCTCCTATAAAAAAAGGAGAAAACACTGCCGTTCTCGAAAGTGATAAATATTCCCCTATGGTATATTCATAACCTACCCATAATGATATAAAAATACTTATTGCCAAAATTTTGTATGCTCTTTTCTCATTATCCGTTTTTATTGCAGGTATAAGCATATGATATACTGCATCAGACAATAAATACCACATTACTATATATGGTATAGTAAATTGTATAGCTCCCCAATTAAATTCATGTATAACACAATTATCAAACATAATATACATAGATTGAAAAAAAATATAAGGAAAGATGAGACGATATAATGTCTTTTTAACACTGTACTTCGCAAAATAACCACTTATAAACAAAAAAGCCGGCATATGAAAAACATATATCATTTTTAAAATAAAAAGAATATGTTCTCCGCTTATTTGTTCTAAAAAATGTCCTAAAACAACAAGAAATATAAGCACTGCTTTTATATTATCCATTATATATATACGTTTATTGTCAATAACTATAGTTGTTATTTTTTTATCCTCATTAAAAATATTAATACATCTCCCTATCTAAGTTCTTTTCAAGCTATTATAGCATAGCCTCATCGCCATGTCAGCACTATAGTTACTATTATTTTCGCAAAAACCTAACTATAGTTTATTGATGAAAAACCTTATTTTTATTAAATTAATGAACAGAGGGAGGGAATATTTTTGGATAAAAACAAATTGGATATATCTAAAAAAACCGGTGAAAGAATCAAATATTTCCGTACGCTGAAAAAAATGAGTCAGGAAGAACTCGCCCTTGAAGCAGAATTAAGTACAACATATATAGGGCACATTGAAAGAGGTATAAAATGTCCTACCATAAACACATTGAATAAAATATGCTGTGTACTTGATATATCCCTGCCTCAGCTTTTGGATTTTAAACACGACAACACATATTGTGACAATGCAGCAGATAAACTGTATATGGCGTTAAAAGAGCTTGATTCAAACGAACGGGCTCGGCTAACGGAAATAATGATCGAATTTGTCGGGCTTATAAAAGATAGCAAAAAAGAATAATATCAAAATAAAATTTTTTATCAATATAAAATTTTTTCATTTTACTATTGACAATCAACCCCCGAGGTGCTATAATATTTATCTGTAAAGAAGAAGCTCTACTTCTCACCTTACGGCTAACGTGCTTTAAGGTCACTCATTTTTCATATGCCCTTACCTTGGGTCTATGTGTCAATGAATCGGTTTTAGAGCAGAGCTTTACGCGCTGCTTTTTCTTTTGCGGCAAAAGTTCTGATAAAAATTTTTAGGAGGTGTCTGCTATTACTGATTTAATGATAAACGAGCAGATCAGGGATAAAGAAATCCGCTTAATTTCAAATGACGGCGAACAGCTTGGTATAATGTCGGCACGCGATGCACAAAAGATCGCCGATGAAAAAAGTCTTGACTTGGTCAAGATCTCGCCTCAGGCAAAACCGCCCGTGTGCAAGATAATGGACTACAGCAAGTACAAATTCGACCAGGCAAAGCGTGAAAAAGAAGCACGCAAGAAACAAAAAACGGTTGCCGTTAAGGAATTACGCTTATCTCCAAACATTGACACTCATGACGTACAGGTCAAGGTAAAGAATGCTATCAAGTTCCTTCAGGAAGGCAACAAGGTAAAAATAAGCATCAGATTCAGAGGTAGAGAGCTTGGACGTACCGATGCGGCAGTCGAGATAATGAACGACTTTGCGGCACAGGTTGCGGAATACGGCGTTGTTGATAAGGCTCCCAAAATGGAAGCTCGCACAATGGCTATGTTCCTTGCGCCCAAAGCATAAGATAACAGTTATTTAAGGAGGAAATTAAAATGCCTAAGTTAAAGACAAGAAAGGCTGTTGCCAAGAGAGTTTCCGTAACAGGCTCAGGCAAGCTTAAGAAAACAAAAGCTAACAAGCAGCACATCCTGACAAAGAAAAACACAAAGAGATTAAGAGACCTGCGTAAGTCTGACTTAGTTGATAAGACAAACGTAAAGCAGATGAAGCGCTGCTTACCTTACATCTAATAGTTGATCATATCTAAGGAGGACTAAAAAATGGCAAGAGTTAAAGGTGCATTAAACGCACGTAAGAAGCATAAGAAAGTTTTAAAAATGGCTAAGGGCTACTTTGGCGCAAGAAGCAAGCAGTACAGAGTTGCTAAGCAGTCCGTAATGAAAGCTATGGCACACAGCTTTGCAGGCAGAAAGCAGACAAAGCGTGCTTACAGAAGACTTTGGATCGTTCGTATCAACGCTGCTGCAAGACTTAACGGTCTTTCCTACAGCAAGTTCATGAACGGCCTTAAAAACGCAGGCGTTACTCTTAACAGAAAGATGCTTGCAGACCTCGCAGTAAGCGATGCAGCTGCATTTACAAAGCTTGTAGATACAGCTAAGGCTGCACTTTAATAAACAAACAAACCCGCTGTTTAAACGCAGCGGGTGTTTTGTTTTATTTCAGCTTTTCTTCCCATTCGCTTTCTTTAAATCCGGCCAGAACAAAGTTCTTGCCTATTAAAAGCGGTCTTTTCACAAGCATACCGTCCGTGGCAAGCAAAGAAAATATCTCGTCCTCGCTCATTTGTGGCAGCTTGTCCTTTAAATCAAGCTCGCGGTACTTCATGCCGCTTGTATTGACAAACTTTTTGACAGGCAGCCCGCTTTTTTCTTTCCATTCCTTTAACTCGGCGGCTGTAGGATTGTTTTCAACAATATGCCTGCCGTCAAATTCTATCTTGTTGTCCTCAAGCCACTTCTTTGCCTTTTTGCAGGTCGAGCACTTTGGATATTCCAGAAATAACATATTTATTCACCTCTCTTAAAGCCCAGTCTTTCGGCGCATTTATCGCACAGATAGCCGCTGTTGTGCCATTCGAGCACTCTGCCGCAATGACGGCACGTTCTTGTATAGCTGCCGACATCGTCAATAAGCCCCTCTATCAGACTTTCGGTGCATTTTTTACGCTCCTTGAACAGCCACGGCGCGTCAAATTCCATCTCCCATATCCTGCCGCACATA
>JAEEGL016727320.1_pt1 | contig 11726 bp, 6 predicted proteins | sample 9134231 | NCBI WGS metagenome assembly JAEEGL01 (sample SAMN16246548, study PRJNA631951) | gut metagenome | biome: gut microbiome; feature: rumen; material: fiber-attached | host: Bos | place: Iran: Karaj | collected 2018-10
GATCATGTCATTGCCGGTGAGCACTTGCCGCTGTCCCTGGAGGTTCACGGCCACAATCTCACTGCTGGTGTATACCTCACCATTGTCCTTGTCGTTCATGCCCACGACGATGTTGTCGTCGAGCCACTTGGCCGCATGGAGCATGCCCAGTTTCTGGAGTCCCGTGCCATCGATGTTGCAGACATAGGCTGCATCGCCGCTGACAAAGAACAGCACCTTCTCGCCATTGGGCGAGAGCGACACCCAGATGTAGCGCTTGCCTGCGCCCAGCGGGGTGAGCTGGCGTGCTTTGCCACCCGCGTTCACCATCAGTTCATAGTTCTGAGTGGCATAAGCCATCGTGGCTTTCACGGCCTTGGTGCCGTCAAGCGACTTTGCTTTTGCCTTGCCCTTGGTCACGGTGGTGGCGGTGTTGCCCGTCACCTGCACGGCCTGCAGCTCGCGCGTGGGTTTGACCAGTTGCTCAGTGGCATGAGTAGCCACATTGTAGTTCTGCACGGCAACCTGACGCAGCTTCTTGTCGTTGATGCTGGTCTGCCGGTAGACGATGTTGTTGCCATCCTCCGAGATGCGCACATTGTAGCCCGCTCCCGGCGCGTTGGTGATCACCGTACGCTCGCCTGTGGCCAGGTCCAGTTTGGTCAATCCTTGGTGGGTGTCGGTCGACAGGAGCAGATAGTCACCTGCCGGGCTGATTGCCGCCACCTGTGTTGCGACATCTTCCGGTAGGTTCACCCGCTCAATGCCGCTGACGTTCACCACCTGGGCGCCCGCACTCAACGTTGCACACAGAGCCAAAGTTAGTACTAACTTCTTCATAGATGCATTTGTTTAAAACAAAGGCTGCGGTTCTGCAATATTCAAACAAGTGTGTTTGACGTTACATTCACCTTGCACTTTGTTTGAGGTTAATAAAATAATGGTTTGAAAATTATTTGTTTATCAGTCTAGTTCCCTGTGATGAAATAATCACGCCCCAAAATTATAAAAAAATCTGCTTAACACCAAAAAAATTTTAAATTTTTAAGAGGAGCATTGATTACAAATTATAGTTAGAAGACCGCACTACGCGTTGGCAGAGACCTGGCAAGATGGTGCGATTTCGGGCAAAGTGCTTGCAGATGTCAGGAATTATTCGGAACTTTGCGAGGCAATAACGAATCTTAGTATTTAAAAAAGACATATGAAATCATGGTTAATAGTGGCAATGGTACTCGTTGCCCTGCAGGCTTCGGCCATCGACAAGAATGAGATGAAGCGTTTCGAACAACAGGTAAATGACATCTTTGAGCAGGTCTATAGCGACCCGTCGCAACCCGGTGCCGCTGTGCTCATCCAGCAAGGCGGCAAGACCATTTTTGAGCATTGCTACGGCAAGGCCGACCTGGAGACGGGGGCCGATGTGACACCAACCACCAACTTCTGCATCGCGTCGGTGAGCAAGCAGTTCTCGGCAGTGGCGCTGCTGCAGCTGGTCGAGCAAGGCAAGCTGAGCCTGTCGACACCCATGTCACAGATGTTCCCCGAGTGGACCCAGCCTTTCTACCAGCGCATCACGCTGCACCACCTGCTGAGCCACACGTCGGGATTGCCCGACGCACGCACCCGCAGCGACCGGCACTTTGTGCTCACCGCCACCGACGTCGCCTCGGTGGGCTTCATGGCGCAGTTGCAGGAGCGCGACCTCGAGTTTGAGCCAGGCACGCAATACAAGTACCAGAACCCCACTTTCCAACTCGCTTACCAGATAGTGCCGCGGTACTCGGGTGAGGAATTCGAGACCTACATGCGCCGCCACATCTTCAACAAGGCGGGGATGAAACACACGCAGTACTTCGAGGACGGTCGCGAGATGCCCAACAGCGCCCACGGCTATCGTTGGGACAACGCGCAGGGTCGCTACATCGAGTATGACTACGGCGAGGAGACCTTCTTCGCCACCAAGGCCGACGGCGGGCTTTACACCTCGGTGCGCGATTTTGCCCGGTGGGAGCGCGCGTTGCGCGACGGCAAGGTGCTGCGCCCCGTGTCACGCGCCATGGCCTACCAGCCGCACGTGTGGCTGCAGCCCGATGCCAACTACGGCTACCAGCCCCATGTGGGTTATGGCTACGGCTTCTTTATCCAGCAGACACCAGGCCGTCCGAAGATTGTTTACCACACAGGCGACAACGGTGGCTTCACCATCTATGCCGGCAAGTTGCCCGAGCGCGACATCACCTTCATGTTCTTCAGCACGCGTGACGACATCGACCGCATGGGCATCGTCAACCGCGTGTGGGAGATCATCTTTGAAGCCCCCCTTTAGGGTGCTAGGTCGACAACCTTTTTACCTTTTACCCCTATGTTCAGCGAGCATAAGTGGCAGATACAGCTTGTTGTGTGGGCAGCCGTAGTTGCCCTGGTGACGTTTCTGCTGGTTCGGCAGTGCGGTCATCGCTCGAGTGATGACGGTTGCAGCGCCGGAATGACCGACAGTCTGCAGCTGGTCGACCTGCCACAATGCCAACGCGTCGACTACCGCGGTTTCCGAGTCTACTATGACTCGGCAGCCCATTTGCCCCGATGCGTTCTCTACGAACTCACTGCCGATGAGACGCTGGGCACCGTGCCCCGCGCCAAGGGTTTTGAACGCGACGACACCGTATCGGGCTGCGCTGAGCCTTCAGCATTTCGTGGCAGCGGCATGTCACGCGGGCACATGGCACCGGCTGGCGACATGAAGTGGGACGCACAGGCGATGCAGCAGTCGTTCCTGATGCCGAACATCTGTCCGCAGGACAATTCGCTCAACGAGGGTGGTTGGAACCGCGTGGAGGAGAAGGCGCGTGAGTGGGCGCGACGCGACAGAGCACTGGTCATTGCAGTCGGTCCGGTCATTGAGCCCGGACTGGAGCGTACGCCGGCGGGGGTAGTAATTCCCAAGCATTTCTATAAGGTGCTGCTGGCACATCGTGTTTGGCCGCGTCGTGCTGTGGCATTTGTCTATCCTAATGCGCCCAGCAACGGCTCGCTGCGGCATTATGTAGTGAGCATCGACTCGGTGGAACGGCTGACGGGCATCGACTTCTTTGCCGTCCTGCCCGATGATCAAGAAGATCGCATCGAGCGTTCGTCGGCATTGGCATCATTCTTGCACGTGCGATGGTAAAAGGGGGCAGGCCGCTATCGCGGTTTCAGTGGTCAGATGTCAGTTCCACGCCTGGCAAACACGTGGTATTCCCGAGCAAGCTCGCCTAGCGTTAGCGTTTGACCACATTCTAGCTTTCATTATGATGAAAAGAATACTTATCATAGCAATTGTTGCGCTGCTGTCGCTCACGCCGGCAGTTGAGCTCGCCACCGGTCTACAAGGTAACACCGAGTGGTGCGCCTCAGCACGCACCAAGACGAAGAGCTCCAAGAAGGCGAAAAAAACCAAGAAGAACAAGAAGGCGAAGGACACATCATCGAAAGGCAAAGTTGCCAAGCCAAAGAAAAACACCAAACAGAGCAAGAAACTTGCCACCGTGCCGCGCATTTCGTCGTTGTCGAGCACAACTGTGCCGACGAGCGGCAAGTCGTTGCTCACGGTCACCGCGCCGCAGGGCAACCGTCGCGTGGACTACAAGGCTATCACCATCTATTTCAACCGCAGTCTGCGCATCCCGTCGTGTGTGGCCTACGAATTGACGAACACGATGGTCAGCATGGCCGACGCTCCCACCGCTGAGAAGCGCAAGAGCCACAAGTTTAACGCTGACTCCAATGTGGCTGGCAGTCCCGACTGGGGCGACTACCGCAAGAGCGGCTATACGCGCGGCCACATGGCTCCAGCCATGGACATGCGTTGGGACCACCAGGCAATGAGCGAGTGCTTCCTGATGACAAACATGTGTCCGCAGGTAGAAAAACTCAACAATGGCCCTTGGCGTCACTTGGAGGAGAGCGTACACCGTTGGGCGAAGCGTGACGGCTCCATCTGGGTTTATACAGGACCCATCATGGGTGGCAGTGTGCGATGCATCGGCCCGAAGAATGACATCGCCGTTCCCGCCGCGTTTTACAAGGTGCTCTACGCCCCAAGTCAAGGTCGCGCCATTGCCTTTATCTATGAGAACAAAGACAACCAAGGTGGGGGCCTTGCCGCCCATGCCACCACCGTCACTCAGGTAGAGAGTCGCACCGGCATCACCTTTACCAGCATCCCCACCGCCCTGAAGCAGCAACGCGACGTCAGCGAGTGGCAGTAACGAAGCATTTAGCTACCGAAACATCAGCATCCTCTTTCTGATTATTGGACATCTCGATGCTCAGATTCTAAATGGCGATTTGGGTTATATTTAACCCCTTTCAGGTATAACACGACGCTAAAACGCAAAAAATATCCCCTAAAGGGTGCACTTTTTGTTTTTTTTACTATCTTTGCACCCAAAAGGGTAAAAAAAGAGGTCATGCCACAAAATATCATATCCAATTACGTGAAAGAGATGCGTAAGAGGCATCATCTGACGCAGATCGATCTGTCAGAGAAATCTGGTGTCGGCTTGCGATTTGTCCGCGAACTTGAGCAAGGCAAGCCCACTGTGCGTCTAGACAAAGTAAACCAGGTCCTTGCCTTGTTCGGCAGCGAATGTGGCCCTGTTCCACAGTCCAGAAAGGAGAGTGAGCCATGAGACAAGCCATCGTATACTTTCGTGACCAGCGTGCCGGTGTCCTAAGCGAGGACGCCGAGGGCTATCTCTTTGTTTATGACCCAGATTATGTTGCATCTCCTCAAGCTCATGCCATCAGCCTGACATTGCCGATGACCCTAACACCTTTTCGTAGCAGTGTTATGTTCCCGTTCTTTGATGGTCTGATTCCCGAAGGATGGTTGCTCGACATTGCAGTCAGCAATTGGAAAATTGACCGCCGGGACCGTATGGCATTGTTGTTGGCATGTTGCAAGGACTGCATTGGCGCAGTCAGCCTTAGGCCCTTAGTAGGAAAGGAGGATGTATGATGAACAACAAATGTCTCTATTGTCACAAGCCATTGTCCGCATCTGAAGTTGACTATCATAGCCGTTGTTGCCGCAAGTTTTTCGGAACAAACAACCCACCCGTCATGCCCTATCGCACCGACGAACTTGCATCACTAGCTCAGCTGGTGGTTCGCGCACAGACCACAGTCACTGGCGTGCAACCCAAACTATCGCTAGACCTAGAGCAGATGAGCCCTGGTGTCAAGCGTTTCACTATTGTAGGATTGTGGGGCCGCTTCATCTTGAAACCGCCAACAGATGCCTATCCATATTTGCCCGAACTGGAAGATGCGACTATGCATTTGGCCCAAATAGCACGAATTGAGACGGTGCCTCACGCATTGATTCGCTTTGCCGACGGAGCATTTGGCTATATCACGCGACGGATAGACCGTGGCAAGGACGGCCATAAAATCCCGATGGAAGACATGTGCCAACTGACTGAGCGCCTCACCGAAGATAAGTACAAAAGTTCGCACGAGCGCATTGCCAAGGCCATTGAACGATATAGCAGCGTGCCCAAACTTGACCTCGTCAAATATTGGCAACAAGTCGTGTTTTCTTGGATAGTCGGTAATGCTGACATGCACCTAAAGAACTATTCACTCTATGCTCCTGACGATGAGAACTATGTCCTCACACCAGCCTATGACTTACTCTCAACCTCCCTGGTACTGCCCCAAGACCCAGAGGAACTGGCGCTCACAGTGAACGGGAAAAAACGCAAACTGCGCCACGAGCAGTTTATCACTGCTATGACTCAGTCAGGGCTCAGTGACAAAGTATGCCAAAATATCTTCAAACGCTTTATGAACAGTCAATCCGCATGGCATCACAGCATCCACCAAAGTTTCCTTCCCGATGACATGCAAGAACAACTTATCACCCTTATTGACAATCGCTTGCAAAGAATTATTACATAGCCGAGGTTTGTTTGTAGATATGAGTTTTTCAAGGAGAATCTGCAAAAATTTGGTTGGTGTATGGATTTTTTGTAATTTTGTGGCGTGAAATGTAATGTGGTGGCTGTGACGGGCGTCCGTCGCGTCACGGCTGAAAAGGGAATCAGGTGAGAATCCTGAACAGAACCCGCTGCTGTAAGTCCTTTAATAGGTCGGTTAGCACACCATCGTCACTGTGGCACCTGCCATGGGAAGGCGGCAAACCGATGGGACAAGTCAGAAAACCTGCCATATTATCTAAATCATTTCGTGCTCTCGTGGAATTAGGGCTCGAACACATCAGGTATTACCTTATTTTATATTAAGGGCAGGTTGTAGGCATGTGCCATGCCTCATCGTTGTGTTTTAGTCCTAATTCAAGCACGAAGTCCCACATTTTCCCCTGACAATGGGGATTAGTGTGCGTTACGTGGTTGTTTTATAAACTAAATAACTATGAGGTATTTAAAGACATGCTTAGTCATGATGGTGCTGCTCATGAGCACCGCCATCCAATCATCGGCAAGCGTACAAGGCCCCACAGCGGTTACTGACGGTTCGACAGTGTATCTGCCGTCGACCGATGGTGTCTGCTCGTTGTACACGGTCGATGGAACAGTCACTTTCAAGGCTGTTGAGAGCGGTTCGATTCCAAATTACAAGGATTTTGGTGTCGCTTTCCAACCCGCCAATGAGGGTGACAAGATTATGATTACGGTCAACTCCATTGACATCTCGGGCGGCACCCGCCTGATCATGTACGATGGCGATGTTGACATCTCCAAGATTGGTGCCAGTGGTGCCGGTGGAGCGTCACCTTTCAACTACTTCCCTGCTGGATGGGTGGCCGAGATTACTGCCAACGACGTGGGTTACACCTTTACGTCGACCACCGACAACGGTATGGTTGCCTTTGGCTGCACCACTCGTGGAACTACAGGCATGACTGGTTGGGACATCACCGTCACCAGCATGAGTCCGAAAGACATGGAGTATGTGAGTACGACCGCCATCACAGGTATAGCCAATACTTGGCGTGGCGCTAAAGACCAAGAAATCTTCGGCGTGGACGTGGTTATGGACGGCGGCGGCAACCCGCTGACTCTAGACCAACTCACGATTGACGCTAGCGCAATTACCGGCTCGACGCAGGTTACCAATGTGCGTTTAATGACCGGCAACAACGTGCTCGCCACCGGTGAAGCGCTTACCGCCACCGATGTGACCCTCAAGAACGGTCATAACCGCTTTATGGTTGTAGCCGATATCCAACCCGATGCTAATGGCACCATTCCTTCGCTCGACATCCAAACAGTGAAGGTCGCTGGCGAAGAGCGCACACCGACCGCCACAACGGGCGATGCCATCGTGATTGACAACACCATCCTGATGGGTGCCGATGCTACCACCTACACCATCGATAATGCCGCGAACTTCTACGATGACGGCGGCAAAGCAGCAAATATTACGCAAGGCTTCGAGGGCCAGGTCACTTTTGTTCCTGCCACCGAGGGCCAAGCCATCAAGGTTGACTTCTCCAAGCTGGAGTTGTTCAACACCTCGACCGTAGGATACAATGATGTGTTCAAGTTCTACAACGGCCGCGAGGTCAATGAGGACAACCTGATTACTACGCTGCTCGACGAAGCTGAAATTGTCAAGTCGACCGCCGAGGACGGCTCAATGACCGTCTACTTGAAGAGTACCGCCGGCACCACCAAGGCCGGCTGGGAGGCTCTCGTCTCGCAGTTCCTGCCCGGCGACATGACCTTCAACGCCCTTACTGGCGAGGCTGCCTCGACCGCCACTGTCGCTGCCGGTGACAAAGACGTGCAGATGCTAGTGGTCGATGTGCTGACCGACAACACCAGCAATCCGCTGAGTGTGACAGGCATCAACTTGAATGCCACCGATGTGAAGAACATTGCCAAGGCCACCATATACTTCCTGGGCAAGAAAAACGAGTTCGCCACAACCAACAAGTTTGGCGAGGCCGAAGTCACAGCTAATGCCATCACAATCACTGGCACCCAAGAACTCATTGAGGGGCACAACTACTTCGCGATTGTGGTTGACCTTAACGAGGAGGCCGAGAATGGTGACGAAATCACCCTGTCGCTGCAAGATGTTACCGTGGGCGGAACTGTCCAGACTCCTGCCGAGGCTATAACCGCCACCCGCGCGGTTGACAACATCTGTCATGCCACTCAGGGCAGCCACAGCCATAACATCAAAGGAGAGTGGAAATTCACCCACACCGAAGGATACAATGGCAAATACGAGACGGTCGACGCCGACTATATCGTCACCTTCACTCCCGCCATTGAGAACACCGTCGCCGAAATTGACTTCTCGAGCTTCGATGTATACTACGCCAGCTCAAGCTATGGCACCCGTGCCGTGTTTGAGATTTACAGCGGCACCACGCTCAACAGCGAGAACCTGCTGTGGAACCTCAAGGACAACAGCGAGAGCAATGTGGGTCCTGGCAAGGTCATCCGCTCGACCAGTGCCGACGGCTCGCTGACCATCCGCTTCAACCCCAAGACCACCAGCAGCTACTATGCCGGTACGGGTTGGATGGCCACCGTGCGTCCATTCCAGAATCATGAGATGACCGTCAATGAGGTCACAGTCAACCAAACCAGTACCGCCATCCTCGCCGTTGGGTCGACCGATGCTCCGCTCATCGACTTCAACGTCCAGACCGAGGGCACGCTGACCACCAAGACCCTGACGGGCATCAAGCTCAACCTCACTGGTTCTGATGCCATCGAGCAAGTCAAGGTGCTCTACAGCGGTGCCGAGCGGACGCTGGACAATGCCGTAGAGTTTGGCAGCGCCCAACCTACTGGCGATGCGCTTGTCATCACGGGCGAGAAGGCCCTAGCAGAGGGCCCCAACCGCTTCTGGGTACAGATTGATGTCAAGCAGGATGCCGATGCCGAGGTGACCATCGATGCCGCCTTGACCGAACTGCAGTTTGCCGATGGCAACCAGGCCGTAGAGAACGGCAATCCTGAGGGCAGCCGCGTGACCAAGGCTATGCTCATCATGCAGCCAGGTGTCAATGTGGTGACAGTCACCAAGCCCATCCGTTTCTACGATGATGGCGGTCCCGACGAGAACTTCAGCGCAGGCTTTGACGGCACCATTACCTTTGTACCTGGTGTCGAGAACTGCGGCATCGAGATCAACGCCATCCAATTTGGCATTGGTTCGTCAACCTACAACAAGTTTAATGTCTACAACGGCCGCGAGGTCAACGACGCCGCTTTGGTTACCACCAACGGCACCTCGTCGCCCTACTATGCTACCTATGGTCCTGACCATCTGATTTCGCGCGCCGAAGACGGTACGCTGACCATCCGTTTCACCACAAGCAACTCGAGCTACGCCTCGCAGACCTCCGGCTGGGAGATTGAGGTCTACCTACACGAGTACAAGGCGCTGACACTTGACTCAATTAAGGCTGGCGCCGCTGCTACCGATGCCATCGTGCGCGGTTCGCAGAACAACCCCATCAACAAGGTGGAACTTGTGGTCGCTCACGACAACAATAAGGTGAGCATCAACGACCTGAAGTTCAATGCCACCGGCATTGAGCACATCGCCGCTGCAAAACTCTATTACACGGGTACTGCCGACGGTTTTGCCGCCAACGACCTGTTTGCGACCGCGACAGTGGGCGATGAACTGACTTTCACCGCCGAGCAGCCCTTGGAGTTGACCCAGAACGGCAACTATTACCTCTGGCTCACCTACGACCTCAAGGACGAGGCTGTTCCTGGCGAAACCGTGGGTGCAACCTTCGTGTCGCTCACAGGCGGTGTCGACACCACGGTGGTCGAGAGCGCCGCTGCTGAGCGCGAGATCAAGGCGGGCTTCCACGGCACCTATACCATCGGCACCAGTAGCGAGGCCGACTATCCCACTTTTGCCGCTGCCATCCAGGCCATGAGCGTGGGTGTTGACGGCCCGGTTCGCTTTGAGGTCGAGGACGGTAGCTATGCCGAGAACATCACCATTGAGAATATCGCCGGAGCCACCGCCGAGCACAACATCGTGTTCACCAGCAAGAGCGGTAACCGCGACAATGTGATTGTCAAGGGCTCGGGCGTGGTCGAGTATGTTCCTGGCTCGACTTATTACAAGAAGGGCATGGTCTATGTGGTCAACACCGCTTACCTGACCTTTGAGAATATGAGCTTCATCCCCTCGAAGCAAGATTACCCCAATGCTATCCAGGCAACTGACCGCTGCCACTACTTCACCGTACGCGGTTGTTATCTCAAGGCTGACCCCGTCACCTCGGGCTACTCGGGCATGAACCTGATTCGCACCGAGTCGGGCAGTGAAAACAACCAAGGCAATGATCACATGACCCTGGAGGGCAACACCTTGCAGGGTGGCTACATCGGCATGTACCTTTATGGACCCAGCAAGGTCGCGCATAACGACCAAGTGGGCGCCATCGTCAAGGACAATGTGGTGAGCGAAACGCGCAGCAAGGGTATCTACCTGACCGACACCTATGATGCACTTGTCGAGGGCAACACCATCACCAACAGTACGACCACTGCTACAGGCTACAATGGTATGGACCTCTACCGTCTGACTGGTGCCTTCGTGGTTAGGAACAACGTGGTGGTCAATAGCCAAAGCGCCTACAGCACGGGCATTTACTTCCGCGAGAAGGGCGGCAGCGATGATGCGCAGAATCCCGCGTTGGTCTATAACAACGTGATTGCCATCACCAATGCGCCCAACAACAATGCCGCTGGTCTGCAGATTAACAGTCAGTTGAGCAATGTACATGTATATTATAATACTGTGTACCTTGCTGGCTCGGCTGGGTACTGCTACTACAATGCAAGCAATGATGCCAGCTACAGCGGTGTGAAGTTGCAGAACAACCTCTTCCAAAATGCCACCACCGGTGGCCTGGGCGTGGCTCTGTTCTACAGTGAGGAGAATGTGACAAAGACCGAGATGTCGAACAACGTGTTCTATAACGCTTCGAGTGACGTCATTGTCAAGGACTATGCAGCCGATATCGATGCACTGAACACGCTGGTAGGCAACCAGACCAATACTGTCGAGCAGGCCACGTTCCTGAGCGATGTCGACCTGCACCTGCGCAACCAGGGCAACCTGTGCAGCGCTGCACCCGTCGACTTCATCACCACCGATGCCGATGGACTTGACCGCGATCCACAGACACCGACGGTCGGTGCCTATGAGTTTGTCGAGCTCAGTGATGAGACACCCGAACTGGCCGAGGGTTATCCCATTGTGGCTAACATTACCGAGAACAGCGCCGATGTGAAGACCAAATGGACGGTGGGTGGCAAGCTCTACAGCCTAGTCGTCAAGTCGACCGAACCAGGCAAGGCCGCTCCGACAGCCGAAGAGCTGAAAGCTGGCACACCCGTCTCGGTGATGGCCGACCAAGAGGTGACCACTAGCTTCAACAACCTAGATGAGGACACCCAGTACCAGGCTTATTTCTTGAATGTGAGCGCACTGGGCAACGAGAGCGAGATTGTGAGCGCTGAGTTCAAGACCGCTCGCCACATCGAGCCGATGACCGCGACACTTACGGGTGCAACTATCGAGACTGGCGGCGAAGCCACGCTCGCACCGGTGGTCGCTGGTGGCGATGAGCCTTACACCTATGAGTGGACCGATCAGATGAACAACAGTCTGGGCACCGATGCCACCCTCACCGTACAACCCGACTACACTTGGGGCTATCGTGTGAAGGTCACTAGTGCCGA
>JAEEGL010442084.1_pt1 | contig 11725 bp, 10 predicted proteins | sample 9134231 | NCBI WGS metagenome assembly JAEEGL01 (sample SAMN16246548, study PRJNA631951) | gut metagenome | biome: gut microbiome; feature: rumen; material: fiber-attached | host: Bos | place: Iran: Karaj | collected 2018-10
ATTTTCTATGGGCAGCAGGGGAAATCATCCAAATGGGTTATAAAGAAATCAATTTCAATTTGGGTTGCCCCAGTGGAACCGTTGTAGCGAAAAAGAAGGGAAGCGGCCTTTTATTCTATCCGGAATTACTGGACGAAATTCTTTATGAAATCTTTGAAAAGCTCCCCTCCCTTTGCAAAGGAGACCAAAAAGTACCAAAAATCTCCATAAAGACCCGCTTGGGCAAATGTGACCCAGAGGAGTTTTACGATATTTTGGATATTTACAATAAGTATCCCATCTTCCAGCTCACCCTCCATCCCAGGATTCAGTCGGATTTTTACCGAGAGCCTATTCGAAAGGAATTCATTGACTATACCCTGTCCCATGCCCGGGCAAAGGTGGTATTAAACGGAGACATCAAAACCGTTTCCCACATAAAGGCTGCAGAAGAAAGCTACCCGGCTTTGGATGGTATTATGATTGGTCGGGCTCTGATTTCCAATCCCATGTTGGCGCTGGATTATAAGAACTCTCCCACAGACTTTGACGATGGAAAATTCCAAGAGTTTCAGCAGGAATTATTGAGACAGTACGAGATTCGATTCTCCGGAGAAAAGCCGGTGCTTCACCGTATGAAGGAGTTTTGGAGCTTTTGGCAGGAGCGTTATACAAAGGATGCTTCCGCCATTAAACACATAAAAAAATCGAAGAGCATTTCCGATTACAGAAACGCCCTTCGAGAACTAACATAATTACTATTCTTTCAACCTTGCTTTTTCCGCATACATCCTTCTGTCCGCCCGTTCAAACACAGATTGATAAGAACTGTCCCCTTCCGGACGGTAGACTGCACATCCTGCGGCAATTACCACCTGATTATTTTCTAAATTATGTTGGACGAGATGATGGAACTGTTCCAAAAGTTCCTCTCGGTTTTCAAAATCCTGTCCTTCCAGAATCACCGTAAACTCATCCCCTCCAGTTCGAAATACGGGACTGTGATGAAATACTCCGCAAATCATATGACAGGCGGATTGTATCCACTGATCTCCTTTTTCATGTCCAAAGGTATCGTTTACGTATTTTAAGTCATTTACATCAAAGGCAATTACTCCGAATTCCAAAGGTTCTTCTTCCATAATCTTTTCATCCAAAGCAGTTTCCTTTTCGAAATAGGCATGTTTGTTTTTCACTCCGGTAAGGGAATCTGTATACGCCATACGTTTGGCATTTTCCAACTCTCTTCGTTGACGTTTTTCCAAGGTCAACAATTCCACCAGTTCATTTTGCCGATCTCTCTTTTCATCCTCTAAGACGAAAGTATGAAGCAACGCTGTTCCCATCATGCATCCGATGGCATAGTAGGGAATCAACGGGTCCGTCGTTTGCAAAATAATAAAAACGGCCATGGCAACACCGGAAATCCCAATGGTTCGATAGTGATACTTCATCTTTCCTTCCCTTCTCACAGAAAGAATCAAAGAATATAAAGAAGCGGACAAATACAAAACAATTTGTAACGTCAGTGTAATCAATCTACCTCTATGGGGTTCGTAAGTACCATCTTCATGAAACTGAAACAGTACGGGAACAAAGAAATTGATAATTAAAAAAACCACCTCATAGGCTACAATAATCCACCCTGCCACGTATAACAAAAACCGCAGTTTCCCGTTGTCATCCAAATAGTTCATAACAAATCTGGTCCAGGTAAAGACAGAACCTACCATTGTCAAAAAGGACAACACCGTATCCCCGTAGCACAGCCGAATCATTTTATGCTCATACAAGATGCCCCAAGAGATATCCGCCAGGTAAAACAACATGGTGAATAAAAGATATTTGCGATAATAGGCGTTGGCGGGCATAATATCCTTGTAATCGTCTTTTATCAACAAATCATAATTAATAATAATGTGCAAAATAATGGCTAAAATACCAAAGCTGGAATAAAACACCTTTTCTCCCCTACAAAACTCTCTTCCCTTATACTACAAAAAACTATTCGTCACTTTCGCCGTCGAAAATATCCTCATCTTCTTCTGCAAAAATGCTTCCCACTCTTGCGCCACACTTTCCGCAATAAGAGGAACCTGTCGGAACAATCGCTCCGCATTTTTCACATCGAATACCGCCCTTTGCATCAGCAAGACGTCTTTCCAAGTCATGAAGTTCTTCCAATGCAGCCGTAATGGAAACAATGGAGTCGTCCTTTTCGTCCCGATGTTCAGAATAATATTTCTTTCCAAGGGCACGGTATTTATCGTTGATATCTGCTTTTTTCTTACTGATATCATACTGTAGTCTACCTGCGTCTGTCATATCCTTTGCTTTTTCGGTTACTTCCTTTCCCGCAGAAACAATGGAATCACCTAATTTATTAAAAAAATCCATGATAACCCTCCTAATGAATGTCGTTACACTCATTATAAGAGTTTCCATGGATTTTTTCTACCGTATTATTTATGCCTCTTCTAAAGAGAAGAAGTTCATCTTTTCATTCAAAGCCTCAGCAAGGCAACGCAAATCCGATGCGGATTCTGCGATCATAGCAAAGGTAGCATTTAACTCTTCCATAGAAGCATTGGTCTCCTGCGAAGATGCGGCATTTTGCTGAGAGATTGCAGAAAGCTCTTCAATAATATCATTAAAGCTTGCCTTCAGCTTATTCAACATATGTACCTTGTCGGAAATCACTTTGGCACTGGAATCAACGCTGGTTACATTTACCACTACACCGTCCATGTCATCCTTGGTTTCGTTCAACTGCTTGTTTTGACTCTGGAATGCATCGTTTAAGTCCTCAATGGTATCCACACTCTTTTGAGATTCTGCCACCAACTGGCTAACGATTTGTCCGATGGATACCGCTGCTTCCTTGGACTGAACTGCCAAAGAACCAATTTCTGATGCAACTACCGCAAACCCTCTTCCATATTCTCCAGCACGAGCTGCCTCAATGGAAGCGTTTAATGACAACAAATTGGTCTGCTCTGAAATGGAAGTGATAATGTTAGAAGCTTCCGCAATTTCCTTAACCGCATTGTTTGTATTTTTAATCTGTCCGTGAATCTCTGTCATAGATTCCATAACCGTCTCGTTTTGATTCATCAATTCATGAATGGCTTCAACGGTTTTTTCCGCATCCTGCTGCATTTCTGCTGCTGCAGCTGTCAAATTATCCACGCTACCGGTAATATCATCAATGCTCTGTCCCATTTCTTCCGTATTGGAAAGTGAAAACTCTACGTTTTCAGCCTGAGAAACCGCACCCTTACTGATTTCTTCCACTGCATTGGTTACCTGTTATGCAACATGGGAAGCTCTATCTGCGGAAGAAGCCAAAGACTCTCCGGATTTTGTTACCTCGTCGGAAAGATCCAAGGTAGTATGAATTACATCCTGCAACTTATCACGAAGTTCTGCAGAACTTGAAGCGATGATTCCCAACTCATCTTTTCGGTCAAAGGTCTGATCATCTATAAAGAAGGAAAGCCTTCCGTCTTCCAACTTATGCAAACCGCCAAGAATATCTTTCATTGCCCGGTCGGAACGTTTTACAAAAATATGTCCCAATGTAAGATTTAAGCAGAAGAAAAACAGATAGATACCTGCAATAGTAATTCTTGCGTTAAACAAAGCTTTCTCCACAATATCCGTTTCTCTTCCGGCAAATACCATACCAATGATATTTCCCTGTGCATCACTTACCGGGATATAGTAGGCATAGAAGTTATCACCACCAATTTCAAAGTTCATAGCCAAATGCTCTTCTCCGCTTTTCAAAACCGTTTCCACGATTTCTTCGGAGGCGGTGGTTCCTTCCATGCGCTCTCCCGTTTCTGCATCTGTCAAAGATGTTACATAACGGGTATCACCGTAGAAGAAGGTGAAACTAATGCCGGTTTCCTTATACAAAGAATCCAATTGTTCTTCCAGCGGATCATGAATATCCGTATTACCCTTATAAACCACACCGTCTTTTTCTGACCAGTTTCCTACCCACTCATTGGAAATCTGGCCCTGCAACATAACTGCAGCGGCGTGTAACTCTTCCTCAAAAGACTCATAGTACGCTTTCTTCGTATAAGAGATACCAATAATTGCAATGGTCGTTGCCATTAATAATGCCAATGCTGAAGCAAACAGCAACACATTTCTTACCAACTTCTGATTTTTCTTCATTTTTTCACCTTTCAACTTTCAAAAAAACATAAAAAAAATAGCACCTCAGGACGCACGTCTCCTCTAAGCGCTAAAAATTTTAAGTATGCAACTGGCTGACATGTTAAAGTCCCTATAGCTTTGCGTCGCAGGCTTTCGCCTGTTTTGCTAAATATTCAATTTTTTTCACACACTTCAACCATGAAGGATTTTAAATGGATTTGACGGAATTTGCAAGCAAATTTCTTTCTCAGAATTCTTTTTCCCCATTTTGCATAATAAACGACCCATTTTTGCACACGCGTTGCACAGATATGTGTAAAAAAAGACAAAAATATACCACCTCTCATTGAGGTGGTATTTAAAATCATATTTAAGCTAAGGCTCTTACACAGATATAAACCACATAGGCTACATAAAGAGCAATCATCAAAATTCCTTCTTTTTTCTCCAACTTTCCTTTGGTCCAGCAAAGCAACCAGGTAATCAATGAAAATACCAATAAAATAGCGATATCAATAATGTTTTCTGTTAAGAAGGAAATGGGTGAAAGGAAAGATGCCACACCCAAAATCATCAAAATGTTAAATACATTAGAACCAACCACGTTTCCCACAGCCATGTCCAGTTCACCCTTTTTCGCAGCAACCACGGAGGTGGCAAGCTCCGGAAGAGAAGTTCCCAAAGCAACAATGGTAAGACCAATCAATGTCTGTGACAGTCCCAAAGCAGTGGCAATCGTAACTGCGGAGTCTACTACGAAATCTCCTCCAAACTTAATAGCAACCGCTCCGCCTACAATATAAATCAAAGAAAGCCAAAAAGGGATTACCTTTATATCTTCTTCCTCAGCTTCCTCTTCTTTTCCGGCTTTTCTTGCGGATAAAGCACCAAATACCTGATACAAAATAAATCCAATAAAAATTACCAGTAAAATCACACCGTCTACTAAACCTAACTCCATACCGATGATGCCAAGAACCAACAGCAAAATGGCACAGGCAACAGAAAATGGATAATCCTTTTTAATGGTATCCTTTCCAACAATAATGGGATTCATTAAAGCAGATGCTCCCAAAACCACCATCAGGTTAAATAAGTTGGAACCCACTACATTGGATACTGCCAATGCATTGTTTCCGGAAAGAGATGCAGTAACGGAAACCGCTAACTCCGGAAGGGATGTTCCCATAGCTACAATGGTCAAACCAATGATAATCGCCGGTACCTTTAAAATCTTTGCTACGGAAGAAGCTCCTTCCACAAAGAAATCCGCACCTTTTATCAAAAGGACAAACCCCACCAACAAAATTACAACAACTTTGATTGCATCCATATAATACTCCTTTTACTCATTTATTTTTTACTATTATTCTATTCCCATTAAATGGGTAATTAAAATTCGAAGACCCAATATAACCAGAATAACACCACCGGTAATCTGAGCCTTTGTTTTGTATCGCTCCCCAAAGATGTTACCCACGTAAACACCTCCGGCGGAAATAATAAAAGTGATAATACCAATGACCGCTGCTGCCGTTGCGATTGCCACTTCCAAAAAGGAAAAGGTAATTCCCACTGCTAGAGCATCTATACTGGTTGCCACCGCCAAAATAAGAAGCTCCTTCAAATCCAGGGGCGGGTCCATCTCCTCCACCTTTGTCTCTTCTTTCCATTCTTTTATACCATCGGATATCATCTTAATACCGATGTATCCTAAAAGAAGAAAGGCAATCCAATGATCCACCATTTTAATTTTGTTGGCAAAGGTACTTCCCAAAAGCCATCCCAGTACCGGCATTCCGGCCTGAAATCCGCCAAAAAACAACGCAATCACAAGACATTGTTTTACATTTACACGATTCATGGCCAATCCTTTACAGATTGCTACCGCAAAGGCATCCATGGCCAGTCCCACACTTAAAAGTACTAATTCAATTCCACTCATAACTTATTCACACACATACATACAATAAAAGACCCATGTACGCAAAAAACACGTACATGAGTCTCGTTCTTTAATCTTTGCCAGACAGCCGAGCTGTCGAGATTGTTGACAAATCACGTCTTTGACGCGAACTACTCCCTCATATAAACCTTGTTTATCATTGGGTTTGTATCTATATAACTTGATTGTTACTATACAGAAAGATTTCCTTAACGTCAATGAAAACTTCCAAGGAAAATCTTTCCTTTTCATCTTAGAAAGGCTGACCAAACAATGGTAAAAACTTCTTTTCGTCCTTGTCCTTGTAAAATGCATTTACAATGAAGAAGGAACAAACGCCTCCCAAGATACCGATTAAAATACCAACTATAACGTCAGTAGGGAAGTGAATAAACAGGTACAATCTGGAGATTGCTACCAAAGCAGCCAAAACAATGGCGGGAACTCCCCACTTTTTATTTCTGGTAAAAATCGCTACCGCTCCTGCGAAAGAAGCTCCGGAATGTCCGGAAGGGAAGGAGAAGTCATCGGGAATGGATACTCCGTCCACCATAGGTACATCTGTAAAAATCCAGAACGGTCTGCTTCGCTGAACGGCATTTTTTAAGATGATGTTACAAAGCAATACATCAATCACCAAAGCGCCAAACATGGTCCAGCCAACTCGTTTATCTTTACAAAAGATTAAAACCACAAGGGTTAAAACCATCCAAAAGATTCCGCCGTCACCGAACTTGGTGATAAATCCCCAAAAAGCGTCTGCTGCCGGTGAATGTAAACTCTGGAACCAATTCAAAACATTGATTTCCCATTCAAAATCGAAGACATTTCCTGCTGCTAATAACATTTCATTTCCCCATCTACAATGCTACCATGCAAAACTTCTTTTTACCCTTCTTTAAAACAAACTCCTCTACGAAATCAGCTTTTGTAAAGGTTGCCTTTTCATCGGTAATCTTTTCTCCGTTTACGGATACACCGCCCTGCTGAACGGCACGACGTGCTTCGTTTCGGCTGGTTGCCAAAGAAGCAGCGGTAAGAAGTCCCAAAATATCAATGGATTCTTCATTGAAGTTTTCATCGGAAAGTTTTACCTGTGGCATGTTTTCAGAACTCATTCCACCTGCGAACAATGCCTTGGAAGCTTCTCTTGCTTTTTCAGCTTCTTCTTTTCCGTGTACCAACTCAGTTAATTCGTAAGCCAAGATATCCTTTGCTTCATTGAGCTGAGCACCTTCCCATTTGTCCATCTCATCGATTTGTTCCAAAGGAAGGAAGGTCAACATACGCAAACATTTCAATACGTCTGCATCTGCCACATTTCTCCAGTACTGATAGAACTCGTAAGGAGAAGTCTTTTCAGGATCCAACCAAACCGCACCGGACTGTGTCTTACCCATCTTTTTACCTTCAGAGTTCAAAAGAAGGGTAATGGTCATAGCGTATGCGTCTTTTCCAAGCTTACGACGGATAAGCTCTGTTCCGCCAAGCATGTTGGACCACTGATCATCTCCACCGAACTGCATATTGCAGCCAAGATCCTGATACAAACGATAAAAGTCATAAGACTGCATAATCATGTAGTTAAATTCTAAGAAGCTTAATCCTCTTTCCATACGCTGCTTGTAGCACTCAGCAGTAAGCATACGGTTTACAGAGAAATGAGGTCCGATATCTCTTAAAACATCCACATAGTTCAAATCCAAAAGCCAGTCCGCATTGTTTACCATCTGGGCTTTTCCTTCGCCAAATTCAATAAAGCGGCTCATCTGCTTTTTAAAGCACTCAATATTGTGATTAATGGTTTCCTTTGTCATCATCTGACGCATATCCGTTCTTCCGGAAGGATCACCAATCATGGCTGTACCACCACCTAAAAGGGCAATGGGCTTATTTCCTGCCATCTGTAAACGCTTCATCAAACAAAGGGCCATAAAATGTCCTACATGCAAGCTGTCTGCTGTAGGATCGAAGCCTATATAGAAAGTAGCTTTTCCGTTATTAATCAGGTCTTTAATTTCATCTTCATCAGTGACCTGTGCAATTAAACCTCTTGCTACCAGTTCGTCATAAATTGTCATCGATTCTGTCTCCATTCCGTTTTCTTTATTTTACGTCCTTTTCCCGGACCTTAATATATTAGCACATTTCCCATAATTGTGATATACTTTCTTTATCTTATAGGGAGGGAGGATATGATCCATGGTACATCCTGAGATTACACTTCACTGTCAGTGTTGTGGTAGAGAATTTACAATGGCACAATATGAATACGATGAAATGCTGGCCAGGGACATTACCCGTCCCATCTTTTGTTCCAATGTTTGTCAGACCCAGGGTTGGAATCCCCAGCGAGTGGCCTTTGCCAAATATCGTCATGAACAAGCCAAGAATAATTAAAGCAAAACCGGAAGTCACAAAGGACTTCCGGTTTTTTATATTTTATGAGGAAAATTTGTATGTTGTAATAATTATCTTTGTACTCTTGCTCCGGCACCACCCATAAGAGCTTCTACTTCAGATTTAGAAGCCATAGTAGTGTCTCCAGGTGTTGTCATAGCAAGTGCACCGTGGCAGATTCCGTAGTTTACTGCCTTCTCAGCATCGCCTGTTGTCATAAGTCCATAAATAAATCCGGATGCAAAAGAATCTCCGCCACCTACACGGTCCATAATTTCAAGTCCCTTGAAATCCATTCCCTTGTAGATTTCACCATCTGCCCAGCAAAGAGCAGACCAGTCATTTACAGTTGCGGTCTTAACAGTACGAAGAGTAGTAGCAACAGCTTTAAAGTTGGGGTAAACCTTTGCAGCTTCGTTGATCATCTTCTTGTATCCGTCAATGTTTAATTCCTTTAAGTTAGCATCATTACCTTCGATTTCAAATCCCAAACATGCAGTAAAGTCTTCTTCATTTCCGATCATGACATCTACATATTTTGCAATTTCTTTATTTACTTCCTGAGCCTTCTTCTGTCCGCCGATTGCTGACCACATGGAAGGACGGTAGTTCAAATCGTAAGAAACGATGGTTCCGTACTTTTTAGCAGTTTTAATTGCTTCGATAACTGTTTCAGAAGCCTGCTCAGACAAAGCAGCGTAAATTCCGCCGGTGTGTAACCAACGTACACCCAACTCACCAAAGATATATTCAAAATCAAAATCCTTAGGAGTAGCCTGAGAAATTGCAGTATTTGCTCTGTCGGAACATCCCTTTGCTCCACGGATACCAAATCCTCTTTCTGTGAAGTTTAATCCGTTTCTGCAAACACGACCGATTCCGTCAGTTTCTTTCCAGTAAATCAAAGAAGTGTCTACTCCACCCTGAAGGATGAAGTCTTCCATAAGCTTTCCTACTTCATTGTCAGCAAATGCAGTAAGTACTGCTGTATCCATACCGAAACATCTACGAAGTCCACGGATTACATTATATTCTCCGCCGCCTTCCCATGCACGAAAGCTTCTTGCTGTTTTAATTCTTCCTTCACCGGGATCCAAGCGAAGCATTACCTCACCCAAGGATACCGCATCATATTTACAGTCTTTTTTGTCTTTTAATTCCAGATTCATTATCTTCCTTCTTTCTTCATGATAAACGCTATTTACAGGTTCTATCCTCTTACGGATGCCACAATATCTGCTGCCTCTCTGGTAAGTTTTTCAATTTCATCAAACTTTCCTTCGGAAATCAGATTCTTCTTTACCATCCAAGTTCCGCCGCAAGCAAAAATTCTGTCATAGCTTAAATAATCTTTTACATTGTCTTTATTCAATCCACCGGTAGGCATGAAATGAACATTTACATAAGGTGCTGCCAAATTTTTAATCATGTTCAATCCGCCGTTTGCTTCTGCAGGGAAGAATTTTACATAGGTAACGCCACATTCCAAAGCCTGCTCAATTTCGGAAGCTGTTGCAACTCCCGGTGCCATAGGGATGTTTTTCTCTACACAGTAACGAACAATCTTAGGATTGCATCCGGGTGCTACGATAAACTTTGCACCTGCTGCCACCGCACGGTCTACCTGCTCTGTAGTAAGAACTGTACCGGCTCCTACTAACATATCCGGAAATTCCTGTGACATTTGGCGGATTGCTTCTTCAGCTGCATCTGTACGGAAGGTAACTTCTGCACAGGGAAGACCACCATTCATCAAAGCCTTTCCCAAAGGAACGGCATCCTTGGCATCATCAATTGCCACTACCGGTACAATACCGATTTCACTTAATCTATCTAATACGTCCATGATTCCTCCTTTAGATTCCTAAATAGTTCTTAGAATTATAATAACAAATATTTTCAATCATTTGTCCAAGGAATTTTTCATCCCATGGATATTCTCCGGATTCTACCTTTTCTCCTACCATATTACAAAGAATTCTTCTAAAGTATTCATGTCTGGAGAAAGACAAGAAACTTCTGGAATCTGTAAGCATTCCGGTAAATCTACTAAATACGCCATAGTCCATTAAAGACTGCATCTGACGCTCCATTCCCGTCTTGTGATCACAGAACCACCATGCAGGTCCCAGCTGGATCTTTCCGGGACAGCTGCCATCCTGGAAGTTTCCAAGCATGGAGCCAAGCATTTCCGTATCCTTTGGATTTAAACAGTAAAGAATAGTTTTGGGCAATTCACCGGTCTTATCTGCCTCATTTAATAAAGCAGAAAGCTCAGTCGCATAATTAAAATCATCCTCAGAATCAAAGCCCGTATCTGCTCCCAAACGTTCAAACATACGGGAGGAGTTGTTTCTCATTGCTCCGATATGAAGCTGCATTACCATGTCTTTTTTATGGTAAGCCTTTGCCATATCTGTAACCAGTCTTCCCTTAAACTTCACTTCCTCTTCCTTTGAGAGTCCATAAAGCTCATCCTCACCGGTCTCAGGAGCATCTTCTCTGGCACACATACGCTTTTTGAAAATCTCATCCGCTTCTTTTGCTGAGCATTTTTTATAAATACCACCTTCCAAACTGTGGTCGGTGATACGACATCCAGCCTCATAGAAGAAATCCAAACGAATCTTTAATGCTTCTATCAAATCATTATAGCTTTGAATCTCATGGCCAGAAACCTCCGCCAGCTTTTGAATATAGTTAGCATAACCTGCCTTTCGAATACCCATAGCCTTTTCCGGACGGAAGGAAGGTCTTACATGAAAACGCTTTTCCTCTTCCTTTAATTTCAAATGGTACTCCAAAGAATCCGCCGGATCGTCCGTGGTGCAGAGTTCTTCTACATTCATAGACACCAAAAGCTCACGAACGGTATAAGATTCCTGCTTTAATAGGTCATTACAGGTATCATAAATCTCCTTTGCGTTGGAACCACTGATTGGGGTATCAATATGGAAGTATCTTTTCAACTCCAAATTTGTCCAGTGATACAAGGGGTTTCCAAAAAGCTCCGGAACGGTATTTGCCCAGGCCTCAAACTTATCCCAGGCAGAAGCATCACCGGTAATCTTATCTTCACAAATACCATTGCCTCTCATAGCTCTCCATTTGTAATGGTCGCCACCAAGCCAGGCATCGGTAATGCTTTCATAATTTTTGTTTTCATAGATTTCCTTTGGTGACAAATGATTGTGATAATCCACAATAGGCATTTTTTCTGCATACGTATGA
>JAEEGL012289690.1_pt1 | contig 11725 bp, 22 predicted proteins | sample 9134231 | NCBI WGS metagenome assembly JAEEGL01 (sample SAMN16246548, study PRJNA631951) | gut metagenome | biome: gut microbiome; feature: rumen; material: fiber-attached | host: Bos | place: Iran: Karaj | collected 2018-10
ATACACCACACCCTTGATAGCGAGCGTGAGTTTCTGCGGGCTGATAAGATCTGGCGAAATCCTACGCTTGCCAGAAGCAGCGTAGACATTGCCTGGACGGTGTGGCTTCAGTGTAATATGGGCTATGGTGGTTCGCCGGAAGGAGGTTGGAAGTGGGACAATGGCACCAGCGGTTCCCATTCGGGAGTCGTCATGGATGGCTACCGTCACCAGTTCACCCAGAAGATTCATGAGCGGTTGAAGCATGTACAGATCAGCTGTCGTGACGCCTTGAAGGTCATTGAGCAGCGTGACACGGAAGAAACATTCTTCTTTTTGGATCCCCCATATCCCGGATGCGTTCAGAAGCATTATAGCGGGTATGACAATGAACAGTTTGAGCAGCTCTTGAATCTGTTATCATCTATCAAAGGAAAATTTCTTCTCTGTAATTTCGGCAGTCAGCTTCTTAACCGGTATATCAAACAAAACGGTTGGAATATGGAAGTCAAGGATATGCCTTTGCGCGTTGCCAATCGGATTACGAAAGGTACTAAACGCAAGCAGGAGGTGATGGTCTATAACTACACTCTGGAGCCAAAGCTCTTTGATGCTGATTTAATGTCCGTATAATAAAAACCATTGTTATGTCAAAGAAAATAAAGACCTATATTCTGATGCTTTCGCGTGAGTTTCCCAAGACCCACCCAAGAGCAGGCGAGCCTACCGATTTCATGTCTAAGAAAGAGGCTGGTGTTAAGATTCACACTATTCGTAATAATGTTGCCTTATGGGAGCATCGCGCGAAAGAGATCAATGCCGGTCGCGCTGTGCTGTCGGTACGACAGTGGAGTGGCAAGCCTTATGAGCCAGGCAGCCATCAGATAGAGATTGCCAGACACACCGCCCTTGTCACCCAGCGTATCAGTTTTCCTTGTGTGCGGATTAGTGTCAACAGCAAACTCTATCCACTATGGGGTGAGGTTATTGATAACGATGGCTGTCATGCCGTTATTGACTTGGAAAAGATTGCCGCGAACGATGGTCTTACCGTTGACGATTTCAAGGAGTGGTTTGCCGTTCGCAGCAAAGACAGAAAAGCCGTTTTAGAGCGGGTTATCCTTCATTTCACCGATAAAAGCTATGATTATTTTGATTCCTTTTAATTTATATTGATTATAAAAAAAATGTTTACAGTCGAAGTAATTCATCGAATAGGATATCGGATCGTTTATTAATTTTTAAAAAAATACTATTATGTCAAAAAAGGTTTTAATATCTATTTCTATTTTCATAGCTTTTACTGGACTTTTTGGCTTTATTATTTTCATCTGCAACCTTGGTAAAAAGCAGAACACTTACCCCTATTTACCTTACGGAAAGATTATTGTTGAAGCCTATTCGAAAGGTATTGTTGTTATCAACAATCATATTTTCGAAGATTATGGATGGCACCATTCCGTTGATTGTCCTTATTGTATTAGCAAAGCATATTCTATCAACAACATTCACACCTATGACCGTTTTTTGGAAGCTGTAAAATACTATGACACCCATCCCGATGAACAATGGGTTGTGGGTTGTGCTATTGGTTCATACGATAAAATTCACAAAAAGATACAATAAAATTTATAATTATGAAAAAAGCTTTAACAGCCGAAGCAATTCACCTTTCCCGTGGCTTTTTCAAGCATCCGTTTGTGAGAGCCATTGAAAAAGAGTTTGGCTTCAAGGGTTCTAAGTTAGTTCTCGACATTCTTATCGAGACTACCGAGAAAGGTTTCGAGGCTCCTTACTGTAGGGAGTTCCGTGACAGGATTGCCCAGCGCAACAGTGTTTCTGAGCGTCTGGTGGATATGGTGGCACACCGTATGATAAAGAATGGTTTTCTTGACCAGGCTAAGTATGATGACCATCATGTGGCAGCTATTCCTTCTGTGAACATCGTAGTAAATGAAGATGATGAAGGCAATAATCTGCCATATTACTTCATTAACCCCTCTAAGAATAGCGTTTCTTCGGAAGAAACTATGGTTAATTCGGAAGAAACCCGCAATAATTCGGAAGAAACTCCTATATATTCTGAAAAAATACCGAATAATAACGGATTATTACGGAATATTTCGGAAATATCCCGTATAAATACGGAAAAACGAGTTAATTACATCCATTAATTCTGAAAAATTCAATATTATGGCACGACCAATCAAAAAAGGGCTTGATTATTTCAATATGGATGTTTCTTTCTATAGGGACATCAAATTAAGGAAATTGATTCGCCGCAAGGACGGCAAGGCCCTGTCAGTTTATATTGTTCTTCTGGCTATTATCTATGAGGACGGTTATTATATTAATTACGATGAAGACCTGCCTTTCGTATTAAGTGAAATACTTGGTTATGAGGAAGATACAATCTCTGACGTCATATCATACTGTATTGAAGTTGGACTCTTTGACAAGCAGCTTTATGAGCAATATAACATTCTTACATCCCATGGTATTCAAGAGCGTTATGTGATGGTTCATACTCAGTGTAAACATAAATATCGTATTGAAAATACCTATTATTTATTAAATACTGGTATTTCTTCAGAAAAAACGTCAGTTTCTTCGGAAGAAACCCATATTGATTCGGAAGAAACAATATCAAAACACGACACAAACGATGATAACTCCGAAAAAACGTCAGTTTCTTCGGAATTTAGTACGGAAAGTAAAGTAAAGGAAAGTAAAGATAATAACTCACTACGTTCGTCATTATCTCCATCATCAACACCATCACCCGCGTCCACGCGAGAGGTTTTGTGTGTTGAGAGAGAAGAAAGCGATGATATTAATCCTATGACTGCAAGAGAAGGTGTTGAGTTGTTAAAGAACGATAGCGCCTGGTTGCTGCAGATGCAACGTAAATTCGGAATGGATGCCCAACTTTTATTTCGTTGGCTTGACAGCTTTGTGGTTGACTGTGACTGTCGTGGAAAGCAAGAACATGAAAGTCTCTCTGACGTCAAGCAACACTTCAACGACTGGATGACCAAGATGAAAAGCAGTAATTCCGGGCGAAAGAAGTCTGGCAAGCAGGTTATTCAGAGTGATACACCCCAGCAGCGTTGGAACAGATGCTATGCAGAACTCTGTCACAGTGTAGGGGATGAGATAGCTAAGAAGAGCTTTGCTGTAGTATCCTTTGAGAGCTTTGATACCAAGACGTGTAATCTGTATATCAGGGTTCCTTCAAGGGAGGTCTATGAATACATGGAGCAGAACCTTGTGCGCACTATGAACACCATTCTTCCAAAGTATTTTGGCAACAACGTTAAGTTACAATATCATTTATCCTCATTTTGATTTTTATGGACAATACAAATAACCTTCGCTCATTTAGTCAAGTTTTAATGGATATTCTTTCTTTAAGAGTTTTAGAGGGCAACGGCTTCGTGAATGAAAAAGAATCCTTTAACAAATTGACAATAATACAGGATTTTCTTATACCGGGAAACTACGTTTTACTTGGCGGAGATCCTGGTATAGGTAAGACCTTCTTGGTTTACGACCTTATCAAGACACTGTTTGTTATGAGAGAAAAAAGTGTCGGTATTTTCTCTCTTGCTTCCACAGAATATCAGGTTTTGACGGAGCTGGTAGGTCGTTTTTGTGGCATTAAACCATCTACTCTTAGTACAGGAATGTTACACCCTTATCAATGGGATATTCTTGACAAACGTTTAGGATATCTCGTTGATTCTGATTCACCCCGCCAGTTATTTATTGACACGAAGCCTTTTATGACTCTTGGTCATCTTGAAGATCGCCTGAAAGAATTTGTTGACCACGGTTGTGAATATATCTTCATTGACTTTGTTCAGCTACTCGATGTTGAAGATAAGGTTTTTCAGTCACTGTATGAGAAGATGACCTATATCTCGCACTATCTGAAGAATCTTGCCAAATATCATAATATTCCGATTGTAGTTATCTGTCAGATTTCCCGTCAAGTCACCGAAAAAGATATTTACCGTACTGATCGTTATTTTTCCCTTTCAGATTTCCGTGACACGGGAGCTTTTGAGGAAGACGCTGATGTAGTCATGATGGTTGATCGTCCAGAGGTGCGTCATATTTATGAGGATGACAATGGCCGTTGTCTTCGTGATACCATGAAAGTCATTATTTTAAAAGACCGCAACAGTCATCCCGTCGGGGAAATTCTTTTGCATTATGACTATCAGGATATGGAATTTCAGTCGTATAGCGACTATTTAAAAGGACAAGATCTTCATTATACTGATGACAACATCCTTGATAGTAAGATAAATGGTTCTGAGCACAAAGATGATAATTATAGGCCTTTTTAATTGTCTATGGATTCAAGAACACAGAAAAATAAAACCGTCAGTTCTGACGAGTGGTATACCCCTAAGTGGATTATAGACGCGCTGGGGCCTTTCGACCTTGACCCTTGTTCGCCGGCTGTTCGTCCGTTTGATACGGCAACAGTTCACTGGACGAAAGAGCAGGATGGTCTGATGATGCCGTGGGGTAAGAAAGAGGACGTAAGAGTCTGGCTTAACCCGCCCTACAGTCGTCCCTTGATCGGGCTATTTGTTAAGAAGATGGCAGTACATGATAATGGCATCGCCCTATTGGTAAACAGGCAGGATAATGTTATGTGGCAGGAAGTCATCTTTCCTACTGCTGTCTCTATGATTTTCATGCGCCACCGCGTGAAGTTCCTCACCCCTGACGGCAAAGCCAGCAGCCCATTCTTTGGCAGTTGTCTGGTTGCTTGGGGCAAGCATAATGATGATGTTTTACGGCATTGTGGTATTGAGGGAAAGTATGTAGTGTTAAACGATATGTAAAACTATAACTATTACAGCTATGATTAAGAATTTTAAGAAGTTAACAAAGCCTTTATCAGAGTATGAAGAGACCGTTCTTCTTCCCATGATAAAAGACATTCTCCTTACCTGTCAAGGGCAGTCGCGTTCGCTCACGAACAAGAAAATTATCGACAAGCTCCAAACAGACAAGAAGCAAGCCGAGACCCGCATCCGTAAGGTTATTAATTCTATCCGCAACCGAGGCATCATTCCCTGTCTTATTGCGGGAGAGAACGGTTATTTCATTGCTTCCACGCCCAAGGAAGTCACTGATTATGAACTCAGCCTTTATGATCGTGCCGATGCCATTCTCCACGTTCAGAAGAGCATTCACGAGCATGCCGAGAAAGTCTTCGGCAAAGAAGCTATGCGGCAAGCTTCTGCCGACTCTTTCAAGGAGCGCAAGGAAGACATCATGAAATACCAGCTCTCGCTCAAGCTGAAGTTAGAGCAAAAGAAGAAAAAGAAGATTCAGCGCAAGTCCGTTTTACGGTTAAAGCCAAAGAAAAAGTCTTATTAATCATCAGATTTCTGTTATGTCCTATCGAAGACTTTTAAGACATGCACAGTGGCACCAGCGGCGCAAGGAGATCATGCGTCGCGACGGTTTCCGTTGCCGGCGTTGTGGTAAGTCGGGAAAGCTTAACGTTCATCACAAGTGGTATATTTATGGCCGGCAGCCCTGGGAATATCCCGACCGTTGTCTTATCACGCTTTGTGAACGTTGTCACCGTCGTCTCCATCTGTTGCGTCACGTTGACTATTTCCTTCGTCTTGCCGTCCTGTTGGCTGTCGCCTATTTTATCTATTTGAAGTACCATCATGTTTAATTTTAAACCAGTTCTATTATGACATACGATGAAGTAACATTATTCCGTTCTTTTATGCGTGGGAAAGGCATCTTGAACAACTTTGAATATCTGTATGACCATCATAAGTTTACGAAGAAAACCATTGATGTCTATTATGATGATATTCCGGCAGAAGATGTTATCTTAAATGCTTTTGACTTTTCCAAGAATCTCAATTCCATTTACAATTTCTCCTATTGGAAGAGCATTAACGGCAAATGGATGAATAAGCTCTCCGAGTTTAGGTCTACAGGAAAGATGGGTGACCCCACATCCTTTGTGTGTACTCAATGTAAGCGTACTCTTCCCGAGTCCGCTTTTGCCTATAAGAGCAATGGTCTGCGGCATAAGCACTGTATGGAGTGCGAGAGTGGGTTATATGCCCGCAAGAAAAAGGAAGAGCGTCTGCAGAGATCCCAGAACGAGAAAGAGGTTATGGGCATTCTTCAGGAGAAAACCACGAAGGTTTGTGGTCATTGTGGCAAGCGTAAGCCCCTTGACGCTTTTTTCCCTGACACGGACAGTCCTGACGGCAAGCAGGACTGGTGTCGTGAGTGTCAGGAAGAGCTGGCATCCGTTAGTGATGCCCATGACAATTCCGCTGACGTTGTTGATGATGAACTGTCATTACTCCCAGACGGCAAGGATTATTTCTATGCCCCGCGTTTAGGAGATTATGATGCCACTCTGCATCTTTACCGAAATGGACGCAACTATATTGTTTTTAATGCCACCCTTAGTAATCAGCTTTTCGCTGGTGACTTCTCCAAGTGTTATATCAATAACGATCGTCAGAACCGCATTTTCCTTATCTTCAATCATAAAGACGGTTATAATGTCACACGCAGAAAACTAAAGAACGCCCTTGCTGTAGTCAACTCTGTTGATATCTGCCGCCTGTTGGCAGATAAATTCAAGCTTGACTACGAGGAAACCTACTACCTGCATATCTCCAAGAATCTCGCCTCCAAGGCTGACATTATTACCATTGAGGTGTTACACGCCCGTTCTCGTCAGGAATATTCCGCCATTGCCTTACGGCGAGAGAACAATATCAGCAAAGGACATGTAAAACCTGCTGAATCTGACAGTCCTGTTCCTTCGCCGGATCAGATACCTGTTGTACCAAGTACCAGCAAGAAAGTCAAGGAGTCTGCCTCTGATATTCTCCAGCATCTTATTGATGATGGTATGCTCAGTGAGAGAGACCTGGCCGCTTTTCTTTTTTCCAAAGGCTGGAAGCTCCAGCAGGCCGTCACCATCTATGAAGAGTTTAACGTTTAAAAGAATATACGATGAATACCAGCGATTTTGATCAAGCCACAGACCGCATCCGGCGGTCGTTAGAAAACGAGAAAGTAGACTATATGGTTATTTTTGTCAATTCCCTTAACGAAGAGACTGTTGAAGCCCTTTTTGGCTTCCACAGTGACAAGCGAAGCATCAGCGACTTTGCCGATGTCCTCTATGAGGCAGCCAGTGAAGGCAATGTTGCCGCCTCTCATTTTATCTCCCGCCTGCTTGCCAACCTTGTTCATTCTGTGGAAGAGGAAGCTCTGCGGGAAAAAGAGAAAATTCATATTAAAACACCTTTAAATTAATTGTTATGGATAATATTATTATCAATGGGAAGTGTCTTTACACTCCTGGCGGTGCCGCCCGCGAGTATGCTGCTGTCGGCTGTAATTTCTTTCGAGGCTGTCCTTTCCAGTGCAGCTATTGTTATAATCGTAAGGGTTTGACGGCCACTGTCAACGGTTTACCCTTTGCACAGTTAGAGGATGCTTTCTCCAAGCCTTCCCGTCGTCCAAAGAAGTATCAGGACATGTCGGACGAGGATTATGTCCTGACGGTCTTCAAGATGGAAGTAGACAAATGGTTTGACCATCTTCAGAAGTTTGGCATCTTTTTCTCTTTTACCACTGATCCCCTCTCTCCTGACACTGCTGCTTTGACTACTAAGGCTGCTTTTTATGCTGCCCAGCGAGGCATCAACGTAAAAATACTTACGAAGAATGCCGGAGCGACCTCCGCTATTTTCCGTCCTTTCCTGAATAACAAGCATAACAGCCATATTGCTATTGGCTTTACGCTCACCGGTAGGGATGATATAGAGCCTTACGCTCCCAAGAATGACGAGCGTATCGAGACCCTGAAGCTGCTGCATCAGTGGGGATTGAAGACCTTTGTCAGTATTGAGCCTATTGTTGATTTTGACAGCAGCTGGAGGATGATTGAGCAGACGGCAGGCTTTGCTGACCAGCATCTGATTGGTTTGATGTCCAACAGGAAAGCCAACGGTTTTGAGCCTTATGATAGCAAGGCGTGTGATGCATTTCTTCATAAGGTTTCTCTGCTGGCCATGGACAGTGGTATGAAAGTCTATTGGAAAGACAGTATCCGTAAGTTCGCTGACAATTCTTTCAATAACGAGCACGTTTTTGACAATAAGCTTTTCTCTGTCTGTCGTGACTGGAGTCTCTTCACGGGAAAGGAGGTGTCGTTATGACCACACTCTTCTATTATACAGGCATCGTCGTATGGCTTTTTATATTTGCCATTCTGTTTATTATTATGTTTACTGCCCTTTGGGACTTTTATGACAGGACTGTCAGGCCCTCTTTGGGGAACCTCCGTTTTGCCATCTTCGGCAAGCCTTTGACGGAAAAGATGACCTATTACGACCTTTGGAGTCATATGAGTCCCTGGCATTACCGTTATTATACCAGAGGTAGCGGCAATAAGAATTTCTCCCGTCTCGCTATAAGACGTCTGGTTTTCGAGGCACGAAAGGAGTCCAGACGAAAAAAGTTTTAGTCATTATGAAATGCCGACTTCACAAATGTCACGCCTGTTGTTGTTACAACATTCCTTTCGCCGATGGTGAGCTGGAGCGTTTCTCGGGCATGATAGTTAATCCGGTTATCTACACTGTGCCTGTAGGCTTTGGGTTCTTAGCCTATACGGCACAGGATCCCAAAGACAACAAGTGTCCTTTTTTAAGAACTGACTTACGTTGTAATATTTATGAACACCGCCCTGATGTCTGTCGTAAATTTGGTCAGATCAAGCAACTTCCTTGTAGATTTTTAAAAACGTAGTAATTCTGATTATATTTTCCATCTTCGAGATTGTCCTTTGCCTACCGAGCCTTGACCACCCAATAAAAAAGCAACAGGATGATTATTTTCCTTATAGCCAGAAAGATATTCATCCTTTACTGCATTAAAAATTTTCTTTACATCTTCCTTATTCATATAGAAGTTCTGATCATCGGCCCATAGAAGCGGAAAACCTTGTCATATACTGACGTTCTGGCATCATCTGAGCCATAGCCGTTGAGTACGCTTTCATCAGCATTATATGCCAGAATTTCTTGGGTAATTTTCTGTCTTTCCTCTTCCGAGGTGGCAGCATGTTTACGTCTGATGGCCTCTGAGCGCAGTTTTGCTATCATTTCGATAGCCACATCGTAGTTGATTGCTTGTTGTACTATATCCATATCTATGTTTGTTTATTTTGCAAAATTACAAAATATCTTTTAGAAATTATCATATAGAGTTATTTATTATAAAAAATTAAATATCACGGCGAAAAAATGGATGTTGTCGCCCTGCAGACTATCGCTGATAGACTGTTACAGGGAAGGTTCGTGTAGAACTTCCCGAATTTTTCCGTCCAGCTTCTCATAGTCTATCCTCTTATATTTTTATTGATTACCACCATCCATCCGTGTCTGCCGAAGTTGACGGTACATTTATTTCCGATGTCCGTCAGTGTCATTGATACGTTACACGCTTCTTTGTGTGTACCACAATAGTATATTTTTCTCTCTTTATTCTCTGTTGTGAGGCAGGTGATATCCCTGCCGTTGTGTAATCTCAGTCTTTCCATTATTTTATTGTTTTATGATATTATCCAGAACCCACACTATAGCCAGTTCCTCGCACTCTTCATAAGTATCTTCCATCCCTATCTCAGTCTGGTAGCAGTGTCCTCGCAGTATTCTTGCGCGGTAGTACCATTTTTCTTTCAGGTGGCTTGTATCTGGTGAAACGATAATATCCACCTGATATTTCTTTCTCAGGAACTGCCTTGCCTCGGCAAGCGTCGGTTCCGGTACAAAGAACATCCCGCTTTTAAGGCCTATTTCCTTTAATCTCTTGGCTGTTGTTACCGTACAACAGCCATTAGAGGTATTGTTGTCAATATGTGTCATTTTTTTCTATTTTACCGTTACCTTTACTTTCTGTACATCTGTGATTATAGCGTCGGCACCCCCTTCCCATGTGACGGCCTTGACGGGTTTCAGGGTTTTCTGCAGAGAATCTTTCTCAACTTTGAATTGGATTTCATAGACGATGTGGTCATTGATTTCAAAGAACAGTCCCCATGCTTCATGTTCATACATATCAGCTTCGAGGATATCCGTTGCCTGATTTCTCTTGTCCTTACTGATGGTGGAGAGGTCATCACTGATGATGGCCGTTATAGCAACCTTCTCACCGTTGGACATGAAATTACATACAATCTTTTTCATATTTATGTAAATATATAAGTTTATAAATTAAGTGAAAGCTGTTTTGGATGTTTTATCCTTTTCATTTTTCTCGCCCAGTCCTCAAGAGTGTGGCAGACACTTTCATTTATCATACTACATCTACCACCGGGAAAGTTCTGACAAGTCAGGCAGGGACATCCGGGAGACATCCTTTCATACTCGTCAATCAGGAGCCATCTGTCATAGATCTGGATATGCGGGTAGTAATAGACATACGGGAACGTCTGGGTGTCGCATATGGCGACGATCCCCGACTTCTCACCCGTAAACCTGATCTTGGCAAACTGCTTGCCGTCAGAGGTTTTGTAGTATGATATCTCTTTTCTCATAGATAGTCAGCATTATGAAAGTGTTGTTTCAAAAAGGATCTTGTTACCCTTTCGGAGCTGGAACTGGATACCTTGGTTGCGGTTTATGTCAGCCAGCTTCTGGAGCTTTTGTCTATTCTCCTCGGAGTCATCGAGCATGGAGGTGTAGATCAGATTTCCGGGGAAGCATCCGTTAAGGTCGAAGGCCTTGAATGTTTTCATCCATTTGGCTTTTGCATAGACGAAGCATAGCTCACCGATTTTGACAGACTGCATGTTGTCTGAAGGCTTAAAAGTGTTTTCTGTAGTATTCATATCTCTATTGTTATTTTTATACTGTCAGACATGTTATGTAACATATTTTTCTATACCACCTTTTAGTCGATGGTGGTATAGAAGTACGATAGTTTCTCCTGTTTGTGTTATAGGTTACTTCCACCTTGGCGAATACGAGATGATACATTCTGGCATAAAGCTGTGAAAGCCTTATATTTCCTTGGTGGTATAGTTCCCACATCTTAAAGTTCAAGGATATCACAAATTCTGTGATGGCCTTTATATTTTGGAGCCATTCCTTAGTGATACGTTGTACTGTCTCTTTGATGCCGTTTTCGTCAGAGGTATATTCTGCCACAGACAGATCGTTATAGAACGTAAACAGCGTCTTATACCCCGTCTTATTCATAGACTCCTTAAACTGTTTCTCGCATTGAGTAGCGTACTGCTGTGTTTCCCGTATTGTCTTATCCATAGTAATATATCTTAGAGCGTTGTTGTAAAGTCATAGAAGAAAGCTGCCAGAGCCAATGCTATCAGTTCGAGAACGAGGATGATGTTGGCGAGTTTAGGGTACTTTTCCATCCATCCCACAAAAGGAACGATGAACTTCAGTTCCGCTGGTACTTGATTTTCTTTGTTTGTTTTCATTTTTCTTGTGCCTTTTTTTATTCCGTCGGCTTCGGTTTTGAGTTTACCTGGCATCGAAGATCCTTGTCTTTTTTTTTTTTTTATTAGTTTCATTCGAAACCAGCAATTATGTCAAATATCTCTTTTTTGTTTTCCCGTATATCGTTAGTCCTATAGTCTTTTTTCTTGCTGGTTATTATCGGGAAGGTATTAAGGCATTTCGCCAAGGGTTTGGTG
>JAEEGL012431267.1_pt1 | contig 11725 bp, 8 predicted proteins | sample 9134231 | NCBI WGS metagenome assembly JAEEGL01 (sample SAMN16246548, study PRJNA631951) | gut metagenome | biome: gut microbiome; feature: rumen; material: fiber-attached | host: Bos | place: Iran: Karaj | collected 2018-10
CACTGTATCTTTTAAATCATAGTAAGGTTGTAAATTTTCCAAGCAGGTTTCAGTTGGAAAAGCATCATCATCCATTATCCAAACGAAATCATAATTATCTTCATAAGCTGCTTTAACTCCTTCATAAAACCCTCCGGCACCACCCATATTTTCGGGTAACCTTATGTATTTTATTAGAGTTTCTTCAATAAATGTTTCCAATATCACCTTTGAATTACCTATTTCAGGTAATTCAGAAATATACGCCTGTTTATATAATAATTCCTCAGTTTTGTCCGTCGAATTATTGTCAATAATATATATTGCTTGTAATTTACTGGTTTGATTTAATAAAGAGGCTAAACATTTACTTAACAAATCTTTCCTATTAAAGGTTACAACTACTGCACATACTGAGTTATTCATAAATATTCCTTGTTTAATTTTTTATGCCAATTCCAAGCAGATTCCACAATTTCATCTATATCCACATATTGAGGATTCCAATTTAATATATCTTTAGCTTTTTTACTACTTCCAATAAGTATTGCCGGATCTCCCTCTCTTCTTTCTGTTTCAACTACATTAAAATCTCTTCCTGTAACTTTTTTAACTGAATCAATTACTTCTCTAACAGAAAATCCCTGCCCATTTCCTAAGTTAAATTCATTACTTTCATTTTCAGATTCAAGATATTTTAATGATAAAATATGTGCATCCGCTAAATCAGTGACATGTATATAGTCACGGATACATGTTCCATCAGGAGTTTCATAATCTGTTCCAAATATTTTTATATCTTCCCTTTTTCCTATTGCTGCATCCAATATTAACGGTATTAAATGAGATTCAGGATTATGTGCTTCTCCTATTTCTCCGGATTTATCTGCACCAGAAGCATTGAAATATCTCAATATAACTGATTTTAATCCGTAAGCTGTATCATAATCTTTTAAAATTCTTTCAACCATTAATTTTGTCCAACCATATGGATTTATAGGATTCTGAGGATGATCTTCTACTAATGGAATTTTTTGAGGAACACCATATGTTGCACATGTTGATGAAAAAATAAATTTTTTAACATTATGTTTTAACATTACTTTTAAAAGATTCATTGTATTTACAACATTATTTGTATAATATTTTTCAGGATTTTGTACGGATTCACCCACTTCAATAAATGATGAAAAGTGCATTACGGCAGAAATATCATATTTTTCAAATACTTTATCTAATTCATCAATATCTTTCAAATCGCATTTACAAAAAGTTCCCCATTTTACAGCTTCTTCATGACCATAACTTAAGTTATCAAGTACTATTGTATCATAACCAGATTCTGTTAAAGCCTTATTTACATGAGATCCTATATAACCTGCTCCACCCACTATCAAAATCATAGAATTCCTCCTAATTAACTAGTAATAATTAAATTGTATAATATTCTCCATCAACTTTCTCTACTCTTTTTAATAATTGTTTATTTTCTAAAGAAACAATAATATTATACGTTCTTTTTGGTGATAATTCCAATTCTCCATACATTAATGCACCTTCTAAAATATATCTTGGTGCATAATTATCATATTTTGAAATTACTTCATTAATAATTGCATAAGCATCTTCTTCAGTTTTATTCAACATATATTTCTTTAATTCAGATTGATTTTCCACTACTTCTAAGTCAACATCTAAATTGATATATGACACATCTTTTGTTGAAGCATCATATTCAATAATTTTTTTCTGTTGTAAAGAATCTAATAAATCAACCATTTTAGTTTCAGAAAAATCCAATACCCCTCTGATTTCATCATAAGATACTTTCTCAGGATATTTATCAAGATTGTTTTTTATGAATAAAATAATTTTATTTTCATCGTTCGTTATTATTTGCAATTATTACACCTATTTAATTCTATTAATTATTCTTTTTTTTATACTAAAAGTAATTTTTTAATCATATTTAATAAAAAAAATAACATTAAGTAATACTTATTAAAAATCTCTAATCAAAAAATATAGTTCAAAATGAACCTTAAAAAGCTTTTAAAGCTATAAAAAATAATTAAAACGACAATTATATATTAGAATAAATAAATACTATAATTACCAATATCAATTCAAAAAAATGGGGGTTTTACTAAATCATGTTAGATATATTATATCAAAAATCGATAGAAAAAAAGGAAGAAATAAATGAATACTTTGATAACATTATTGAAGAAATAAATTTAGAAAAAGTAGAAAAAGAATATAAAAAATATGAATTTACTAAAACAAAGCAAGATAAAAACTTTGCAGCCATAGATGGAAGTTTCAACAAAAAGAAATTCATGCCAGCATATCTTTATACCATTACAAGCCAAACAATCATATCTAAAAAGAACATGGATGCACAGAAAGAATCGGCTGCCGGAGAAATATCAACAGTTTCAACAATTTATAATCAAAAAATTGATAAAATATTATCTACCTACATGAGCATATTGGAACTCAAAAGCACAATTGATACGTTGAAAAAACATCAGGACATAGATTATATGTTATTGGATGGTTCAATTAGTGGAACATTACTTAATTATCATGAAATTGATTTAGGTAAAGAATTAAATGAATTAATTAAAGGTTTATCCATCAATAACATCCCTAAAGAACTTGAAGAAGATAATATAACATTAGAAATCATTACCGAAAGAATAAAAAGTTTCGTTTTAAGTGAATGTGAAAAAGTTATTAACAAAAACAATTTAGAATATAACTTAAATGATATAGAAATGGATATAATTCTAGCTTTAGCTGGATTTGAAGAATTATTCGCCATAAGTTATTTATTAAAGAATTTCAAGGAAAAAATAATTTGTGTTTCCAAAACCAGCACTACAAAAACACTTTTTAACGAAAAGATTCCTGATGCCGCTGTAATAGAATATGCTTGTAACCTATCCGGATATACCAAACCATTAAAACATGATTCAATGAGACCTGTGAGATATGTGAATAATGTAAAAAGACAAGTGGATTTCCCAGTCGAAAAGATACAACTATCCAATACCCCTTATAAAGTATTTTTTACGAAACTGGAAAATACTTCAAATGTTCTAAAAATAGAAATACCCTATGACATACCTGATGAAAAAATATTAGACATTTTAAATGATTTAGAAAGTATAAGCGTTAACGGATATCCACATATACTTAAAAGAGCACATGATGAAGTAAAAATTAAAACCAAACACCTTGAAAGAATTGCTAGAAACATGGGTTTATATGAAAAAACTGGTAGAGATATGTTAGAAAATTAAATTTAGGAGAAGAATAAAATGTCAGACATTATAGGAAGATGTTATGGTGAAACTTCACCAGATAAAATTTCATTCATTTCAAATAAGACACCTGCAGTAAATGAATATATATACTTTGAGCATGAAGGTAAAACGATAATGGGGACAATAGATAATTTATTGCGAGGAAGTTTTACTCTAAGTGATGATTTATTGGATGAAGATTCAATAAGAAAAATTACGGAAATCGGAGGGGATAGTGATCAATATATTAGAGGAGAAATAACAATTCTGGGAGACCTTGAAACATTAAAAATACCTAGAACTCCCGCACCTATAGGTACTCCAATAAAAAAAGCCACTATAGAACAATTAGATAAACTTTTTAAAAATGAAAGGGGAATAAGAATTGGAACCGTATTATCACAACCCGAAGTAGAAATACGATTAGATGTTAACAAAATGGTTTCCAGACATTTGGGTATATTGGCAATGACAGGGTCCGGTAAATCTAATGCAACTAGTGTGATTATTGATGAGTTATTGGCTATTGGTGGAACTATATTAGTATTTGATATGCATTCAGAATACGGTAAAACAACATTTTCAAATGGTGAGAAAAAATCAATTCCTGCAAAAATAAATCCACGGGATTTAGGAATATATGAATATAAAACTTTGTGTAACATATCTGAAGGAGCAACAAATCAAGAAAAATACTTGAGAGATGCATATGAAATTGCAAAAGACAAAAGCATGGCAGGAGAAGGAAAAAACTTTGTAGAAGATATGATAAATTATTGTAAAGATAAAGCATACCAATTAGAAAATGCTGATACCAAAGTTAGACCACATATTGATGCTGTAAATCAAGTTGCTTTTAAATTAGAGGATATGGTTAGAAAATATGGTTCAATATTGGATTCAACAGATATTGCAGATATAGTGGATGTAATCGATGTTGGAAAAGTAAATATTATTGGTTTAAGTTCTTTAGATGAAAAAGCTACAGATATTTTAGTTAAACACGTACTCTCTGAAATACTTAGAAGAAGAAAAAATGAAATGTCAACGGGAAAAGGAAAAACATTAAAATACCCTATTTTCAATATTATTGAAGAAGCACATATTTTAGCATCACAAAAAAGACATACAAGATCAAAAGAAATCATCGGACGAATCGCTAGAGAAGGACGTAAATTTGGTGTAGGATTATGTCTTGTTAGCCAAAGTCCAAAATCATTAGATAGTGAAGCATTATCCCAAGTAAACAATTTAATTATTTTAAGATTAGTAGAACCAAGTGATCAAGCACATGTTCAAAAAAGTAGTGAAAGTTTAAGTGAAGAATTATTATCAAAATTACCTTCATTAAATGTAGGAGAAGCTGTTATTCTTGGTCAAATGACCAAAATTCCTGCAATGGTAAAAATAGATGAATTTAAGGGAAGATCTATTGGTAATGACTTGGACATTATGGGTATTTGGCGTAAAGCTAAAAATGAAGAAGAAGAACAAATTAAAGAAAGTGAAGAATTTATTGACGAATTAGGTATTTAAAATGACAATAAAAATAGCACATCTGGCAGATACACATCTAGGTTATAGACAATATGGACTACAAGAACGTGAAGATGATTTCTATGATTCATTCATAAATATTGTTGATGATATTATTGAGCGGAAAGTTGATTATGTTATCCATTCTGGTGATTTATTTGATCAACCAAAACCACCTATTAAAGCATTACTTGTTGCTCAAGCATGTTTCAATAAATTAATGGATAATAACATTGAAGTTTATGTAATTGCTGGAAATCATGACATATTACAAAGAAGAAACACATCTTTACCCCAAGAATTATACGAAAATGAATATTTCCACATACTAAGTACTAAAGATAATCATTTTATATTAAAAGAGGACATTTACCTAACCGGTATCCCCTACATTCAAAAAACTCATGAAGCAAAAGTAAAGGAAATGTTGGGTAATTTAGTATTAGAAACTGAGAATCATAAACATAGCATATTAATGTTACATGGAGGAGTTACAAAATTTTTCGAATTTAACTGTGAATTTGAATTAGATACAATACCAGAAGGTTTTGATTACTATGCAATGGGTCATATCCATCAAAGAATAACAGATAACTTTAAAAACGGAATTATGGCTTACCCAGGTTCAACAGACATTAAAGATAAAGGAGAAATTTTAGAATACGATAATAAGGGCAAAGGATATACTCTTCTAACAATTGATGATAACATTGAAACAGAATATGTTGATTTTGAATTAGAACGTAAATTTATTGTTAAAGATATAAAATATTATGAACTTGATGAAAAAATAGAGGAATTAGTCGAAGAGATAGAAAATATTCTTTTAAAAAGAACAAAAAAACCTGTTTTATTATTAAATATTAAAGAAGGAAACTTTGATCGTTCAGACGTATCCTCCAGGATTTATGATAAACTGGGAGAACTATCTTTAACTATTAGGTTAACTTATGAACCAACAGAAATAGATATTCCTGGTAATGAAAATCAGGAAAAATTATCCCCTAAAGTAGCTTTATCAAATAGAATTAAAGAGGAATTGGGAGAAGAATTTGAAGCGTTAGGATATGATTTATATAAACAATTATCAAAACAAAATATTCAGGAAGCCCAAGATATTTCTGACACATTCTATGAAGAACATTATACTGTTAAAAATGGAGAAGAAAAATGATAATTAATAGTTTAACATTAGAAAATTTCAAATCACATAAAAACACAAAATTAAATTTTAATGAAAATATCTCCTTAATTCTTGGTAGTAACGGTGCTGGAAAATCAAGTATATTAGAAGCTATTAGTTATTCGTTATTCAAAGATTTTACAGGAACTATTGATTCATTAATCAGAAAACCAGCTGAAGAAGAAGATTTTGTTAAACAAATGTCAGTAACCATTGAATTTAGTCATAATAACATAAAGTATAGACTAAAAAGAGGAAAAAAAGGAAATAAAACTATTGCTGAGTTAAAATATTTGGAAAATGACCGATATGTTCTAAAATGTAATGGTGATAAAACCGTTACTAAAGATATAGAAAGTATATTAGAATTAGATTCAAAATCCTTTTTAAATGCTGTTTATATTAGACAAGGCGACATTACTGATTTAATAGAAAAAACAGCTGCCGATAAAAAAGAACTAATATCAAAATTATTAAATATTGATTCATTTGAAACTGCATGGAAAGAAATTAAAGAATTAAAAAGAATTTACGAAGATAAATTTACTCAAAATGAAGGAATATTAGAGGATAAAGAACGTATAGAAGAGGATAATGTAAATATCCAAGAGAATATAGACCATAATAAAAAAATTCTAGAAGAAGAAGGAAAAGAAGCAGAAGACTTAGATAAACTTGTTAAACAAGAAGAAGTTGAAGTAACTAGATTACAAACTGAAAAAACAAAATATGAATCATTAGTTGATAAAAAGAAAATCATAACTGAGATTCTTGAAAAAAATATTAATAATAAAAAAGAAAATGAGGATAAACTAAAAAATATAGAGGCACATGAAGAGGAAATTAAAAAATTAGAAAAGGAAACTAAAAAATTACCTGCTTTAGAAGAATTAATTGAAATAAAAACTGAAATAGACACCAATAATACAAAAATTAAGGAATTAAGTGATGAAATAACTGATATAGATAAAAACACTCAATTAAAAGAAAATACCAAAGAAGCTCATGAAAATATAGAAAAAATAAATAAGGAACTGAAAGAACTTAAAATTAAAAAAGAAAAAATAAATGAGGAATACTCAGAGTATAAATCTATTGAAGCACAAATAAATGAAAAAAAATCAAATCTAAATGCCATTAAAGAAGACATACAGCAAGCATCACAAAACGCCACAGATTTATTCAATGATTATTTTAACAGTCCAGAATCAATAGAATCTAAAACCATTTTTGAAAAAGAAAAAACAGAAAAAGAAATAAAAGAACTACAGAATAGCATAAATGTAAATTCTAGCCAAATTAGTGTTCTGGAAAATAATTTAAAAACAACTAAAAAATCTTTAAAAGAATTAGAACTTACTGAAGATACATGTCCTATTTGTCAATCCGAAATTAGTCATGAAAAACATGAAGAATTATCAAACAAATATAATGAAGATATTTCCAAATATTCATCACAATTAGAAGATTTGAAGAAATCCAACAAGATTAATGAACTTAAATTAGATGAAAAAGATGTTTATCTTAAAGAAATAAATGAAATATCAATTGATGTTCTTAAAAAGAAAAATGAGGAATTTGAAAATTTAAACAATGAAATAAAAGAATTCAAACAAAAAATTCCTGAAGACTATGATGGTAAAAAATTATTAGAGAATATAGAATCAGAAATAAATGAAAAAGAAAATATATTAAAAAATCTTCAAGAAGAAGATCGGAAATATTTCTTTGCAGTAAATAGATTAAAAGAATTGGGTGATAAAACAGATTTAACTAAAAAAATTGATGAACTTAATAAAAATAATCAAAATAAGACAAATAAATGCAGAGAAATAATTCAGAAATATGCTGTGCGTGATAATCTAACACTTCAGATTAAAAACTTAAAAGAACAAGAAAAAAAATTGAATAATCTCATAGGACAGATTCAAGACAAAGAATCAGTAACCAATAAAATTAAAGAAATGAATAATGAAATAAGCATTAATGAAAAAACTCTTAATGATATTTCATCAAATATTGAAAATATTAACTTTGATGAAAAAATATTTGAAACAATAAATGATACATATACACAAAACAAAAAAATATTAGATGAAAAAAAGATTAACATTATTAAACTGGAAACTGAAATTAAAAAAGATGAAGAAAGTATAGCGAAAAATAATCGTGAATTAAAAGAACTTGAGGATATTGCATCAGAACAAAAAAATCTAACAGATTACCTACAACTATTGGATACTCTCAGAGATATTTATAGTAAAGATGGAGTTCAAAAAGATTTAAGAGATAATGTAAGACCATTAATTGAAAAAGAAACTCTGGATATATTTAATGAATTTGACTTTGACTATTCAGGTATTAAATTGGATGAAGATTATAATATCACAATATATCATAAAAATGAAGAATTAGACAGTAAAATTATTAGTGGTGGAGAAAAAATCGTTATTGCATTATCCTTACGGTTAGGAATCGCAAAAGTATTATCAGAAAATAAAACTGATTTATTAATACTTGATGAGCCAACAATACATCTTGATGAAGAAAGACGTAAAAGTCTTATAGATATTATACGAGAAATAAATTTTGTACCTCAAATGATAGTTGTAACCCATGATGATGAAATGGAATCATTATCCAGTAACATTATAAAAATTGTAAAACAAAACGGAATATCTTCTATTGATGATAGTTAGATATTTCAAAACTTTTTTTTATTTAATGAATTAAAAATTTTATTAAAAAAATAGAATTTGATTAAGGGTTTGTGAAAAAAGGAATATGATATTTATCAACTTAATGTTGATAAACCCTTGTTATATCATATCAATACATTAGTTGTAGAAGTGAAGAAACAAATTACATTATATTGTATTTTTGTAATAATAAGAATTCTTCTGTGGTTAATTTTTTACCATCTTTGAATTTTTGGAAGATTTCTTCAGCTTGTTCTTTTTCTTTTAATTCACTGCCTGATTTTTCTTCAGTTTTTCTACTTCTAGGTTTTGCTTTTGCTTGATCCATGTATTTGTTAACTTTTCTGATTTCAGAAAGTTTTGCTTTAACTTCTTCATGTTTTGCAGTAGCAGCATTTCTAGAGTTTATGAAATCTTGATGTTTACTGTCAGCTTTTTCTCTGATACCATCAATTTTGTTGAAGTATTCAATCATTTCTTCGTGAACTGCTTGTGCTTTATCAGATAATTCTACTACTTTTTGGTGGTAGTTTTCTGATTTTTCTTTTAATGCTTCAGCTGTTTTTTCTTCTTCTTCATCACTTTGGATTTTCTTAAGTTGTTTAGTTAAGTCAGAAACTCTTTTTACAAGTTCATTTTCTTTTCTGATATCCAATACTTTAGTTTGTATTGTTTTATCGATTTTATTAATTTCAGCTTGTATATTAGAAATTTCTTTTTTACCAGAGTTCCATTCAACTTTTTTAAGTTCTTCGTTACATTCATTTCTTAATTCTTTGTTTTCGTGAACTTGTTTGTTGATTTCATCTCTTTCATTTCTTTTTTCTAAAGCGATTTTTAAAGTGTCTTTAAGTTCTTGATTTAACTCATCACGTTCTTTTCTGAATGTTTTTGTTTCTTCATTCATTTGATCTCTTTCGTTTTTGAGTTCTGTGAGTTCTGCTTCTAAAGTTCTTTTACATTGTAATAACTGTTGGAAGTTTAAGATTGAGTAATCAATTGAAGGTTCTTCTTCAACTTCTTCTTCATCTTCATCTTCAGATTCTTCTTCAGATTCTTCTTCAGATTCTTCTTCAGATTCTTCTTCAGATTCTTCTTCAGATTCTTCTTCAGCAACAACTTCTTCTTCAGAATCTACTTCTTCAACAACTTCTTCAGCTACAATTTCTTCCTCAGTAGTGGTATTTTCTAATGTTTCTTCTTGTGTTTCTTCAACTACTTCTTGAGTGTTTATTTCTTCATCTGCCATGATATCAAGTACCTTCCTTAGGTCTTTTTCATTTATTTGTACATCTGCATGTTCTTTTAAAATTGGTTTTGCATTATATGCTATTCCTATTTTAGCATTTTTTACCATTTCAAGGTCATTTGCCCCGTCACCTATAGCTACACACTCATCAAGTGTAATACCTATATCGTCAACTAGTTGCCTGAGGACATCAACTTTATCTTGAGTAATTAATGGTCCTGAAACTTCACCAGTTAATACACCATCTTTTGCTTCAAGTACATTACAGAAAACATAATCAGCATTAATTTTTTCTTTAATTTTTAATGCGATTACATCAAAACTACCTGTAATTATAGCAATTTCATACCCCTGTTTTTTTAATTCTGCTGCAGTTTCTTCAGCACCCGGGTTTAAGGATATGTTTTCCATTACTTCATCTATTTCGGCCGTTGAGATGCCCTCTAATTTTTTGACTCGCTGTCTGATTGATTCTTCAAAAGGAATTTTTCCTTGCATTGCTTGTAATGTGATGTCACTAATCTCTTTTTCTATACCTTTTATTTTTGCTATTTCATCTATTGTTTCTGTATCTATCAATACATTATCTAGATCAAATACTACCAATTTTATCAAAAAATCACCGATGTATTTTAATAAATAAGACAAGAAACTTAGTTATTTGAAAAAAATAACTAAATTTAATTAAAAATTTTATTCATTTTATTCTATATAGTTTAAAATAATTATTTTTTTCTTTTATTACCATTCCTTGTTCTTCTTTATTAATGATTGGGTGTTTATGAGGGGGGGGTTAATTCTGGAGTATAAATAAATTATCTCTTTTATATTTGATTAATAAATATTTTAGTCTTCAATCAAGTATAATTCTGTTAAGCGTTCTTTAGTTTTTTGAACACCTAATAATGCTTGATCAGCTGTTTTAGCTCCAGTACAAACAACTTTTCCAGAACCGAATAAAAGTAAAACTACTTTTGGATCAGATAATCTGTATACTAAACCAGGGAATTGTTCTGGTTCATATTCAGTATTTTCTAAATCTAAAGCTACAGCTTCTAAATTTAATACTTTACCTAAATTAGCTGATGCAACAATGTTTTGTATTTTTATTTCATATTCTTCAGGTATTTCAGAATCTAATTCTCTGATTTTATCTACAGTCATTTTGATTGCAGTTTTTGAATCTTCAATACATTTTGCTCCAGTACATACTAATTTACCAGATCCAAATATTAAAGCAGCTGTTTTAGGCTCTTTAAGTTTGAAAACTAATCCTGGAAATTGTTCTAAGTTGTACTCAACATTTTCTAAAGCTGGTGCAACTTTAGGTAAATCTAATTTCCTTTCTTTTGAATCAAATAATGTTGCGGATGCTACAATGTTTTCAACTTTAATTTCAACATCTGACATTTTATTTTTCCTCCAATTAAGTGATAAAAAATTCAGCATTATTCTAAATATAAAGGTTGAGTAATATAGCTAGTAAAAAGATTAAAAACTATTATAAAATTAATTTCTTGAATAAAATCCTAGGGAGTTTAAGAAATCAGTCAACCACTTATTTTTAAGATTATAAATTATATAATTTATTTAAAAAAATACTAAATAACATATTATGTATTTATATATGTATCTTTTTACTTTATAAATATACCTATTTTTTAAATATTATAATTTGCATATAATATATAAAAAAAAAAGAAATTTGTATATCAATGAAAGAAATTTAAATTAAAACAAAAATAACTAAACCCAAAATAGCATATGA
>JAEEGL013465725.1_pt1 | contig 11725 bp, 9 predicted proteins | sample 9134231 | NCBI WGS metagenome assembly JAEEGL01 (sample SAMN16246548, study PRJNA631951) | gut metagenome | biome: gut microbiome; feature: rumen; material: fiber-attached | host: Bos | place: Iran: Karaj | collected 2018-10
ATCCCAAAGATGATGAAATTTCTCCCTGGGCAAAAGATGAGTGTGAGTTGCAGAAGAGAATTCCTGCCTTCAGTTCCGGAGAAAAAAAGGAAGAAGAAAATATTTCTGACGAAGAACTGAGCCTTAAGAAAGAACGCAGTGAAGCAATGCTTACCATTCTGGACACAGTGCTTAATCAGGGACGGGAAGAAGATGGAGTGAGTGCAATTACCACACTGCCTAACCTGATGCTGCACGTTGAGCGTTTTGGAAGAAAATCTGAATGACAAACTTAGGCTATATTCCTGAAGAACCCATTGCCGCTATTGCAACTGCCCTTAATCCGGGAGCAATCGGAATTGTGCGTACAAGCGGTAAGGGAGTGATTGAACTTTTTGCAAAATGTTTTTCCAGACCCAATGCAATTCTTTCTGCAAAAGGAAATACTCTTGTTTACGGCTGGATTCTTGATGAAAATAAAAACAGAATTGATGAAGTAATGTGCGGAGTTTACAGGGCGCCTAAATCCTTTACAGGAGAAGACATGGTGGAAGTATTCTGTCATGGAGGCGTGTCTGTTGTTAATGCCGTTTACCAGACGCTTTTAAAAATCGGGTTCAGACCGGCAGAAAGAGGGGAGTACACTTTTCGTTCATATATAAACGGTAAGACTGATTTAACAAGGGCAGAAGCAGTCAGGGAAATAATTGAAAGTAAAACCGGAGAAGCAAGAAGCCGTGCGGCAGGTAGACTTTCCGGAAATCTTTTTGATGAAATGGAAAAAATCAAACAGAAAATAATTGATACCCTTGCCGCAATCGAAGTGGAAATTGAATACCCCGAAGACGAAGAAAATTTTTCTGACTCTTTTGATGATTCTTCTTTGCGGGAAATCAGAAGTTCACTTTTTGAACTTGTAAAATCCTGGAAGTGCGAAAAACTTTATCAGGACGGAGCGAGAGTTGTTCTTGCCGGAAAAACAAACGCAGGAAAGAGCAGTCTTTTTAATGCACTCTTAAAAGAAGAGCGTGCGATTGTAAGCAGTATTGAAGGAACTACCCGTGACTGGCTTGAAAGCTGGGTAAGTTTTTCTGGTATTCCAGCCCGTCTTTTTGACACTGCAGGTCTCCGTGAAACCAGTGATGTGATTGAAGCTCAGGGAGTGGTGCGGACAAAAGATCTTGCAAAAGAAGCAGATGTCATTCTCTATCTTGTTGATTCAGTTGAAGGCTTAAAAAAAGAAGACGAAGACTTTATCCTTTCAGAAAAAAATATTCCCCTTGTTCTTGTCTGGAACAAATGTGATTCTCCTGACAGCAAAAGTTTTCCTGAAGAAAAAAAATCTCTCTGTACTAACTTTATTTCTCTTTCTGCAAAAAAGGGAATCGGCGTTGGAGAACTTAGTGAGTGCGTAAAGAAAATTCTTCTTTCAAGTACGGAATCTTCACTTGCTTCCTCTGGTCTTGGTTCACAAAGACAGCGGGATTCTGTTGCAGAAGCACTTGAGCGGGTGGATCATGCAATAGAAGTTGCCGGAAGTGATTATGCCCTTGATGCAGTTGTGCAGGATCTGGAAGATGCACTCGACTCTCTTGGTGAAGTAACGGGAAGTGTCACCCCGGAAGATATATTGTCTTCGGTGTTTGCTAATTTCTGCGTCGGAAAATAGAATTTAGTCTCCTCTATGTTAGGCTGTCTTGACTATTTTCAGCACCGCGAACATAGTTCGCTATCGGGTGTGTTTGTTTCATAAGCCTAAGTTTTTTTTGGGACATTTGTTTTGGGGAAATTAGAGCTTGAGTTTCCTCTATGTTAGGCAGGCTTGACTATTTTCAGCACCGCGAACAAGTTCGCTATCGGGTGTTTTTGTTTTATAAGCCTAAGTTTTTTTGGGGGACATTTGTTTTTGTGTGCTAAGTGTTTAAGTCCCCTCTATGTTAGGCTTGCTTGACTATTTGTAGCACCGCGAACAAAGTTCGCTAATGGGTGTGTCTGTTTCATAAGCCTGAGTGTTTTTTGGGGACATTTGTTTTCGTGCGCTAAGTATTTGAGTCTCCTCTATGTTAGGCTTTCTTGACCATTTTTGGCACCGCGAACATAGTTCGCTATCGGGTGTATTTGTTTAATGAGCGTAAATGATAAAGTGAATACATGTATTAAAGGGAAACTGGCACGCAACGGAGTGCCAGTTTCCCTTTATAAGCCTAAGTGTTTTTTAATATGGTCATTTCGAGAACCTCAATGACCGGGTGAAGTAAAGTTAGTGGATATCCTTTTTTCCTTTACGTTCATCACAAAAAAAATGGCAAGGCACATTAAGGCAGAAAGCAGTGAGCCAAGTACGGTGGCAATTCCCATGGGGTAGAGGCTGTCGGGCCAGTGTATGGAGGCGAACCATGCCCCCGGAATCCGCATCGTTAAAATGGAAATGGCATTGTGAATAAAAGAATAAATTGATTTTCCCGCTGCACAAAAATATCCGCTGAAACTAAAATGAATTCCTGCAACAAAACAGTCAAGCACATAAGCCCTCAGGTACTGGGTTCCAAGCGTTACGACACTTTTGTCAGAAGTAAAAAGAGAAAGCACCGGTTCTGAAATAAACTGAAAGATTATGGCAAAAAGAAGCCCTGCACCGGCTGCAATTCCCGTTCCCAGAAAAAGTGTTTTCTTTGCCCGCTCAGGTTTTCCTGCACCAAGGTTCTGTGAAGCAATAACAGAGATTGTGGAAAGCATGGAAGAAGGAATGAGAAATAAAAAGGTAATTATTTTTTCTACGGTTCCTACTGCCGCCGCAACGTAAAGGCCCCGTCTGTTTGCAATCACCGTTATCACCATAAAGGAAACCTGAATGAATCCGTCCTGGGCTGCAACGGGCACTCCTATTTTAAGCAGAGAAGCAATTGTTTTTCCGTCTGGATAAAAGTCAGACCGGGAAATGTTTTTTCCCATTCCCTGTTTTTTTATTGCCACAAGAGAAATTGCAACGCTCACCGTCTGTGAAATTACAGTGGCAAGGGCGGCTCCACCAGACTGCATTTTAAGATAGCCCATGAAAAAATAATCCAGGGCAATGTTTAAAACACAGGCAACTGCAACAAAAACGAGGGGGCTTTTTGAATCTCCCTTACCGCGAAAAATAGAAGCAATTATATTGTAGGCGGTAATGGCGGGTATTCCTGCAAAACAGATTATAAGATAAGTATGTGTCTGCTCAAGTGATTCTTGTGGAGTGCAGATGAGGTGAATGACGGGTTTTGTAAGAAGAATCAGCAGCAGGGTAAGCAAAAGAGAAAGTATGGTAAAAAGCAGGGTAGTGTTCCCGATTATCTTTGCCACTTCATTTTCTTTTTTTGCTCCCACAGCCTGCCCAATGAGTACAGTGCTTCCCATTGCAAGCCCCACGATGATTACGGTGAGCATGTGCATGACCTGACTTCCTACAGAAACTGCAGTAATGGTCTGGGCGCCGTTAAACTGTCCTGCAATAAAAAGGTCTGCAAGTCCGTAAAGGGTTTGTAAAAAATAAGAAAGCAGAAATGGAAGAGAAAACTTTACTATTCCCTTAAAGAGACTTCCCTCTGTCAGAAGATTCTGCTTCATTTTAGTTCAAGTAAAAAATCCCTTACAAGGCGGGCACTCATGTCTGCAGCTTTTTCTTCGTTAAAGGGTTCAGGTGAATCTACCCCTTCTTCAGCCATGTCACTCATACAGCGGATGATTACAAAAGGCTTGGAATTAAGGTAGGCGGCATGGGCTATGGCGGCTCCTTCCATTTCTACACAGGCAGGATTGCATAATTCCTTAATGCTCTGTTTGAGTTTGGGGTCGCTTACAAACTGGTCACCGGAAGCAATGCGTCCTTCAATAAGTTTATAGGGGCGGAAGAATTTATCTTTTTCAAATGCGTTTTTTATGGCCTGAACAAGTTTTTTATCTGCAAGAAAGTTACTGCAGGTCATCTGGGGAATTTCTGTAGGTCTGTAACCAAAGTCTGAGGCATCTACGTCATGGTAAACGGCATCACTGGAAACCACAAGGTCAAAAATTCCAAGCCCTTCTGCCATTGCACCTGCCACTCCGGAATTGATTATAAAATCAACCGAAAAATAGGAACAGAGAATCTGGGTACAGAGGGCGGCATTTACTTTGCCCACACCGGATTTTACCAGCACTACAGGAATGCCTTCTATTTTGCCTTCCGTAAAATCCATGCCTGCAATCTTAACAGGGGGCTGTTCTTCCTTTAAAAAGATGGAAAGCATGGCTTTTTCTACTTCCATTGCGGCAATAATTCCTATTTTTTTGTCCATAAAACGCACTCCTTGCGAAAAACGGTAAGGTTTTCATAAAATTTCTGTAATTTTCTGTAAAAAACCTTGACACTTCAATTCTTCTTCAGTATAGTACAAACACAAACGTTGATAAAGCCCCAAGATTTATCAATACCAGTGATTTTGTATGACGGACTGCAATTCTCCTCCTTAATGCGGTCCGTTTTTTTTTGTACCTTTTTTTATTTTTTTTCCAATCTGTACCCTTAAAAGAGCCTTAAAGGTACATGTTTAGGGACTTAATTTTTTTTGACACCAAAAAAGCGCCTGACGTCTTAATTTTACGCACTTATAACAAAGCTGACCGAATTTTAGTGAGTTGACTAAAAGCGCTATACCTAGTAGACTGAAAACATCTTACCCACTATATCTAGTGTATAGTGTGTTTGACTGGTAAAATAAGAGGGGAACGATGAAGATTATCAAAAGAAGCGGTGAAGAAGTTGTATTTGACCGTGAAAAAATAGTAGTTGCTATCGGAAAAGCCAATGTTACAGTTGGAGAAAGGGATCGTCTTACCCAGAAACAAATAGAATCTATTGCTGATGATATAGAAATTGAATGTGCCCGTGTGGGTCATGCCCTGAGCGTAGAAAGCATTCAGGATCTGGTAGAAACCGGAATCATGCAGCATGGTGCCTATGAAGTGGCAAAGAAATACATTACCTACCGCTATGAGCACAATCTTAAGAGACAGAAGAATACCACAGACGAGCGTATTCTTTCTCTGCTCCACGAAAGCAATGAAGAGGTAAAGCAGGAAAACTCCAACAAGAACCCCACTGTTGTTTCCGTTCAGCGTGACTACATGGCAGGTGAGGTGTCTAAGGACATTACAAGACGTTTCCTTTTGCCCGAAGATATTTCTGCTGCCCATGACGAAGGTATCATTCACTTTCATGATGCTGACTATTTTGCCCAGCACATGCACAACTGTGACCTGGTGAACCTGGAAGACATGCTGGAAAACGGAACTGTCATCAGCGGAACAAGAATTGACAGACCTCATTCTTTCAGCACTGCCTGTAACATTGCCACTCAGATTATTGCCCAGGTTGCCTCAAGCCAGTACGGCGGACAGAGTATTTCCCTTACTCACCTTGCACCTTTTGTTGATGTAAGTCGTCAGAAAATCAGGCGTGAAATTGCAGAAACAATGAAGGAAACCGGCCTTACTTTAAGTGACGAGCAGTTTGAACTTATGGTACAGCGTCAGCTTCAGAATGAAATTACCCGCGGTGTTCAGACCATTCAGTATCAGGTTATTACCCTTATGACCACAAACGGTCAGGCTCCCTTTGTTACTGTTTTCATGTACCTGAACGAAGCAAAAAATGAACAGGAAAAAGCTGACCTTGCAATGGTCATCGAAGAAGTATTAAAGCAGCGTACACAGGGCGTTAAGAATGAAAAGGGTGCCTGGATTACACCTGCTTTCCCAAAACCCATTTATGTTTTGGAACCAGATAACATTGAGGAAGGAACAAAGTACTACTACCTTACAGAACTTGCTGCAAAATGTACTGCAAAGCGCATGGTTCCTGATTACATCAGCGAGAAAAAAATGCTTGAACTTAAGGACGGTAACTGCTACCCCTGCATGGGCTGCCGTTCTTTCCTCACCGTTTACCATGAGCCTACAACAGGAAAACCAAAGTTTTATGGAAGATTTAATCAGGGAGTGGTAACCCTTAACCTTGTGGATGTTGCCTGTTCTTCTTACGGAGATGAAGATAAATTCTGGCAGATTCTGGAAGAAAGACTTGACCTCTGCCACAGGGCACTCCGCTTAAGGCATGAGCATCTTTTGGGAACAAAGAGTGATGCAGCTCCAATTCTCTGGCAGAACGGTGCACTTGCCCGCCTTGGAAAGGGTGAGGTTATTGATGACCTTCTTTACAACGGTTACTCCACAATCAGCTTAGGTTATGCAGGTCTTTGTGAATGTGTCCGTTACATGACAGGTAAAAGCCACACAGATCCTTCTGCAACTCCTTTTGCCCTTCGTGTAATGCGTGCCCTTAACGATGCCTGTGCAAAGTGGAAGGCTGCCGAGCATATTGATTATTCAATCTACGGAACTCCGCTGGAAAGCACAACCTACAAGTTTGCAAAGTGCCTTAAAAAACGCTTTGGCATGATAGAAGGGGTCACTGACAAAAACTACATCACCAACAGCTATCATGTGAACGTTACGGAAAAAATAGATGCCTTCTCTAAACTTTCATTTGAGGCACAGTTCCAGGAACTCTCACCTGGTGGAGCAGTGAGTTATGTGGAAGTTCCAAACATGGAAAACAATCTTCCTGCAGTGATGACTCTGCTTAAGCACATCTACAACAACATCATGTATGCGGAACTTAACACCAAGAGTGACTTCTGTCAGAAATGCGGTTATACCGGTGAAATACAGATTCAGGAAGATGCGGACAAAAAACTTATCTGGTGCTGCCCCAACTGCGGTAACACAGATCAGAGCACAATGAATGTTGCCCGCCGCACCTGCGGTTACATTGGTACCCAGTACTGGAACCAGGGACGTACTCAGGAAATTCGGGAACGTGTCCTGCACCTCTAAGCGTTGCCAATACCAATGAATTACGGTGAAATAAAAAAAACAGACATTGCCAACGGAGAAGGAGTGAGGGTAACCCTTTTTGTAAGCGGATGCAGAATCCACTGCAAGGGTTGCTTTAACTCCATGACCTGGGATTTTTCTTACGGTAAGCCTTTTACAGAAGAAACAGAAGAAGAAATTCTTAAAGCCCTGTCTCCTGATTTTATTGCGGGGCTTACTGTTTTAGGCGGTGAACCCTTTGAACCTGAAAACCAGGCAGTGCTCGCTCCCTTTCTTGAAAAAGTAAAAAAGACCTTCCCTAAAAAAACAATCTGGTGCTACACCGGTTATGTTCTTGAAAAAAATCTTTTACCCGAAGACGGAAACAAGCACACGGAGTACACAAAACGCATGCTCTCCTGTCTGGATACTTTAGTAGACGGCCCTTTCATTCTGGAAGAAAAAGACATCAGCCTTCAGTTCCGCGGAAGTAGAAACCAGCGGATACTTAGGGGACCCTTCTTTTCCTAACTCCTTTTCATAACATATATTTTTACTTTCAAATTTGCCAATCCTGTCTTATAATAATAGTAGGTTTTGAGCAGATTTTGGAGGTGTGCCATGAGTGTTACAAGCTATTCATTGGGAGCAGCCCAGGAAGTTACCGGCAGTAAGCATGTGCTTGAAGTAGATGGCAGAAGTTTTATGATAGACTGCGGTGCTTTTCAGGGAAAACGTGCCGAGAGTGATAAAAAGAACCGTGATTTTGATTTTGCCGCAGATAAAATCGAGAGTGTCATTTTAACCCATGCCCACTACGACCACTGCGGACTTCTTCCCATCCTCACAAAAAACGGCTACGGCGGAAACATTTATGCCACCCCTGCCACAAGAGATCTTGCAAATATCGTTCTAATGGACAGTGCCCGCATTCAGGCCCGCGATGCAGAGTTCCTTGCAAAACAGGCCCGCAAAAAAGGGGAAGGGTTTACCTGGAAGCCTCTCTTTAACGAAGCCGATGTTGTTAAAGCTGCAAACCAGATAGTGGGCTTAGGTTACAGAAGAAAAATGTATATTGCTCCTGACGTTCAGCTGGAGTTTTTTGATGCAGGACATATTTTAGGAAGTGCCTTTGCCTATCTTACCATCAACGGACAGAGAAATAATCCCATCTCCGGAAGAACAGAAAATTCCTTTATGAGCGGCGGTAGACGATTCTGGCACAGACTCTTTGGAACAAAAAAACTTCCTGAAAAAAAAGGAAGCGTTACAAGCCAGGGAGAACGTGCCTTAAGGGGTGCCCCCTCTGACGAAATTCGCATCCTCTACACAGGAGATCTGGGCCGTGTGGGAAAACCAATTGTGCGTAATCCTTCTACAGAAGAACTTCCTGCTCCAGACTATATTTTTATGGAAAGTACTTATGGCAACAGGCTCCACGGAGACACAAAACTTGCCATGAATGATCTGGCAAAAATTGTAAAACGTGCGGTTGAAAAAAAAGGAAAAATCATCATTCCGACTTTTGCAATTGAACGGGCCCAGGAACTGGTATTCTACCTGCATCTTCTCATGGATCAGAAACGCATTCCAAAAATTCCCATTTACATGGACAGCCCCATGGCAGTGAATGCAACAGGTATTTTCCAGCTTCATCCTGAATGCTATGATGAGCAGACAAACGAAGCTTTCCTTAAGCATCACAAAAATCCTTTTGGTTTTAACGAACTTACCTTTGTCAGCAGCGTAGACGAGTCAAAGGAACTGAACAAAATGAGCGGTCCCCTTATTGTTCTGAGCGCAGACGGTATGTGTGAAGCAGGACGGGTTCTCTATCATCTTGCAAACTCTGTGGGAAACCCCAACAACACAGTTCTTACCGTAGGTTACATGGCAGAAAATACTCTGGGCCGCAGACTGGTTGACGGTGAAAAGGAAGTAAAGATTCTTGGTGACTGGTGCAAGGTAAACTGTACGGTTGAAACCATAGACGCCTTTAGTGCCCATGCCGACTACGAAGAAAGTACAAAGTGGCTGGACAGCATAGACACCAGCCGCCTTAAAAAAATATTCCTTGTGCACGGAGAAAAAGATGCACAGGAGTTTTTTGCCGAATACTTAAAGACTCACGGTTACCCCAATGTGGAAATCGTTAAGTACGGCGAAGTTTATAATCTGGAGTAGATAATGGATGCAGATACACAAAATGAATTGATTTCTCTTGAAACAAAGCTTGCCTACCTGGAAGATTTTGTTCAGAAACTTCAGGAGGTAACGGTGGAACATACCAATGCCATAGAAGTTCTCCGCTCAGAGAATAAACTAATGGCACAAAAAATCCGTGACCTCACAGAACAGCTGGAGGGGGACGTTCCAAACAGAAAGCCCCCGCATTACTAATCCTTCTTATGATCCTGCCAGATGTGAACTGCTCATCAAAGAGAATGTCAGGCTGCAAGAGGATGCAAATACTGTTAAACAAAGAATTGCAAGCGAAGAATGCAATTTCTATATATTGAAATCATACTAATTTCGCGTATAATCTAAGATTTTGTGTTTTTGAATCTTGCGTATAATCAAAAGTTGCACTATAATATGCGTATAATCAAAAACTGACCATTGTCTAAACCTGCGTATAATCAGAGGTGTCTGCATGATACTAAAACGAAAAATCTACGGAAAACTGCTCGCCTGGAAAAATGAATCTAAGGGAACAAAAGCACTGCTTGTTGAAGGAGCAAGGCGTATTGGAAAATCAACCGTCTGTGAAGAATTTGGAAAGAATGAGTATAAAAGCTATATAGTTATAGATTTTGCAAAAAGAGATTCCACTGTAGAACAATTTTTTACAGACCATCTGAATGATTTAGACACTTTCTTTATGCTGCTTTCTGCATATTTCAAGAAAGAACTTGTACAAAGAAACTCTCTTATAATTTTCGATGAAATTCAAATGTTTCCTCAGGCCAGGGCTGCATTGAAATATCTGGTTGCGGATGGCCGTTATGATTATATAGAAACAGGATCTCTGATTTCAGTAAAAGAAAATGTTCAGAACATCGTGCTTCCTTCAGAAGAAAGAAGCATTCTTATGTATCCTCTTGATTTTGAAGAATTTGCATGGGCTCTTGGTGAAGATCTTTTGATGGAATATATACGGGATTGTTTCGCAAAAAAAGAAGCATTGGATCAAAGTATGCACAGTAAGGCTATGCTTCTTTTTAAACAGTACCTTTTGGTAGGTGGAATGCCGAAGCCTGTTGTCACCTTTATTGAATCTCATAAAAATTTTTCCCCTGCTGATACAGAAAAAAGAGATATTCTCAAACTCTACAGAAACGATATTATGAAAATTAAGTCGCAGTACAGAAGCAAGGTCCTGGCAATCTTTGATCAAATTCCGGGTCTTCTTTCCCAACATGAAAAAAGAGTGGTTTTTAAAGCCATTCAGGAAGGCTCTTATGCAGATCAATATGAGGATACATTTTTCTGGCTTTCTGATTCAATGATTTCCAACGAATGCTTTATGTGTTCAGATCCTAATGTAGGGCTTTCGATAAATGAAGTCAGGTCATATATAAAATGCTATCTGGGTGATACAGGTTTATTAGTGAGCCACGCTTTTGATGAAAATGAACTTCTTGAAGCGGATGTATACAATCAGATTTTGACTGACAGACTGTCCCTTAATGAAGGAATGCTTTTTGAGAACGCAATTGCGCAGATGCTTACTGCAAACGGTCACAAATTGTATTTCTATACTCATTATTCAGAAGAAAAGCACAGAAACGATATCGAGATAGATTTTTTGATTTCTAACAACAGCAAGCTTAAGTATAAAATGTTTCCGATAGAAGTAAAATCAGGAAAGAGGTATACAACTAACTCTTTACTTAGATTTAGGGAAAAGTTCAAACAGAGAATAGGCGGATGCTACATAATTCATCCTAAGAATCTTTCTGTAAAAGATGAGGTTTTATGCATTCCGCCATATATGACAATCTGTCTGTGAATCTGCCTTTCTACCGCTTTGCAGCAATCTGTTTACTGATAAAAGTTCCCGTGAGCTGAACTGCTTCAACAAGAATGAGCAGGACAATTATTGAGGCAATCATTACATCTGTGCGGAATCTCTGGTAACCGTAACGGATTGCAAGGTCTCCCAAACCACCGCCGCCGATTGCACCTGCCATTGCAGAGTAACCGATAAGGTTTATTATGGTAAGGGTAATGCCGTCAACAAGAGAGGGCAGGGCTTCTGGAACAAGCACTTTGTAAATTATCTGCCAGTTTGTACTTCCCATTGCACGTGAAGCCTGAATCACACCTGAGTCAACTTCGTTAAGGGCGGTTTCAATTACACGGGCTACAAAAGGAGCAGCCGCAATGGAAAGAGGCACAATAGTTGCAACAGTTCCGTATGCCTTACCTATAATGAGCCTTGAGAGGGGAAGAAGAACAATCATCAGAATCAAAAAAGGAAATGATCTGAGCACGTTTACAATTGAGCCAAGTACCTGGTTTAAAATGCGTTTTGGTGCAATTCCGTTTTTACCTGTAATGCAGAGAAGAACTCCCAGCGGGAATCCCAGTATGAGTGAAAAGAGGGTTGAAAAGAAAACCATCTGCAAAGTCTGTAAAGTTGAAACTCCCACTAAAGAAAAAATCTGGTTCCAGTTCATTTTGCTTCCTCCACAAGTACGTCTGAGTTTTTAAGAAAGTCCAGTGCTTTTTTTACTTCGGTCTCTTCACCGTTTATGGTCACTTCCATCTGGCCAATGTCTCCGTCAGGAAGATGCTGAACTCCTGCCGCAAGAATGTTTATGGAAACATCAAAGTTTTTTGCCACAAGAGA
>JAEEGL014290061.1_pt1 | contig 11725 bp, 5 predicted proteins | sample 9134231 | NCBI WGS metagenome assembly JAEEGL01 (sample SAMN16246548, study PRJNA631951) | gut metagenome | biome: gut microbiome; feature: rumen; material: fiber-attached | host: Bos | place: Iran: Karaj | collected 2018-10
CGGTTATATCCGTATCTACTTCGACTATGTGCCCGATAAGGCTGCCGCTACTATCAACGAAGCCAGCGAACTGCTGACTACTGACCGTATCGACTGCCATCGCGAGGCCCTCCGCCTGTTACAGACTGTTCGCAACGATGAACGCGCCCAGAACGCCTTGGGTGTCGCCCTCTGGCTCACTGGTCAGAAAGATGAGGCCCTTGAGTGCTTCCGTCGTGCTGCCGCTAATGGCAACAAGGATGCCCAGGAGAACCTCCGTCGTCTGGAAACCGTTACAAAATAACAACATATAGCGAGAAATAATAAAATTTAGTAATAACCAACATTTTAAAAAGATGAAGAAAATGAAGAATTTTGCTTTGATGAGTGCGATAGCTCTCACAAGCGCAGTCGGTTTCACAGCCTGCTCGTCCAGTGAGGACGCAACAAACTCAACGGCTGACGTGAACCCCACTTATGATGGATCAAGTGTCCGTACAGACTTTGCCTTTAATATTACAAAGGCCTCTCAGGGTACTACCCGTATGACTTCGCCTAATACGCAGAATGACAACTCTTTCCGTGGAATGAGCAACATGTATCTCTTCCCGTTTAGTGAGGAGCCTGCTGCTAATAAGACAACCAACCTTACATCTCCTAATGTTAATTATTCATTAGGTGCACTCACGAAAACGGAAATTACTACCTCTCAATCGAAGAAGATTTATTCCTTGACTCTTCCTATAGGTACTAGTGATTTCCTTTTCTATGGTACAGCAACACGTTCTACAGAGACTGATTTTGCTGTAGGTAAACTGACTAGTACTTTAGCTGGTAACGTTGCCAATACAAACGATATTAGCTTTAGTTTGGCACAGATTGCTACAACTCTTGGTGATGATGCAACTAATTTAGCAGCCTATTTAACAAATATAGCAAAGGCTACTAATTGGGCTGAAACTGTGAACTACGTTAATGGTACTACATCTGTCACAAATCCAGATGCTTATGTTTCTTTAGCTGACCTCTATACGAAGTTTACAACAATTTACACTGACCGTTGCGGTTCCGCTGAGGCAATTAAACGTACAATAGAAGATTTGTATAAAAGTGCTAAGGCTATCAATGCTCAAAGTAGTGTGGCTGCAGTTCAGACAATTGCAACTGCAATATGTGATGCAATTAAAGATAACACCTCAACAGTGTATATGACTATAGTTGAAACTGATACCGATCCCGCAAATTGGACTTTTACTTTGACAGGACTAAGTGACGGGACATTCCCTGCTGGAACTTTAAAACTTCCTATGGGTGCTGTTCAGTTAGTTTTTGATGGTACTTCGAAGACTTTTTCATATAAGCCTACTTCAACATCAGTTACTAATTTGTCATCCTTTGGCATAAACTATACTGATATTTATTATCCTTCAGAGCTCGTTTACTTTGATAACTCTCCTCTGCGTGCAACAAATAATTATAAAACTGCAGCTAATTATGCATTTACTCCAGATAATTGGGATATTCAGTTCCAAGCTACTACTGGAGATTGGACAGGTCCTTCTGTTGGACCATCTACACGTGCAGTTGCCATGCAAAACAATGTTAACTACGGTGTCTCAATGCTTGAATCAACTGTGCAGTTGCAAACTGCAACTCTTACAGACAATAGAAGTGGCATCTTAGGTGGTTCAGCAACTGACCAGACTGATATTAGCGGCACTGGTATGAAAGTGACAGGTATTCTGATTGGTGGTCAGCCCGGGACTGTTGGTTGGAATATGGTTTCTAACAGCAGTACGGGATTTGATAAAATAATATATGATAACGCTGTTCAATATGGAAATGCTCTTTCCACATCTCCATCTGCTTCTAACTACACAATAGTATTAGATAACTTAAAGGGAGATGGTTCAACTCCTACAACTCCTGCAGCAACCCAGGATGATGTGAAATTTGCTTTACAGATAAAGAATGGCAATAAAGATTTCTATGGTAAGAATGGTATGATTCCTGCTGAAAGTACTTTCTATTTGGTAGGTACTTTAAGCGCATCAAGTCCTGCCACTGCTCGTGTTATCCCTAATGTTAAAACTGGTGAGACAAGTACAGCAGCTCGTAATACAGTTTATCGTATTACTCATGAAGCTACGAACCGTGTGTTTGTTCAGGACTATAAGACAACAGCAAATATTACTATTAATACTGATGCATTGAAAAATGCATATAGCACTATTCCTGATTTGCGTTCTACAGAACTGCTGTTTGGTCTGTCTGTCGATTTGAGTTGGCAGGCGGGTGCTATTTATAATGTACCAATAAATTGATTTACGTGACACATGGGGACTGACACATGGGGATTGTCCCTCTGTGCGCCCCTGTGCGATGAAACCGATACCTGATGCGACCCCAGTCCGTGCCTACGGACTGGGAGTCCGCAGGGGACGGACTAAGAGTTTGATAGTTACGGACTAAGATTCGTTACTTTCGGACAAAATAAAATTTCTTTTGGAGTATTTCAAATTACTCTCGGAGTATTAATAAAGTAAGGTAACAAATGAAGGAAATGAGAATGATAAAGAAAACGTATAAGATGAAAACAGATCAAGGAACTGTTCGTAAGGATGGGTCCATCTCTTCATTTTTTCATTCCCGTTTTTCCCATTCTTGCTTAGGCAAGCAGGCTATGCTTCGGTTCTCATTCCTCATTTCTTCTTTGATGCTTCTATTCGCCTGTTCATCCATCGATGATGATTTGAGCGACTGTGGCTTTGACGTGAACTACGAACTGAAAATGGTCACCAATATCCAGACGAAGCTACAAACCCAGTTGCAAACCGACCTGGAGTTGCAGACCAACCTGGAGTTGACGGCAGCACTTACCACTCATCTGGGAACCATCTTCCGCGACTATGCCGACGACGTGGAGCTCTCTTTCTATGACGTTAAGGGAGACTCCGTACTACTGGAACATGACCAGCACGACATGAACGGTAAGGAGGAGTCGTACACACTGAACATTCCGCGCCGTCACTATCAGCATCTGGCTACAGCCAACGTAAAACAGGAACAGAGCGTTGAGACAATCGATCAAGCACTGTGTCACTCGGCACGTCTGAAGCAGATGGGGCTTGATACCATACCGTCGCACACCACAGGTGTCTTTTCTGCCCGTTACGATATGGATATCAAGGACAGCATCGACCAGACGTTCAACGTACATTTGTATATGGTCAACTCCGCCACGGTACTGGTGATTGATACGCTGGACAGTCACGTACGTGATATTAAGGTCTATGCTACTGGTTTTGCCACAGGTTTCCAGGTGGCTGACAGTACCTATATCTTCGACAAGGAATCGCCCATCGTTCGAGCCGTTCCCGTGCATTCCGACGACAAACAGTATGCTTGTTTTACCACGGTCAACTTCCCATCGCCCGACAAGATGATAATCCCTGTGGGCGCCCCTCGTCGGGCTTCGAACGACGATGTGGCCGATGGCCTCTGGGAGTATCATCTCTATATAACCACCGCCAAAGGGAGCATAACGCGAAGCATTTTACGCTCCTATCAGCCATTGCTTGCTGAGCAGGTGTTGGTGGTGCATGTAAAACTGGAGCCCGACGGTTCTGCTGAGAGTACTGATGCTACCGTGGGTGTCAGCGTAACGCTTGACTGGAATCAGGGAGGAACATATAATCCGGATATATAAATTGAAAAAAGGAAGTGAGATAATAGGTTGGATGATTGCTGCCTGCCTGCTGATGTCGGTTAGCTGCACAAATCGCGATGAGGGGCTCTACCAAGTTGACGGGCCTGTCACCGCAGATTTTGCCTGCGCTTTCTCGCAGGGCTCTTCCCAGCCGACACGCCAGGTGAGCGAGGTCGTTCAGCCGAACAATAGCCAAACAGTGCGCCTTCCTCAGAGCCTGCGTGTTATTCCGACCATTACTGGTGTCCCCAACTTAGGAACTTTCACATGGGAAACACCAGTAGATAAAGGGCGCTCCTTCTTCTATTATACAAGTATTTGCACAGTATCCAAGGGTGTCAACGGTTGTTTGGTCTATGGCAAGCCTGCGGATGTTTCTAACACACAGGGAATAAATGCGAAGGTGTACAACGGAAGTCTGATAGAATCGTTCCCTGCAGCCTTTAACACACAGGAAGCCCTGAACCAGATATCCTTTAGCCTTGAGCCGATATATAGTTCACAAGACATTCCAGAAGAAGCCCAGACGCTGGCCAACTATATGACTTCGGTGGCTAATCTGGATGATTGGAAGAACAATCTTGGCAATAAGGTGCTTAAGGACCTTTTCAATAGTTTTACTAATAACGGCAATGTGATACCTGGCTCAGCAGCCAGCGTAAAGCGTATCTTGTTGACGTTAGCCTCTTCCGCCCAGCAGTATATTGACAATCCGCCTTCTCTTGTTAATTCTACTGAGATGAAGAATGTTCTTACAGTAATTAAGAATAAGGCTATCATGAAGGCGAATAATACGAATCCTGAGAATGATCCAGGAATAGGTGAGATAACTGCCACCAGTTATCCCCGCAACAAACACCTGCCCGATGCTGCTGCTGTGCTTCGTTGGGTGGAGTCATCCCCTGGAGTAGGTGCTTTTCAGCCACAGCTGAACACCACGACCCTCGATGACATCAACTCTGTAGCGCGTTTTACCTATCCCGCCTCGCTCTATTATTTTGTGGAGAGCGATATTAGGACTTCCAATACGTTGTTGGACTACCAGAGCCTCTATGAAAATGCTTATCAGATGGGTGACAAGACAGCGTGGGAGAACGTACTCGACCATTTCACGTCGGGCTCAACAGTCACTGCCGACACGAAGTCCATTTTGCTGAAAACTCCTGTGCAGTATGGCGTAGCACATCTGAAGGTGAATATCCAGGCAAATGCTCAGTACATGAAGGACAGTCAGAATAAGGATATAGAAATAGGTACTGACCATTTCAAGTTGACAGGAATCATAGTCTGTGGACAGCGACCTGTGGACTATACGTTTAAACAGACCAGTAATTCAGACGAAAACGTACGTTTCATTTACGACAGTCAGGTGGAATCCAACTGTTTCCTGAAGTCGGGAGGCTATATCTTAGCTTGTAACACCCTCGTACTGCAGAGCTATGATAATGGTACTGTCGGCGATGACGTGAATATCATCCTGGAGTTCGAGAATGTTACCAGCAACCTGACTTTCAGAGGGGCCGATGGCTTTGTCTATCCTGGCACCCGCTTCTACATGATAGGCAATGTGGAAAGCAAAAAGACTGACATTGTTGAAGATGTAGAAAAACGCGTCTTCACAAAAGACTATATCACGACGGTCAATATGAACGTCACATCGCTGGCAAAGGCGTATAACGTAGTGCCTAACCTGCTGACCAACTATTTCGAGGTGGGTGTTGAGACTACCCCTGATTGGGTAGCTGCCACCCCAACGGTGATAAGATTTGAGTGAAAAATGAATAGTGAAAAGAGACATATAGAGCGATGGCTGAAGGGTGGCATGTTAATGCTGCTGCTGATGCTGGTGGCCTGTTCTTCCGGTTCTACGGAGGAACCGACACAAAAGCCCCAGCCTGAGTCGAACCAAAAACCCGTGCTGCAGCTCTATCTCTTTGCTCCTGAGAGTCCTATTGTCACCCGTGCCAGCGGAGACAATGTGGCTTCTAAACCAGACGAAGAAAAGCGCATCAATAAGCTTCAGGTTTGGGTGTTTATCGGAAGTACTGATAATCTTGTCAGCTATATTGAGTTGACAGGCAATGACTTGTCCGACCTTCAGACCGCTAACCAGAAAACGATAACGATGGATATCACCGAGGAGTTTGCGGCACGATCGCCCAAACCCAATGTCGATGTCTTCGTAGCAGCCAATGTGACGGAAGCCAACTGCGGTCTGGCCTTAAGCCGTACGACTACTGCCACCCAGTTAAAGGAAGCCAAGTTAGGCACTGACTACTTTGGATTGTGGGATGGCGAATCGTCATCCACTAACGACAAACGAGTGCAGGCTGTACCTACCGATGGTCTTCCCATGTCCGGCAGGTTGCTGAACCAGGAAATTGAAGGTATGTCACCAGTCTTTTCCCTGAAGAGCAAAAGCAATGTCAAGCTGATGCGTGCTATCTCTAAGTTACGCTTCGTGTTCTGTATCTCTGGCTCAGACGACCCTGGCGTCATGTCGCCTGTCATTAATAACCTATATATTAAATTAGGTAAGACCGACAAGCTGGTCTTGCCCAAAGAGGAATATCTTTTCCTGGAAAATGCCTACTATTATCCTGATTACATCTACCATGTTGGTACTACGTATGTTAATCCTGCATCCGATCCGTCGTACCTTGTAAAGACAGCAGGGAAGAATGAAATCGTGAAGTGGATCTATCCCATAGACTTTATCTATGACGGTCAATCTGGACAAGACTACGAGAACCTGATAGATTTAGGTGTCAATGGTGACAATACGACCAATCCTGTAACGCCTATAAAGCTGACTGAGATAGGCCGCTTCTACCTGCGCGAGTCGGACAGGCAGCTCGAAGGCGAGATTAGCTACGATCTAGGCGAAACTACACCATTTACGCATAAGACTGTTACCTTCGCGATGATGCAGGCCCTTGACTTTACGCGCAACCACACCTGGATAGTCTATGGCTACTTCATGGCAAGTGGCGACTTGAGACTGAATCTTGTCGATGTGAAGAACTGGAAGGAGGAAAACGAGAATCCAGAGGTGTATAACTGGTAAAACGAAACGAAGAATGACGAACAGCATAAGATACATATCTAAGTGGTTAGCAAACAGTTTGGCGTTATGTACGCTGTTGTTGATGACATCCTGTCAGAAGGATGCAGCCAATGATACCTTCAAGGAATCGGAGGGTATTCCTTTGAAGCTCACGTCCGTTACCCGTGCTGGAACTGAGACAACCAGAGTTGAGTCGGGTACCATCAAGATGTTCGTCATGGCTCCTGATGAACAATACTCCCAAGGCTCCTATAATTACAACGGAGGCTGGAAGAACAACGGAGTCTATGCAATGGAGAACACCCAATACTACCTCTATGGCTATATGCCTGGCGATAAATACAATGGTAGCGTTTCCAAACCAGCCGGCAAGGATTATGCTGCAGGAGCTGACTTGACGCTGACAGGTTTGCCCCTCCTGACAACGGAAGACATCTGTGTGCTGGTGGGTGTGCAGCGCTTTGCTTCCGTTGCTCCAGAGAGTCCTGCCAACGAGGGCAGTTACAGCTATCTGTCAGGTCTTGCCGAAGAGAATAATGTCAATATGCTGATGGACCACCTCTACTGTCAACTGAGGTTGAAGTTCAATATCGGAAAAGAGTATTACGAGATGCGTCGCATCCACTTGAAGAGTGTAAAGCTGAAGGCCACTTATGCTAATAGCGTGACTGCTACCATCCAGCTCCGTGATAAATACGGACTTGCCAGTCATGTCACCTATAGTGCCCCCACGGCAAATCCGACTCCTCTGGAGTTTGACATGCTGAAGGCAAATGATACTGAGCTTTCTACGCTGGGCTTTGTCGATCTGCCTTCTGAAGAGTCAACCCCCTTTACCATTAATCGTACGGTACTTTGTCCACACTGCCTGTTTAACGACGGTGCGGGAGCCTATCTCTCCGTTGAATGTACTTACGACGTGTATGATACGGATACGTATGATTCAGCCAACCCGGATCATCACCGTATGCGTAAGGATTGTAAGGCAACCAATAAAATCAACATAACTGGTATGGGTCCTGGTACGTTCCGTATGCTCACCCTGACCATCGCCCCCACCTATCTCTATGTCTTAGGTGACGATGATGCGAATAACCCGCCCATTGTAATAAATTAAAGATGATGAGACAGAAGTTTTATAGACATATTCTATTGTTACTGACGCTGATACTGACTGTAGTAACTGCGCAGGCTGATAACGAGCCTGCTACGCCCCAGGTCAACCCGAAGATGATACGCATCCAGGGTAAGGTGTTCGGTGGTGCCTGTCAGGCCAATGTCGGCAAGACGGCTACCGTGGTGTTGGCGGCAGACAACTTCGACATCCTCATTGACTCCGTCTTCGGGGGCAACGATGTCTCTGGTACCATCGGTGCGGATACCAGGGCAACAGATGACCTTCCTGACGTGCTGGAGCAAGCCAAGGAGAACGGTATAACTACTGATGTTGACGGAAAGAAAAACACCGAGCTTTACAATGCCTTTGTACACATTGCTAAAGAAAAAAAAGAGGTTGAAAATCACTACCATATCTTCATTGGCAACCTGTTTGGTGGCGGTAATGGTGACTACGACTATACCACACAGACCAATAATCCCTATTATGGAATGACTGTTCCCACTGTGTCTAAGGTCTATGTGGAAATCTTAGGCGGTACCATAGCCTACCTCTATGGCGGTGGTAACAAAGCTACTGTGACCCGAAACACCGATATATGCATCGACGACGACAGCCATGTGACTACCGCGATGCCTACAGGTGCTACAGGTAATGATAATTTGCTGACCTCTACTGAAGTCCTGCATAGTATGGGTATTCAAGCCCTTGGCTCTAATGCCATCCGTGATACCTATCATTTCTCACGCGTGTTCGGCGGCAACAACAAAGCGCCAATGGATATCCGTCCTACATGGCATTTGAAGCTGGGTGGTATCGATAATCTGTATAGTGGTGGCAATGAGGGTAAGATGACTCATCCTGAAGGCATCCTGCTTGACATTCCGGCAAATTCGAACATCTGGGTTAATAATGTCTATGGAGGTTGTCGCAAGGCAGATGTGGATCCGATGGAGAATGGTGTCCGAGTAACTTATATCCCTCCTTTGAATGATAATCCCGACAAAGCCTTACGTACTTATTCATTCCCTGAGAATTATGCAGCTCATACCATCATCCATGGTGGCCAAATTAATAATGTATATGGTGGTAACGACATCTCTGGAAAAGTCTATTTCGGGAATGCAGTCGGTATCAACACCAGTATCAATGGTGATGTCTATGGTGGAGGCAACGGCTCCTATCCCTATACCGATAATGATAAGCTGATAGGTAATATCGATTATGGCGACTATTATTATGAGGTTCCTTCAGGTAAGACTTCAGCAGCTTATCTCACTGAGTTCCGCCCCAATGCTGAACAGGTTTCCATCCATTTGGGGGGAAAGGATGCCGATCATCCGACTATTATCCGTGGTTCTATCTATGTAGGTGGTAACAGCGCCACCCTTATCCCCAGTACGACGATAGCAAACTCAAAGGCTGAGTTGAAAATCGGTTCTTACGTCTTTGCCAACGAGGTGTTCTTGGGCAACAATGGTGCCAATATGGTGAAATGCGATGAAGCGGGCGATGAGTTGGAAGGTGTTTTACGCACCATGTCAAAATATGTGAACAGCGAAGGTCAATTCAGTGATACTGAGCAAGAAGGTTACAAGAAGTTCAACTCCATGGATCTGACCCAGTCCGATACCTTTAAGGAATACATGAAGGGTTGTGCCATGACCATCATTCCCAGCATTGTGTTCGACGGTGAGCATGCCTCAGACCGTAACCCCTATGTGAATTATACGTCGTTTTTTGGTTCCATCTTTTGTGGTGGTAACCGAGGTAGTCTTATCAAGGATGGACTGCAGTCTATCACCTTTGAGCACCAGGTTGTTGTCTTCGATAAGTTGGTGGGTGGCTGTAACAATGCTTACATTCCTCAGACCGCTTATAATGCAGAATATAAAGGTGGTGTGATGGGTCAGCCCGATGCCTCAGGCAACAAGATTAAGTTAAACATCTCAGGGTTGAGAATCGAGCCCAAGCGATGGAAGACTCTGCCTGACACCGATGCCTCTGGCTACGCTGATGCCTTGGCGGCATTCCTGAAGAATCCGTTGGAGTGGAATACCTTTATTGGTGATACAAAAGTTCAGGTGCAGGATGCAGAGAACTGGACGCCTAAAGATGCTACTGCTGATGACTTGAAACGACGTCTCCAGGGCGGTAATGTCTATGGTGGCTGTTGTACCAGCGGCATCGTCAACGGTAACATCATCTTGAATATCAATGGTACCATGATGGATCGTAATGTACTTTTCGACAAGACGGAATTCGATGACGGTAGTCTTTATGGTGGTGATGTCCTTGACCAGTCACACTATACGATATCCGAGCGTCGCACAGGTGTCATCCTGGGCCAGCAGGGTATGGATGTATTTGGCTCTGCTCTCAACGTGTTTGGAGGCGGTAAGGGTAAGACTACAGAGGTATGGGGCAGCACTACCATTAATATGAATAAAGGCTATGTCTTCCAGATATTCGGTGGCAGTGAAGAAGGTGTTATCGGTGAGTCGAGGGAAGATTTAGGTGAAACACCGCTAACCAGTGATTACGTATTCAATGGCAAACACTATAAGTACAGTGACGCCTACAGCTGTTATATCAATGCACACGGTACGGTACCTGGCAAGCCAAAATCAAAGGGAAACGACGATAATTTGCCTGAATGTGAGTTCATCTATGGCGGAGGCTTCGAAGGTCCTATTGCTGGTAATACCGTCATCCGACTGGGTAACTGCCGCATCTTCAACTCGTTTGCTGGTTCGTGTGCTGCTGATATCCTGGGTCACACAGAGACCTATCTCGGTTATAGCAAAAAGGACGGTGTCGATGTATCGGGCTTTCCTTATGTCCGTGACTATGTCTATGCGGGTAACGACTTGGGTGGTGAAATCAAGGGTGTAGGCAATTTTTCTGATAGCAAGTATATCCGTGTGGCTTCTGACAAGATCTATGATGCTCAAGATTTGCTGAACACTTCCACTTATGTGGAGTACCGTCAGGGCTACGCCCTCGGACTCTTTGGTGGTTGCTATGGAACTTACGATTATATCAATGAGAAGGAACTGGATGAAGATGGCAATCCAACGACGACTGCTAACCCATACTATCAATATCGTAACAACCTGCCTTTCCTGAACAGTTCTTTTGTCAATTTCCGTCCAGAAAGTACTGACGCGCTGAAAAGTAACGAATACAACATGGTTGCTGAACTCTATGGCTCTGGTCAGGGACATCCTAATGATGTCAATACCGATAAGATGCAGAACCGCAGTTACTTGCTGATAGATATACCGCAAGATATGGTGAACTATCAGAATATGAAGGTGTTTGGTGCAGGTGCCTGGAGTGGACTCGGTATCAATGGACTCGGTGTAAAGAATGCGCAAAATAAGGATATTGTTGATCCTTATAATAATTCCTATAAAACCAATAATGTTTTCGATGAGTCGAAATATAAGGTAGATGCCGATAAGCGCTCCGCTGTCATCGACCTCGTCAGGGGGCAGATAGCCAGTGTCTATGGTGGTGCCTACCGTGAGGGCGTTACCCGTCGTACGGTGGTCAATGTTCCTGCGGGAAGTACCATTCAGGTTGGTAGTATCTTCGGTGGTGCCTTTGGCACGGATACCTATACTCCCTGCGATGTCTATGAATCGAACGTCAATTTCAAGAGTAGTGAAGCTACTCTGTTATACAACCCTAAGATGAACTCTGACTATACGGGAGCCATTTATGGTGGTAATAACAACGAGCGACGCACCATCTACTCAAGGGTATATGTCTCTTCGCCAGTCAAACAGATTCATGTCATACAATACGATGAGGAGATAGGCAAGTATCTGGAAAACTATCCTTTGGA
>JAEEGL015114654.1_pt1 | contig 11725 bp, 11 predicted proteins | sample 9134231 | NCBI WGS metagenome assembly JAEEGL01 (sample SAMN16246548, study PRJNA631951) | gut metagenome | biome: gut microbiome; feature: rumen; material: fiber-attached | host: Bos | place: Iran: Karaj | collected 2018-10
TTTGCCTGCATCTTCGCCTTCTTCTTCCGCATAGATGTCAGCGGAATAATTAAGCGACTTCATGCCAAGTACAAGCGAATCAATGAAATTGAATATACCGCGGATAAAAGGAACCTTGGTCACCCAGCGGTCATGATAGGATGTGCGGTAATTCTCAATGTCAACGGCTATGCTCCCATCGGCTTTTCTCACAGCGATGGAATAGTGCTCTTTGTTCTTCATCATGATGCCTTCGAGCACTGCCTGTCCGCCTATTCCCGAATAATGCTTTTTTACTTTCTTAGACATAAATGGACCTCACAATACGATCTGTGACGCAAAATCAATGCGTAAGAAAAAGGCGAGCTTACTGCTCGCCCATCCCGTATTTCTTATTGAACTTATCGATACGGCCTCTAGCCTGTGCCGCTTTCTGTTGGCCGGTGTAGAACGAATGACATTTGGAACAAACTTCCACATGTATGCTCTCCTTGGTTGAACCGGTCACAAATGTGTTTCCGCAGTTGCAGGTCACTGTAGCCTGATAATATGCGGGATGGATACCTTCCTTCATTTCTCCTCCTAACCTGTCCCAACGGGACATCCTGCGATATGTTGAGTTCAGATCCTGAACCCGGGGTATGCCCTTTCGGGCTTTCGTTCTCATCCTATTCTGCCTTATACGACAGCTTTTTTATGATACGCTAAGAAATACACGGTGTCAAGGATTTTTTATATATCCCGGCAGATAACTTACGAATCATACCTGTGCTATAATTTAACCATGTACGACTATCTTATCATAGGCGCGGGGCTTTACGGAGCCGTATGTGCGCATGAACTGAATAAAAAAGGATATAAGGTGTCCGTTGCGGAGAAACGCCCCCACATCGGCGGAAATATCTATACCGAAAAGACTGCGGGCATCAACGTCCATGTATACGGCGCGCACATCTTCCATACCAATGACGAACGTGTTTGGAATTATGTAAACCAGTTCACTTCTTTCAACAGATACACCCACTCTCCGGTTGCAAACAGATCGGGCGAGATCTATTCTCTTCCATTCAACATGTACACATTCAACCGGATGTGGGGAGTAGTGACACCCGAAGAAGCAGCTCGTATCATAAAAGACCAGCGCGATTCCTATATCAAAGAGATATCAGCGCAAAAAGGAATATCACCCGACGATTTCACACCCGACAATCTCGAAGAGCAGGCCATATCTTTAGTCGGCCGTGACATATACGAAAAGCTCGTCCGCGACTATACGATGAAGCAGTGGGGACGTCCCTGCACCGAACTTCCCGCATTCATCATCAGAAGGCTTCCCGTCAGATTCACATATGACAACAACTATTTCAATGCTCTTTTCCAGGGGATCCCGACAGACGGATACACGGGCATGGTAAACGCGATGCTCGACGGCATCGAAGTAATGACGGACACCGACTACCTTCACCCCGCTAACCGTGACAGATTAACTTCAAGCGCCCGGAACATCATCTATACCGGTCCGATCGATGCGTTTTACGGCTATGAATACGGAAATCTTGAATACAGATTGGTCAGATTCGAGAACGAACTTCTTAATATCCCGAATTATCAGGGCAATTCCGTGGTCAATTACACAGACGCTGAAACGCCTTTTACCAGGATCATCGAGCATAAATGGTTTGAGCGCACCTTTGACCCCGATGATAATTCCATCCCGCAGACGGTCATAAGCCGCGAATTCAGCAGCGAATGGCATTCGGGCGAAGAATCCTATTATCCCGTAAATGACCGGAAAAACACGGTACTGTATGATAAGTACCGTGCAAAAGCTGATAAAGAATCAAATGTTTATTTCGGCGGAAGACTCGGCGAATACAAGTATTACGACATGGATCAGGTAATCGGACGCGCGCTTTTATTCACAGACCGGTTTCCATCTCTCCAAGCTTGATCACAAGAGTATCAAGCGCGATCTTATCTTCCATCATGCCTGTCTTGATCGAAAAATCGGTATCGGCACACATTTCAACTATATCCATAAGTTCATCCATCTCATATCTCGCAGTCTGTTTTTGAAGCTTTTCTACGGCAAATTCAGGCCGTCCGAGAAGTTCTGCCATCTGCTTGAGAGTCCTGCGCCGCCCCATCTCAAGATCCTTAAGCTTAAGAAGCGTATCGAAATGTCTCGTGATCAGCACTATGATCTTAAACGGCTTTTCCTTTAATGAAAGAAGATCCGAGTACATATGCATCGCTCTCTTCTTTTCATTAAGCGCAAGCGCATCGCACATATCAAAAACCCTGTCCTCAAGGCCCCTGGTGCATATTGCATCTATGTCCGTCCTCGATACGCCGCCTTTATCGAGGCAGTAAGCCGAGAGTTTATCCGCTTCATTGGCAAGCATCATCATGTCCGTTCCGACCAGGTTGACCATATATGCCGCATCGTTTGAAGATATCGGCGTTCCGGCTGAATGCATCCTATTGCGCATCCACGATATTATGGTTTCCGTACTCTGTGTCGGGAATTCCGATGCCATTCCGTTTTTGGTGACAGATTTAAACAGCCTCAGCCTCTTGTCCACTTCTTTTTCGCAAAAGACAATACATGTTGACTCACAGACACCCTGTTCAATATACTCCTCGATCTCCTCGCAGCCTTTCTTAAACCACTCGGTATCCTCTATCAGGATCACGCGTCTGGGAGCCATAAAAGGAAGTGTTTCGGCGAGTCCTACGATCCTCTTTGGGTCTGTGTCAGGTCCTATGAATCTGTCAAAAGCAAGCGAACCCTTAACTCCGCCCATTGCTTTCACCAGGTCATCCCGAAACTGCAGCCTGAGATAATCTTCATTTCCGTATACCAGATGGACGCTGCAAAAAGACTCTTCGGCGATCACTCGCTTTAGAGCCATCATATCCTCCTGCGGATCTTTCTTTTTCTTTCCGTAATAAGCAGCACTCACTGCTCAAATACCTCTTTGATACTGTTGTAGTGTAGGAAAACGCCTTCCTGCCCGAGGTCTGCTATCTCCTCCGCAGATGCAAGCTTGTATCCGTCTGTTTCCTCAGTTTGAAGCCTGATCTGATCCTCATCAAAATCCAGTACAAACCTGTATACATCCACAAAATAATTATCGCCCTCATCGGGGTTGTCCCTGCGGTAGGTAAACACATAACCGCCTTCGGCACCGGTCACATCAAGACCGGTCTCCTCGCGTATCTCCCTGATGACGGCTTCTTCGGATGTTTCACCTGCCATGACGCCGCCGCCCGATATCTCCCAGCATCCGGGAGCCCACGACTTGGTCATCACGCGCCTGGTGATAAGATACTGTCCTTTTTTATCAACGATAGCCCCGAGGACCGTCAGATGATAGTCGCCGTCCTTCATCGTAAAGTCGTTGCGCTTCATCGTCCTGCCCGTGAGCTGTTTATTCACATCATATATATCCCAGCGTTCTTCTTTCATCAGTCCTCCATCTTGGAACATACCCTGTTCCTGCCGTGTTCTTTGGCATAATAGAGCAGTTCATCCGCAGCGGTTATCTCCGCATCTGCAGTCTTCTCGCAGTTGCCCTGGACAACGCCGTAACTCATTGTGAAGCGGATCGTCTGCAGCCCGTATTCAACGCTGGTATTTCTGATCGATTCAAGTATGGTCCAGAGGAATGCTTCCGCCTCATCAACCTTCATATCTTCTATGATAAAGAGGAATTCCTCGCCGCCCCATCTGATGACGGTTCCCTTGCCTGCCATATGGTCGCTCAAGATCCTTGCAACCTCTTTAAGCACTGCATCACCCGCATCATGTCCGTAGGTATCGTTGACTTTCTTGAAGTAATCGATATCACCCATTGCGATGCAGTAAACCTGGCCGTACTTGTCGGCCGCGCGCCTGATCTGATCGATCTTGATATGGCCGCTTCTTCTGTTATTAAGGTTGGTCAGAGGATCCTTCTCAACCAGTTTCTTAAGTGAGCCTCGTACAAACAAAGCGCACCTTCCCATGTCGCCAACTTCATCGGCTCTGTTAAGCACAGACTGATCCAGATTCTCATCCAGATGTCCGCTCGCCATTGATCCCAGAAAATCCTTAAGCTTATCCAGATGCTTAACGAGCTGCGTGCTGTATGCGGTCATCCAGAGGGCCGCTATGATGCCTGCGGCAACGATGATCGCAGCATATACATATGAAAGCCTGTATACGTAACCGATCGTCTGGCTGTAAGGTCTTGCAACGCCTATCATTCCGATCACGGTCCCGCTTGACGATATGATCGGTGAATACAGAGCACAGTACCTGATCTTGTCTATCTCGACATCATTGAAGAACTCCTCACGTCCTTTTTTGAGAACTCCGTCCGTGATCTTGCTGTTTGCTATGGTGTTGACTGCGGGTTTTTGTTTTTTGTCAAGGATCGTCGTGATCATTCGGGTATCGTAAAAGAATACAGTGATCTCCGAATCTGTCTGCTCGGCTACATCAGTGATAAAAACAGTATCATCCGAAATGATCTCATCGCCCTTGGTCAGGTAAGCCTGCGAATTGGCTTCGTCTATCAAAAGATTATAATCTCCGGGAAACACGTCATCATAATATGTAAGTATCATGCCCGCCACATTGGACAGATCCGTACGTATCTCGTTCTGGAGGGCTCTGGAATAAAGCGCAAGTGAGGCGCACATAAACAAAATACCCATGATCACTATGGAAAGCACGGTTCTGAAAATAAATGCCCGCTTAAGTCCGCCTTCGCCTTTCAGCTCAACTTCTTCGATTGTAGTGGGAACAACGGTAGTTTTGGTCTGTTTTTTCATGGTCACCTCTCAAAAAGCATATATAAATATGATACCACTATCCCCTTTTGTATGTAAATTGCACCCTCAACTTCTTAATGCCATGATATCGCAGTGTCATTTATATGGTATAATCGACAACATGAGAAACGATAAAAGGACAGAGAAAAACATGATAAAAATCCAAAGATCAGCCCTGATCGCATCAGGTCTTATCGCGATCGCACTTCTGTGCGGCGGATGCGCATCCAAGATTCCCGGGCTTGAAGGCTTCACCGAGATGCCCGCATCCCTCACTCCCCCGACTCATATGCTGGCCCTTGATTCCGAGGGAATGACAGGCGCCGGAATACGTGTCGGTTCTTCCTATGATGAATGGGCAAGCTCATACATGGAATATCCCGTAGCAGTCTTAAACGGCGACACATATGAGCCATACGCATTTGATATCGCGGATCCCGAAGAAGGCGAAGACAGTGCGGCAGCCGGTACGGAAGGCGACAAAGACCACGACGGCACATATATGATATCTGCATTCTATATCGATGATGAACCCACTTCGGTCAAGGAACTGTTAAACGATACCGGCAAAGAGCCCGAGGAGCTCTCCGATTATCTGGCAGATCCCGAATACCTAAGCAAACATACCGTAGTGTACAGATATATGATCTTTACTGTAAAAGACGATGTCATCAGCTCAATAGATGCCGATTATCTCGACTATAACGAAGAACTATAACTGCGTATAAAGGAGAACGAACATGTGGGCATATGAAAGCGTATTCTATCAGATATATCCTCTGGGATTCTGCGGAGCTCCCTATGAGAACGACGGAGTTGAAACTCACCGTATCTTAAAAGTCATCGACTGGATCCCGCACATCAAGAAGCTCGGGATGAACGCGATCTACTTCTCTCCCGTATTCGAATCCGATACCCACGGCTACAACACCAGGGATTACACGAAGATCGACACCCGCTTAGGCACCAATGCCGATTTCAAAAAAGTATGCGACGCGCTCCATGCCGAAGGAATAAAGGTTGTACTCGACGGCGTATTCAACCATGTCGGCCGCGGCTTCTGGGCTTTTCAGGATGTCCTTCAAAACCGCGAGAACTCCCCTTACAGATGGTGGTTCCACAACATAAGCTTCGAGGGCAATTCAAACTACAATGACGGCCTGTGGTACGAGGGCTGGGAAGGAAACTTCGACCTCGTCAAGTTAAACCTCGGCAACGAAGACGTTGTACAGCACATCTTCTCAGCTGTAAAAGGCTGGATCGATGAGTTTGACATAGACGGAATAAGACTTGACGTAGCTTACTGCCTGCCCGATGAATTCACAAGAAGATTAAGGGATTACTGCGACGGCTTAAAAGATGATTTCTTCCTGCTGGGCGAAGTACTCCACGGCGAATACGGACGCATGTTAAGTTCCAAGAACATCCACTCACTGACCAACTATCAGTGCTACAAGGGCATCCATTCGGCATTCAATTCGCTCAACATGTTTGAGATCATTCATTCACTGATGAGACTGTTCGGCCCCGAAGACTGGACTGTTGCGCGCGGAAGCCATCTGCTCAGCTTCATCGACAACCACGATGTCACCAGAGCCGCTTCCATCATCAACAACCCTGCCCATCTGCCGTTAACTTATGCACTCATCTACGGAATGCCGGGCATTCCCTGTGTATATTACGGAAGTGAATGGGGAACCAAGGCAGACAAGTCTCAGGGCGATCCCGCTCTGCGTCCCTGCTTCGACGCTCCGGAATGGAATGAACTGACCGATTTCATCTCCAAGCTCTCCGAAGCAAAAAAGAACTCCGAAGCATTAAACTACGGAGGATTAAGAAGCGTTGTTCTAACCAACAAGCAGTGTATCTTTGAAAGAAAATCCGAGAACGAACGTGTTCTCGTAGCGATAAATGCAGATTCCGAACCCTATACGGCCCATTTCGATGCAGGATGCGGCATGGCCGTCGACCTGATCACGGGCCAAAACCACGACTTCGGCGGCGGCTCCGAACTCCCGCCCTACTCTGCTTTCTTCTGGAAGTGCGAAAGGTAAATCAAAGGCCTCGCGATATATATTCACAAGCAGGTAGTTGATAACCGCCGGTACTTGGCGAGGTTTTCCACGAGCCTAGTACCGCTGCGAGTTATCACTAGCGAAAGCGTGCCTGCGGTGAATGTATGTCTGCGAGGCCTTATTATTCTCACTTAGCCTGTTTATATACAGGATCCGCCGGATACCCGCCCTTGAGTTTCTGCATACCTCTCTGGATCGCGTCCTTGGAGTCCTTCCAGTCCGCATCTTTGTTGCGGTAATCGAATTTCTCAACCATCCATGCAACATCTCCGCTTATGCGCTCCATGTTCTCTTCCATAAGCTTAAACATCGCATCAAAGAAACTCTTCTTGTCGGAATCTTTCATATGGTTCTCAGCATACTCACACAGATCTCCGAAGTGTGACAGACAGAATCCCTTGGACGAAAGTATCCTGTTTTTGAAGTCTGAATCCTTTTCGTACATCGTCACAAAAGTATCCAGGTATCTTTCATACTCTTTTGCAAAGTGGTTGCAGATATAGCAGCTTCCCTCGCGTTCTTTGATCCACGCGCTGACCGGATTGGACACCGCGTTTCCGCGAAGCTTATCTTTAAGGGAAACCTTGGCGGGTGAGTATGAAGCGAACTGCTTTTTCATGGCATCTATGGTCCGCATGTAATGCGTCTTCAGGATCCACGCATTGCCAAGTGTATTGCCATAGTCAAACATCTTCTTAAAATGCGTCCTGCAGAAACCGGCGCGGTCGGTCATGTCCCTGATATCGGCTTCCATATATGAGCTTCCCGAGCCCAAAACGAAATCCATCAGATCCTGTTCGATATTCCTCTCGATATAGCAGAAAGGGCACTCATCATGAGCGTTGACCGCATCATTTAACGGTATTGTATAGAGCTTTTCTTTGGCCATGGCACACCTCATCATTCTTGTACAAATATGTGGATTGAATATTGTGGATAATCACAAAAATCAATTCAATTGTACTATCATTCCGGCCTGTCCACAATATGTTGTATGGTCCAAAGCAGTGTCCCAAATTGACTCTTGAAGGCCATATATCCGTATGCTATAGTTGAATTCGACTAAACCGGTCAAGAGGTATTCATGAACGAGAAATTTTTTGATCTAAAGAAGGATAAGCAGGACAGGATAATCAACGCGGCACTCAAAGTTTTCGCCGTTAACGGTTACCGTCACTGCTCTACCGACGACATTGTCCGCGAAGCCGGCATCAGCAAAGGTCTTTTGTTTCACTACTTCGGTTCCAAGATGAGTTTATATGAGTTTCTGTACGATTACTGCGTCAGATTCTTGAGTCTGGAGCTTAGGACATCTGTTTCCGAATCGGAGAAGGACTACTTCAACATCATGCTCGAGCAGGAAGCTGCCAAGAGAAATGTCATGAGAAGTTATCCTTATATGCAGCTGTTCATTGACAGAAGTATGACGGAAGACGATGAGGATGCGGTGGACAACACATCAAACTTACGCGAAGAGCTTCAGGCTATGTATGATGAGATATTAAACAGAGTCGATTCCAAGGCTTTTCGCAAAGAAGCGGATCCCGCGCAGATCCATACGATGCTCCAGGCTACACTCTCTGCTGTTATGAGTGACCAGCTGCAGCTTCCGGGATTTAACGCGGACCACTATTATCAGGAAGCAGACAAGTATATCAAGATGCTTAAAAATATCTGCTACTAAGCGGATATATGAAAGGAGAAATACCATGGCAAAGGGACTGGGCAAAGTAATACTCACAAGCAGCATACTCGCAGGAGCAGCACTCGGAACTTATATGTATTTCAAAAAAGAGGGTGTGATCGACGAGACCAAGACACCTTCCGAGAATGCAGTCAATATCCGCAACAAGGTTACTGCGGATGCAGCTGAGTACTTTAACAAAGACCGCTCGTATGTTGACTTAAAGGAAGCTGTTGAGGAAAAAGCAGGCAAGCTCAAGGAAACTGCAAAAGAAGCTGTTGATACCATCAAGGAAACTGCCAAAGAGACTTCCAAGAAGGCATCCAAGAAAGCTGCCGAAGCGAAGGAAGATATCGCTGAAACAGTTGAGGAAGTCAAGGAAGAGATCGCAGAAAAAACTGCGGAAGTTAAAGAAGAACTTTCCAAAAAAGCTGAGGAATCTTTCGAGCCCGGACTTCAGGCCGATAAAATAGATGCTGCCGAAAGCAGAACTTACGGCAGCACATCAAGCGAAGAATTCTTTAACGACGAGGATTGATCATTTAGCGGCATTTGCCTTAATGATCGCTTCCTTAAGTTCGAGAGTCTTATCTTTCATCCTCGTACTTATATTTCTGTTTGTAAGCAGGCTGCTGACTAGTTTGGCAGCCTGATCTAATTGTCCGAAATCTACGGAAAGAGCCGCGATCAGATAATCCAGAGTCATTTCATCCATACTCGCTATCGGAGGAGTCTCGGAACTTCTTGCGGCTACGAAGCCTTCAAGCGCGCTTTCCAGGAAATCTTTTTCCATAGTCTTGGTACGCTCGGATTCTTCTGCGTAATTAGGCTGCGAAGGATCCATGCTCTCGTATTTTGCGCGGAGTGTCCAGCCTGCGCGCAGGCAGATATAGGCCTTTTCCGATGCCTTGGCATTCTTGACCATGGCATTTGCAAGAGCTACCTGATAACGCTCCAAAGCTTCATCAAAAGTATATGTTTCTCCGGTATACTCTTTTGCAACAAAGTTAGTTGAGATCTCGCTCTTAATGAGTTTGCGCTGTGTCTCCGTGATGGTGCTCCAATATCTGCTGATGGCAGCGCAACCGCATTTCGGACACATTACAACATCATACTTAAGAGGCTCAATGTTTTCATATTCAGGCTTTAAGTCACGCGCAACGCCCTTTAACTTTGCGCGGTTGGCTTTCATCGTCAAAGCCTTGAAGCTCTTGTTGCATATCGGGCAGTCATAGTTTTTTTCAAAAAGATAATCAGACTCTTTTACGGTCGGTTCCGCAGGTTTTGCGGGGGCCTGCTCGCTTTCCTTTTTTGCTTCCGCATCATCTTTTTTGTCGGCATACAGGTTCTTGGAATCAAGTCCGCCAAGTCCCAGGCCGTTTAATCCGGATAATAAACCCATAACACACCTCTCTGATCAAGTAAATATCAGTCCTTCTTGGGAAGAACAAAAGAACTCTTAAGCGATACTATACGGTTAAATACGGGAGCTCCGGGCTTGGAATCCTTGTAGTCCACCGTAAAGAAGCCCTGTCTTACAAACTGGAAGCTCTCATAGGCTTTCGCGTCCTTAAGAGAAGGTTCAACATAGCAGTTATCAAGAACTTTGAGAGAATCGGGATTAAGATTCAGACTTCCGTCCTCGTTATATACACCCTTCTCCTCATCAATGATATTCTCATACAGACGTACAGTGCATTTAAGCGCCGTATCCGCATTGACCCAGTGTATCGTGCCCTTGACTTTTCGTCCGTCAGGGGAGTTTCCTCCGCGCGACTCGGGATCGTATGTGCAGTGGATCACGCTCACATTGCCGTCTGCATCCTTCTCATAAGAAGTACAGGTTACGAAATATGCATTCATGAGACGTACTTCATTGCCGGGGAAAAGCCTGAAATACTTCTTGGGAGGCTCTTCCATGAAGTCTTCCCTGTCTATATAAAGATCACGTCCGAATGTAACCTTACGTACGCCTAAGCTCTCATTCTCAAGGTTATTGGGGATTTCAAGCTCTTCGGTCTGTCCTTCGGGATAATTGTCGATGACAAGCTTTATGGGATCGAGCACTGCCATAACACGGGGCTTTTTAACCTTAAGATCTTCTCTGATACAGTACTCGAGCATAGAGTACTCAGCTGAAGCATTAGCCTTGGATACACCGCAGAGTTCAACAAACATCTGAATGGACTCGGGAGTAAATCCGCGGCGTCTTAAAGCTGCTATCGATACAAGTCTCGGATCGTCCCATCCGTCTACGATGCCGTCTTCGACAAGCTTCTTGATATATCTCTTGCCTGTGACAACATTGGTCAGATACATCTTGGCAAACTCGGTCTGCTTGGGAGCCTCGTTCGGAGCATTCTTGTATCCTGTCTCAATGAGCACCCAGTCATACAGCGGTCTGTGGTCCTCAAACTCAAGCGTACAGATGGAATTGGTTATACCCTCTATTGCATCCTCTATCGGATGAGCATAGTCATACATCGGATAAATGCACCACTTATCACCCGTGTTGTGATGAGTCATGTGGGCAACGCGGTACAGAATCGGGTCACGCATGTTGATATTGGCGGAAGCCATATCGATCTTGGCGCGGAGAGTCTTCTCTCCGTCCTCAAACTCACCGTTCTTCATTCTGGTGAACAGATCCAGGTTCTCCTCGATGCTCCTGTCTCTTGAAGGATCGTCGCGTCCGGGTTCTGTCAGCGTACCTCTGTACTCTTTTATCTCATCAGCCGTTAAGTCCGATACATAAGCCTTGCCCTTTTTGATCAGGGTAACGGCGCCTTCATACATCTTTTCAAAATAATCCGAAGCAAAGAAAAGCCTGTCCTCGAAATCAGCGCCGAGCCACTGAACGTCAGCCTTGATCGACTCGACAAACTCTGTCTTTTCCTTGGTGGGATTGGTATCATCGAACCTCAAGTTGAACTTGCCGCCGTACTCTTTGGCCAGTCCGTAATTCAAAAGAATACTCTTCGCATGTCCGATATGCAGATAACCGTTGGGCTCGGGCGGGAAACGCGTATTGACTGTATCATACACGCCCTCTTTTAAGTCCTCATCGATCATCCTCTGGATGAAATTCCTGGAATCAGCCTTTTCCTTTATCTCTTCGTTTACTTCGCTAGTGTTTACTTCACTCATCTTTTTTTCCTGCCAAAAA
>JAEEGL015535143.1_pt1 | contig 11725 bp, 11 predicted proteins | sample 9134231 | NCBI WGS metagenome assembly JAEEGL01 (sample SAMN16246548, study PRJNA631951) | gut metagenome | biome: gut microbiome; feature: rumen; material: fiber-attached | host: Bos | place: Iran: Karaj | collected 2018-10
ATCTCAGAGGCGTGCACGCTCATCTCGCCCCGCTGGGTGCGGAACACCTCGCCCTTCACGCCGACGATATCGCCGATGTCGTATTTTCTGAAACGTTCGTAGGCCTCTTCGTCCATCTCGTCCTTCCGGGCGTAGATCTGGATGCGGCCGCTTTTATCCTGCAGGTCGCAGAAAGACACCTTGCCCATGCCGCGCTTGCTCATCAGGCGGCCGCCCAGCGTGACCACGGTGCCCTCCAGGGCATCGAAATTATCCTTGATCTCCTGGGCGTGATGGGAGACGTCGTAAGTGGTGATCTCAAAGGGATTCTTCCCCTCCGCCTGGAGCGCCTTCAGCTTATCCCGGCGGATCTGCAGGATCTCGCTGAGTTCCTGCTGGGGCTGGTTGTTGTTGACCTGCTCGGCCATCGTGCAGTTCTCCTTTCGTTTCGCGGACCCCCGGCCCGCTGCTGTTATCTGTCGATCCGGTCGATCCGATAGTGGATGGTGCCCCGGGGGGCTTCCACGGCGACTTTTTCTCCCGCCTTCCTGCCCATCAGGGCTTTGCCGAAGGGGGAATCCTCGCTGACGCACCGGTTCATTACGTCTGCCTCCTGAGAACCGACGATCCGGTACTCGGGCAGCTGTTTTCCGTTATCCAGGTTGGTGACGGTAACGCGGCAGCCGATGGACACCCGGTCGGAATCCTCCGCCTCGTCCACGATGACGGCATGCAGCAGGATGTCCTCCAGCTCCGCGATGCGGGAGTAGAGGCGGCCCTGCTCGTTCTTGGCCTCGTCGTACTCGCTGTTCTCGCTCAGGTCGCCGAAACCCCTGGCCTCCTTGATCTGGTCGGCGACCTCGTCGGCCTTGGTGGTCTTCAGAAACTCCAGTTCCTCTTTCAGCTTGTCGAACCGCTCCTGGCTCATCTTGAACTCTTTAACCATGCTACTATCTATCCTTTCTTACCCGTTTCCGGTCATTTTCCCGAAAAGGGTATGGCATATCACATTGCATTATAAGGGCTTTATCCCCCTGTGTCAAGGGCGGAATCCCCGATCCGGAACCTGCCGGAACAAGGCTCCCGCCCCGGCTTTCCGGGGCGGGAGCACAGGTCTGTTCGGTGTTCAGTTTTCGTCTCCGTCCCTGCGGATCAGGTCCCTGAGGGTCTTACTGTAGAAATAATCATGGGTCATCCGGTCATACTCCGCCCACAGGGGAAGCGTCGGGCACACCGCAGCCCTGGGGCAGGGATCCGCCCCGGCGGACAGGCAGGAAACGGTGGCAAGGGACCCTTCCATCAGCTCGATGATCTCCCCCACCGGGTATTCCTCCGGTTTCCGGCACAGCCTGTAGCCGCCGCCTTTTCCGCTGGCGCCTGTCAGAAGGCCGCCCGCCACCATGTCCTTGACGATGATCTCCAGATACTTCTTGGATATTCCCTGTCTGGAAGCCACATCCTTCAGCGGGATATAGCGCCCGGTATCATGTTCGGCCAGGTCGATCATCACGCGGATGGCGTACCGTCCCCTCGTTGAGATCACAGCACCCGCCCCCTTTCTTTTTGCCTATTATACCCCCGGGTGAATGGGTAAATCAACCATTTTTTATCCGCTTCATTTTACCTATTGACATAGTAGGTTTATAGGATTATAATCCAGTCAGAATCATTGAAAGGAGAACCGCCGTGATCTACTGCGACAACGCCGCCACCACAAAGATGAGCAAGGCGGCGATTCAAACTCTGGTCTCCCTGCAGGAGGAGGCATGGGGAAACCCCTCCAGCCTCTACGGTTTCGGCCAGCACGCCAGGGAGGCCCTCGAAAATGCCCGCAGCCGTGTGGCCGCCGTCATCGGCGCCCGGTCCAGAGAGATCCTCTTCACCTCCGGCGGCAGCGAAGCGGACAATCAGGCTATTCTGTCCGCTGCCGCGCTGGGCCGTAAAGCGGGAAAAACACACATCATCTCCACGCCCATTGAGCATCATGCCGTGCTCCATACCCTGGAAAAGCTGAAAAAGGAAGGCTTTGAGGTCACCTTCCTGCCTGTCAGCGGGACCGGACTCGTCGATCCGGCTGATGTGGAGGCCGCCATCCGGGAGGACACCTGTCTGGTAACGGTCATGTACGCCAACAATGAGATCGGCACCATACAGCCTGTCCGGGAGATCGGAAAGATCTGCCGGGAGAAAAAGGTCCTGTTCCACACGGATGCCGTCCAGGCTGTGGGGCACATCCCTGTGGATGTGAAAGAGGACAACATCGATCTGCTTTCCGCCTCCGCCCACAAGTTCCACGGGCCAAAGGGCGTCGGGTTCCTCTATGCCAGGACCGGCGTCCGCCTGACGAACCTCATCGAGGGCGGCGCTCAGGAGCTCGGAAAACGCGCCGGGACGGAGAATGTGCCGGGGATCGCCGCCATGGCCGCAGCCCTGGAAGAGACCGCCGGTAAAATGGCGGAAAACGCCGTTCATCTCTCCGCCCTGCGGGACCGTCTGATCCGGGGGCTCTCGGAGATCCCCCACTCCGCTCTGAACGGGGATCCGGTACGCAGGCTGCCCGGCAACGTCAATTTCTGTTTTGAGGGGATCGAGGGGGAATCCCTGCTCCTGCTTCTGGACGACCGGGGCATCCAGGCTTCCTCCGGAAGCGCATGCACCTCCGGTTCCCTGGACCCCAGCCATGTTCTGCTGGCCATCGGCCGGGTCCACGACGTAGCCCACGGTTCCCTCCGCCTGAGCATCGGCGAGGATATCACCGAAGGAGAGATCGATGCCGTCATCGGGGCGGTAAAGGACGTGGTGACCTACCTGAGGAGTTTCTCCCCCGTCTGGCGGGACCTGTGCGCCGGAAAGGCGCAGTTCATTCTGTGAGGAGGTGAATGCACAATGGCCCTGTACAGTGAAAAAGTAATGGATCATTTCCGCAATCCCCGGAACGTAGGCGTCATCGAGGATGCCGACGGCATCGGCGAGGTCGGCAACGCGAAATGCGGAGATATCATGAAGATGTATCTGAAGATCGAGGACGGCATCATCGTCGATGTGAAGTTTGAGACCTTCGGCTGCGGCAGCGCCATCGCTTCCAGCTCCATGGCCACGGAACTCATCAAGGGCAAACCCGTGGAGGAGGCCATGAAACTGACCAACAAGGCGGTCGCGGAAGCCCTGGACGGGCTTCCCGCCTACAAGATGCACTGTTCCGTTCTGGCGGAAGAAGCCATCCGGTCGGCGCTGGAGGATTACAGCAAGAAAAATGGCAAGAATTTACAGTTATCAGATTGACAGATCCGGTCTGCGGTGTTAAGTTGTTGACACTCAGATCTTACCGGAGACGCAGGGGTGCGGATCGGTCTCCGGCAGCAGGACGGAATGATGTTTGCTGTCGGATACCGGCCTCCCGGGTACGTCCTTTCCCCGGGACGTCCGGCATTCGGTCTGCGCGGCTCCGTAAGATGTGACGTTGATGCTTCAGCCCTCCTGAAGCCAACCAGCCCGGGAACTGTTCCTTCCAGTTCCCGGGCTCCCTCTTTTCATACGGGAAAAAGCGATATATAATCTAAGGGAATCCACTATACTATTAGGAAAGAAGGTATCATCCTATGTCCAGAATCTTCAAAGGGGCCATCGGGCTCATCGGCAACACCCCTCTGGTGGAGATCACCAATATTGAGAAGGAACTCGGCCTGGAGGCCACTGTTCTGGTCAAGCTGGAGTATCTGAATCCCGCCGGCAGCGTCAAAGACAGGGTCGGAAAGGCCATGATCGAAGACGCCGAGGCGAAAGGCCTGCTGCGGGAGGGTTCCGTCATCATCGAACCCACCTCCGGTAATACCGGCATCGGCCTTGCCTCCATTGCCGCCGCCAAAGGATACCGCCTCATCCTGACCATGCCGGAGACCATGAGCGTGGAGCGCCGGAACATCCTGAAGGCCTACGGGGCCGAGCTGGTACTGACGGACGGTTCCAGGGGCATGGCCGGAGCCATCGAGAAGGCGGAGGAACTGAAGGCGCAGATCCCCGGCAGCATCATCGCCGGTCAGTTCGTCAATCCCGCCAACCCTGCCGTTCACCGTGCCACCACCGGTCCGGAGATCTGGAACGACACGGACGGTGCCGTCGATATCTTCATCGCCGGCGTCGGGACCGGCGGCACCCTCACCGGCGTAGGCGAGTATCTGAAGTCCCGGAATCCTGCGGTCCGGATCGTCGCCCTGGAGCCGGAGGACTCCCCCGTCCTCTCGGAGGGCAGAGCCGGCAAGCACGGGATCCAGGGCATCGGCGCCGGTTTCGTACCCGAGGTGCTGAACACCGGGATCTACGATGAGATCTACAGGGCAAACACGCAGAACGCCTTCGCCGCCGCCAAACTTCTGGCCCGGAAAGAGGGCATCTCCGTGGGCATCTCCTCCGGTGCTGCTCTTTACGGAGCCATCGAGCTGGCAAAACGGCCGGAAAACAAGGGCAAGGTCATCGTCGCCCTGCTGCCCGACAGCGGCGACCGGTACTATTCAACCGCCCTGTTCCAGGAAAGCTGAACCCGGGACTTCCTCCGCCGCGGCGGATATCCTGTCATGCTCAAAAAGACCACCGCCCCAGTTCAGGGCGGTGGTCTTATCTGTTTCTTGATAATCAATCAATCCCAGTAGGGGATCCAGCCGGTGAAGTAATCCAGGGGGTTCTTCACCACGCCGGCCTCATGGATCTCAAAATGGAGATGGGGGCCGGTGGAGTTTCCGGTGGAGCCGACCAGACCGAGGACCTGGCCCTGGCTCACCTCCTGGCCCTCATAGACCAGGATGCGGCTCATATGGGCATAGGTGGTATAGTAGCCGCCGGAGCCGTGCTGGACGATGACGCAGTTGCCGTATCCGCCGTACCAGCAGGCCAGAAGCACTACGCCGCTCTTGGAGGCCAGGATGTTGGTCCCGTAGTGGGCGCCGATATCGATGCCCTGGTGGTTGGTGCTGCCGATGCCGCCGGGGGATACGCGGGCGCCGACAGGAGACGTGACCAGCCAGCTGTCATTGCTGGGCCAGATGTAGCCGCCGCTGGAGCCGGGAACGTCGATGGGAGACGGGGTGTTGTCCTCCTCCCTTTTCCTGCGCTCCTCTTCCTCTCTTCTTCTCCGCTCTTCCGCCTCTTTGATCTCTTTTTCGATCTGAGCGGCGGCAGCCTCTTCGGCAGCGTGCATCTTCTCGATGGCGCCTTCCTGACGGGAGTACTCAGCCAGGAGCGCCTCCGCCTCGGCGATCTGCTCCTCCAGCTCCGCCTTTGCAGCCTCCAGTTCCGCCTTCTGCTCTTCCAGGGCGGCTCTGTCTTCTTTCAGCTTCTGGCGGGTCTCCCGCAGGTCGTTGATGACCTTCTGGTCATAATCCATGACCTCGTTGACGAAATCCAGACGGCTGAGCAAGTCGGCAAAGCCGGTGGCCTTGAACAGGACGGACCAGTAGGAGATCGTTCCGCGCTCCTCTTCCTTGCGGACCTGGCGGCAGAATAGATCGTACTGCTCCTTCTCCTTCTCCTCATTGACCGCGATCCGGGTGGTGGTCTCGCTGATCTGGGCATTGAGGATGTCGATCTCCTCCATCAGAGCCGTATTCCGCTTGTCCAGGACGTACTTCTCGTCCAGGACGTCCTGCTTGTTGGCGCGGATGGACTTCAGTTCAGCCTCCAATTCGGCCAGTTTCTGCCGGGCTACCTCCAGCTTTTCGGCGTTGGTCTCCGCATAGACGGTGGTGGGCCGGATCGTACAGGCCATACCGGCCAGCATGGCAAGCGCCAGCAGGAAACACGCGATTCTCTTCTTCATCTTTTCTCTGCTCCTTTTCTCACACCCGGAGGAATTTCCGGATGGCGGTGAGGCTGCCGCCCACACCGACCAGAATGCCGGCCGCCACGAAGGCGACGGCTACGGGTTTCCAGATATGCTCGAAGGGAACGATCCTCAGCAGCTGCAGGGTATCGGAGTTGGTGATGCCCTGGGCAATCGCCCGGTACAGCAGCCACTGGAGTCCGAAGGCCGCCACCGCGCTGATCAGGCCCAGCAGCAGTCCCTCATATACGAAAGGCCAGCGGATGAATCCGTCCGTGGCGCCCACCATCTTCATGATCGCGATGTCGTCCTTCCGGTCGAAGGTGGTGAGCTTGATGGTGTTGGAGATGATGAACAGCGACACGATGATCAGGATGGCGATCAGGGTGATGCTGATGACGCCGGCGATGTTTCGGACCGTGAGGAATCCGTTGGAGATATCCTCGTCAGCCCGGATCTTTACTACTTCCGGCAGCTCCTCCAGCGCGCGGACCGTGTCCGTCATCTGGTCCAGCTCCACCAGATGGAGGACGTAGCGGTGGCGGAAGATCTGGGGATCCAGGTCGCTGTAGAGATCATCCTCGTCGTACTGGGCGATATAGGCGTCCCTCGCCTCCTCCCGGGAGACGAAAGTGCAGTCCAGCACGTTTGGCAGCTTTTCCAGTTTCTTCTGCAGGGTACGGGCTTCCTCATCGGACAGGCTCTCGTCCACGAAGGCCAGCACCGCGTTTTCCCGCTGCAGATCCTTCAGGTTTTCGTTTGCGTTGTAGGCCACCAGAGAGAAGGTGCCCATGATCACCAGACAGGCCACCGTTATGCCGATGGCGGCGAAGGACATGAATCCGTGTGAGAACATGTTGCCCAGGCCTTCGGAGATAAAGAATCGGAAATTATGTTTCATTTGTTTTTTACCTCATAGGCGCCGATGGCATCGCCCACCACACGGCCGGCGCTCAGCATGATGACCCGCTTGTCAAACTGGTTCACCAGCTTGTCCTCGTGAGTGACCACCACCACGGTGGTGCCCAGGGCGTTGATCCGCTCCAGCAGGATCATGATGTCCAGGGAGAGGGAGGGGTCCAGGTTTCCGGTAGGTTCGTCCGCCACGATGGTGTCCGGATTGTTTACCAGAGCCCGGGCGATGGCTACGCGCTGCTGCTCGCCGCCGCTGAGTTCGTCGGGATAGCGGGAGCCTTTGTCGGCCAGTCCCACCAGTTCCAGCACATAGGGAATGCGGTTCTGCGCCTGCTTGTGGGTGGCGCCGACGGCGAACATGGCCAGAGCCAGGTTGTTGTATACCGTTTTCTTGGGAATCAGGCGGAAATCCTGGAAAATGACGCCGATGGTCCGGCGCATCAGGGGGATCTGCCGCTCGGAGATCATGTTCATGTTGAATCCGTTGATCATCACCCGCCCGGAAGTGGGGACCACTTCCCCGTTCAGGATCTTGATGATGGTGGACTTTCCGGAACCGGAAGGGCCGACCAGAAACACGAATTCACCGTCTTCTATATCGAATGAGACGCCCTGCAGCGCCTCGGTGCCGTTTTCATATGTCTTGACGACATCTTTCAGCCGAATCATACGCTGTCCTACCTCGTTCAGAATCATCAGTCTCTGCGCTTCTCAAAAGACTGCCTTACATTATATTATAACTAAAGTGTTACAAATTGGCAACAGGTCAGATGTGAAAAAAGTGTTAACTTTACATAATTCAGCCCGCCGGAATTCTCCGTTCCGGCGGGCTGCCGTTTCGTTCCGGCTTACGCGTCAATGCCGCGGCTGGTCAGGTATTTCTTGACCATGAGCGCCACCTTGAAGGTGATGGCATCGTCGAACTCCCGCAGATCCAGGCCGGTGAGCTTCTTGATCTTCTCCAGCCGGTACACCAGGGTGTTCCGGTGCACGAACAGCTTGCGGGCGGTTTCCGAGACGTTCAGGTTATTTTCAAAGAATTTGTAAATGGTGTACAGAGTCTCCTGATCCAGAGAATCGATGGGGTTCTTCTTGAAGACCTCCTGGAGGAACATCTGGCACAGGGTGGTGGGCAGCTGATAGATCAGACGGCCGATACCGAGGTTCTCGTAGTTGATGACATAGCGCTCGGTATCGAACACTTTGCCCACCTCGATGGCGATCTGGGCTTCTTTATAGGACTTGGCCAGATCACGCAGGTGCATGGCCAGGGTGCCGATGCCCACAAAAACGCGGCTCTCGCCGTCCACCTGGAGGGCGTCTTCGATCTGGATCGCCACTTTTTCCATATCCTTGGCGGTGGCGCCTTCGTTCAGCTGGTGGATCAGCGCCACATCGGCGTCTCCCACGCTGAGGACGAAGTCCGTCTGGCGGTCAGGGAACAGGTTCTGGATCACATCCAGCGGTACAGCCTCCTCCCTGTCGTCCAGGGGCCGGATCACGAACACCGCCCGGGGCACCTCAGTGGCCACATGGAGCTCCTTCGCCCGCATGTAGATGTCGCTGATAAGGATGTTGTCCGAGATGATGTTCTTCATGAAGGAGCTCTTGTCGTGCTTCTCCTCATAATAGCTCTTGGCGGCGTTGAGCGCCACCACGGCCATGGAGCATACCGTGCGGCCGACGCTGTCGTCTCCGCTGGCGAATACCGCATAGTCGAAATGGCCGCCCCAGCCGGGCAGCGCCTTGAAAATGCGGCCTTCCAGAGCCACGCACTCTCCCTCGGCGTCATTAACAGGGCCAACGAACTTGGGCCACTTCCGGCCGATTTCGGTCAGCTCGCTGCAGGCAATGACACTGCCCTCCCCATCGATCACGCCGATGGTCCGGTCTGTCGTCTCCTTGAACTGCAGAACCACGTTCTGAAAAATGCGTCCAGACATATCGATCCTCCTGCTGACCGTGTCGGTCATTTTGTGCAAACTGTTGCTTTCTTTTCCCTATTATATCGTCATAATCACGGTTTTGCAAGAGTTTTTTCATATTTTTCACAAATATTTTGCGGTTTTTTTGGCATTCTGTCGATGGTTTTGCCGAATTCTGTCAGATTGCCCGCAGCGCTGCGGTCTCTTCCTCCGTCAAAGGCCTGTATTCCCCCGGTTTCAGCGATTCATCCAGGGCCAGGGGGCCCATGGACAGGCGTCTGAGCCGGATCACCGGCTTTCCCCGCGCCGCCAGCATCCGTTTGACCTGATGGAACTTCCCTTCCCGGAGCGTCACGAGACACTCCCTGGGCGAGAGGATCTCCAGGCCGGCGCTCAGGCATCTGAGGCCGTCCTCCAGGATCATGCCGGCGGCGAAAGCCTCCGGATCGCCGCTCTCCAGGTCCGCTGACACCAGGGCGTAATAGCATTTGTCCACATGGTAGCGGGGGCTCAGCAGGCGATGGGCCAGTTCCCCGTCATCGGTGAGGAGCAGCAGCCCTTCCGTGTCCTTATCCAGACGTCCCACCGGAGCCAGTCCCTTTCTGCGAAGAGGCTCGCTCAGCAGATCCAGCACCGTCTTCTGGCGTCTGTCCTCCGTGGCAGTCAGGACTCCGGCCGGTTTGTTGAGCATCACGTAGGTATAACGGGCGTAGAGGATCTTCTCCCCGTCTACCCGCAGGTCTGCCTGCTCCGGGTCGGTCTTCTCCTCCGGCGAAGCCGCGATGCGGCCGTCCACCGTGACTCTTCCCCTGCGCACCAGTTCCTTTACCTCCCGGCGGGACCAGCGCCCGGTGGAGGCCAGAATCTTGTCCAGCCGCTCCATATCTCCACCTCCCGTCCATTCTCCGCACATCATATCATCCCGCTCCGGCAGGGTCAAGACCGGCGGCCGTCTCCGGACGCTCTGCGGTATTGCTTTTCCGGCGCTTTCGTGCTATAATGCGCTGCAGCCAGACTATAGGAGGTGAGAGGCATGACATACGAAAAGCCCGTAATCATTGCCCAGGAGAAAGAACCCAGAGCCTATGTCGCGTCCTGCTATCAGCCTACCGGCATGAAATGCTGCGAGTGCACCCACGGCTAAGCTCATCTGGCAGGGGCTGCCGCCTTCGCGGCAGCCCCTTTCTCTCTCCTGCCCCGCTGAAAACACAGATCGGAAAGGTGACGTTATGCTGTTTCGACTGAAGAAAGATACCTATTTCCGCCGCTATGAGGAGATCGGCTACCTCGTCAACAGAAAGACTTCCCGGGATCGTGTGGTGAATGCCGCCGGCGCGGTCTTTCTGGCTGCCCTGACCCGGAGAGCCCGGCCTTTCCGGGAGATCGCGGACGAGATCTCCCGGCAGTTCGTCGACGCGCCGCCTGAACTGGATCAGGACATCCTGGAGTTCTATGCGATAATGGAACAGGATGGCTTCATCGTCAGCGGGGGGACGGAGGAAGAACTGGACGCCGCAGACCGTCCCTTCTCCTACAGCATGCTGGATCCCGTGAGTCTGGAAAACAGGGAGTTCGCCAGGATCGTCCGGGCCGACCAGGGCACGCAGCTGGTGATGTCGGAGCATTTCAAAAAGCACCCCCATCTGCTTTCCCTGCAGATCGAGACCACCACCCGGTGCAACGAACGCTGCGTCCACTGCTACATCCCTCACCCCGCCAAGGTCCGGGAGATGAGTTTTGAGATGATCGAAGACGTTCTGAAACAGGCATCTGAGATGGGACTGCTGGATCTGACCCTGTCCGGCGGCGAGCCTCTGTCCCACAGCCGGTTCTGCGATATCCTGCGCTGCGCCGCCCGGTATGATTTCTGTATCTCCCTCATGAGTAACCTGACGCTCCTGGATGATGAGAAGCTTGCCGCCATGAAGGAAGCCGGTGTCTCTCTTGTGGCGGTGTCCCTCTACAGCATGCGGCCGGAGGTCCACGACGCCATCACGCTCCTCCCGGGCTCCCAGGAGAAAACCCTGCGCGCCATCGAACGTCTGGTGGAAAACGATATCTTCGTTCAGATCAACTGCCCCGTGATGAAAGAGAACCGGGACGATGCCGACGGCGTTCTGGCCTGGGCGGCCGCCCACCGTCTCCATGCCGTGACAGACACGGTGATGATGGCCCGGTACGACCGGACCAGCGACAATCTGGAGCACCGTCTTTCTCTGGAGGATGTCCGCCCCATCATCCGAAGCGTTCTGGAAAAAGACGCCGGATACCGGGCCCATGTGGAAAAAAAGCTCTCCCGGGAGAAGGATACCCGGGACCGCCGGGAGGATCCCCTCTGCGGCGTCTGCGTCTCAGCCATAGCCATGACGGCGGACGGGCATTTCTGTCCCTGCGCCGGCTGGCAGGGCTTTGACCTGGGAGATTTCCGCCGGTCATCCCTCAGGGACGTCTGGGAACGTTCCCCGGGCGTCCTGTATCTGCGCGGCCTGCGGATGAAGGACTTTCCGGAGTGCCTGAGCTGTGAAGACAACGAATACTGCTCCGTCTGCATGGCCCGAAATGCCAATGAGAGCCCGACGGGCGATCCTCTCGAGACCAACCGGCATTTCTGCAAGGTAGCCCGCCTGAACCATGAGATCGTGGACCGGTGGCTGGCGGAGGGCAGATGATCCGCCGCTGAGCGGCCTGTTTCCGAAAAAAGAGGTCCGGAGTCAGATGACTCCGGACCTCTTTTCAGTTTTCTCAGAGAGAGATTACTCCTCGATGGCGATAACGACGCCGGAACCAACGGTACGGCCGCCCTCGCGGATAGCGAAACGCAGGCCCTTCTCGATGGCGATGGGGGTGATCAGTTCCACGTTCATGTCGACGTTGTCGCCGGGCATGCACATCTCGGTGCCCTCGGGCAGATGGATGATGCCGGTAACGTCGGTGGTGCGGAAGTAGAACTGGGGACGATAGTTGTTGAAGAACGGAGTATGACGGCCGCCCTCATCCTTGGTCAGAACGTACACCTGGCCGGTGAACTTGGTGTGGGGATGAATGGAACCGGGCTTGGACAGAACCTGGCCGCGCTCGATCTCGGTCTTGGCAA
>JAEEGL015663172.1_pt1 | contig 11725 bp, 13 predicted proteins | sample 9134231 | NCBI WGS metagenome assembly JAEEGL01 (sample SAMN16246548, study PRJNA631951) | gut metagenome | biome: gut microbiome; feature: rumen; material: fiber-attached | host: Bos | place: Iran: Karaj | collected 2018-10
TAAATAAAATAGATGAAAAGATAGAAGATATTGGTTTTGAGAATATTATTAATCATTCAGCAGTTAATGAAGTTAATGGTTTAATAGATAAATCTGAAAAATATATAAGAACTATTAATCGTAAAAATAAATTAATAAGTACTGTTAGAAATATTAAGATTTTTTTACGTGGCTTTCAAAAGGCTTTTCCATATTTATGTGTTGTTGCTCTTATAACATTTTTACATATTAAAATAACTGGGGATATACCATATTATCCACAGGAACAATTTAAATTTGCTCATCATGAAGAAACTATAGATTATACAGGTCTTGTATCTGATGATATAACTTATACAGATGATAAGAGTGAATCAACTAATACAGCATACTATATTTCTAAATGGGAACAAAAACCAGATGGTAGATGGTATAGAGCGGTTAAAAGATATGGCAATTTTAAAATTTCATCAGAAGATGAATTATTAGAACTAGCTAAAAATAAAGATCTTAATTTAACAGATGTTTTTGGAGAAGTAAAAGAAGTTAAATTTGAAGTAACTAAAGAAGTATCTAAGGAAGAGTTAGAAAAAGGTGATTATTTAAAAATAGTTCATCGTTATAAAAATGAAGAAGATGTTATGTTAATTCCTCAAAATTTCTGGCCTAATTTTGGTTTATCAGTATCTTACACAGCATTTCTATTAGTAGCTCTATTCTTTACTTTTTGTGCAGATGAAATGAAACTTAAAGCTCATATCGAAAAAATAAAAGAAAATAATAAAAATATTGATATTGATGAATTATTAAAACTATTTGATGAAAAGAAAATAAAATTTGAAAAAAGAATTCATCCTGAAGTAACACTAGAAGATCCAATAACTGGAGAAAAAATTAAAGTAAAGTAAAAAAGAATAAAAAAATAAAGATGAAAGGGGTGTTTTAATGGAAAATTATGTATCAAGAGAAGTTAAAGACCTTGAAGATAGTATTAATAACTTAGATAAAGAAATAGAAGAAGTAACTTCTTCAAGTATTAATAGTAGTAATGTTATTGATATTATTAATGAAGATATTGAAAAGATTGATATTAAAGTTAGAAAGATAGATCTTAATAATATTAAGAAGGCTATTATTAGAAAAATTAAAATAGCAGGAAATTATTTCCTACATACTTTACCATATATAATAATACCAACTATTACTTTCTTAATATCATTCTATCTTATACATGATATTCCATTTTATAGACAACCTGAAAAACATTATGCAATTCATGAATCAGTAATTACTCAAGATGGTATAACTGATAATGTAATAGAATATAAAGCAAAAAATTTTATTGATAAAGATTCTTTTAAAATGAAAGGTTACTATAAATCACCATGGGTAAAACGTGCTGATGGTTATTATCATCGTTCTATTAGTGAATATGGAACAAGTGTATACACTGTAGATTTCTTACAAAAAGAAATTGATAATCCAAACTTAAATTTAAAAGATCTTCTTTATAATGTGAAAAATGTTACTAAGGAAGTTAAAAAACCTAGTGAAATAACACTTGAGGAAATTAATAAAGATGGTGAAGCATCATTTGTTTATCATTACTCTGATGATACTGATTTTATTATAGAAGCTCAAGCATCTAATATTAATATAATTGAAACTTCAATGTTTATAGCATTTGTATTAATGATTTATATTCTGTATCCATATAGTGATAAACATTTAGATAGAATTAGAAAAATTAATAAAAAGTATAAAAAAGAAGATATTGAAGAATTAAAGAAATTATTAAAAGAAAATAAAATTAAATTTGAAGTAGTAAAGAATAATAGGGTTAGTATGATAGATCCTATTACTAGTGAAAAGACATTTATAAAATAAATATAAAAAGGGGGGTGTTAAAATGGAAAATAAAGTATCACAAGAAGTATTAGATCTTGAAGAAAGTATTAATGACTTAGATAAAGAAATAGAAGATATTTCTTGTGCAAATATTAATAGTAATAATGTTATTGATATTGTTAATGATGATATTGAAAAGATTAATATTAAAATAAAAAAGATAGAACGTGATAACTTAAAAAAATCATTAATTAGAAAGATTAAAAAAGCAGGAAGATTTTTTGTTAGAGTATTACCTTATATAATAACAACAGCTTTATCTTTTGTAATATCAACATATGCTGTTAATGATACTCCATTTTTTAGACAACCCGATAAATATTATGCAATACATGAGTATACTATTTATGAAAATGAAACTACTGATACTATAAGTGCTTATATAGATAAACCATCTAGATCAAATGAATCATCAAGGCCAAAAGCTTACTATAAATCAGCTTGGATGTTAGAAGAAGATGGTAACTATCATCGTGTTACTAGTGAGTACTATATAAATCATTTAACTTTAGAACAAGCTAAAAAATATAGTGAAGATCCTAATTTAAGTTTAAATGATATTGTTTTTAATTATGCAGGAGATAATCGAAAAGATAGTAAGGAGACTAAAAGCCCTAGTGAAATAACTCCTGAGGAACTTAATGAAACAGGTAAATTCTATTTAGTATTCCATTACACTGATGATACTGATTTTGTTATACAAGCTCAACCATCAGGTTCAAATATAGTAGATACGGTTTTCTTCTTATTTATTTCATCAGTATTAGCTTGTGGTCCATTAATGATTAGATTAATTACTGATTATAGGGAAAAATACGATTTATCAATGTTCCTGCTTGATAAAAAATATAAAGAAGAAGATATTAGTGAATTAAAGAAACTATTAGAAGAAAAAAAATTAAAATTTGAAGTAGTAAAACATGATAAGGTTAGTTTAATAGATCCTATTACTGCTGAAAAGACTGTTATAAAATAAATTAAAAAAAGGGGTGTTAGAATGGAAGATAATGTATCACAAGAATATATTGATATTGAAGAAGGCTTAAAAAACTTAGATAAAGAAATAGAAGATATTAGTTGTGCAAATATTAATAGTGGTAATGTTATTGATATAGTTAATGAAGATATTAAAAAACTTGATATCAAAGTAAGAAAAATAGATCTTAGAAATTTTAAAAAAGCATTAATTAGAAATGTTAAAATACTAGGTAAATGGGTAGTTAGATTATTGCCTTATATAGTAGTAATTGGTCTTGCTTATGCTTTTAACTATTATCTAATTAAAGATATTCCATTTTATAGACAGCCAGAAGAGCATATTGCTGTTCATGAAATGGTTATTACTAAGGGCCTTACAACAGATAAGGTAGTTGAATATCTGCATAATAAAGAAATAACTTCAAGTGTTCTTACAAATAAAGCTTACTATACAACATCATGGATAAAAGATGTAGATGGTAATTATCATCGTGAAATTAAAGAGTATGATTTAGATAAATATTCACAAGAAGATTTAGAAAATATTGCAAATAATCAAGGTAAAAATTTATTAGATGTTCTTGATAAATTTAAAAAATCAACTGAGGAAGTTAAAAGTCCTAGTGAAATAACTCCTAAAGAATTAGAGTCTGAAGGTAGTGTACGCTTTGTATGTCATTATTCTGATGAAGAAGACATCATCATAGAAGCTCAATCTGTTGGTGCAAATACATTATATTCTACTTTCTTCTTTGTAATAGCTCTTATTTTATCAATGTTCCCAGTTTGCACTCGTGCAGGCGGTTATTTTGATTCATTTTTATATAAAGTTGGATGTATAAAAGATAAATATAAAAAAGAAGATATTGAAGAATTAAAGGAGTTATTAAAAGAAAAGAAATTAAAGTTTGAACTTGTTAAAAGAGATATAGTTACTATGATTGATCCAATTACTAAAGAAAAAACATTTATAAAATAAAAAAATAATAATTATATAAAGGGGGTGTTAAAATGGAAGATAATGTATCACAAGAATATATTGAGATTGAAGAAGGCTTAAAAAACTTAGATAAAGAAATAGAAGATATTAGTTGTGCAAATATTAACTGTAATAACGTTATTGATATAGTTAATGATGATATTAAAAAGATTGATATTAAAGTAAGAAAAGTAGATCTTAGAAACATTAAAAAATCTTTAATAAGAAAAACTAAGATATTAGGTAAATGGGTAGTAAGAATAATACCTTATGTAATAGCTTTTAGTGTATCTTTTTGCTTTGACTATTTTCTAATTAAAGATGTTCCATTTTATAGACAACCTGAGGAACGTATTGCTATCCATGAAACAGTTATTGATAGTGATGGTGCTCGTGATAATATAATTGAATATAAATCAAGGATGGCAATGTCTAGAAGTACTACTGAAGATAAAGCATATTTTACAACATCATGGATACTAGGTGTGGATGGTAACTATCATCGTGAAATAAAAGAATATGATTTAGATGAATATCCACAAGATTACTTAGAATCTCTTGCTAACAAACAAGATAAAAATTTAGTAGATGTTCTTTATAGATATAGAAAATCTACTGAGGAAATTAAAAGTCCTAGTGAATTAACAAAAGAAGAATTAGAAGAAGAAAGTAGTGTTCTATTTATATGTCGTTATACTGATGATACGGATATCATCATAGAAGCTCAATCTGTTGGTGCAAATGTACATGCTGGTATTTGGTTCCTTGTTATTGGTGCTGTTATGTCTCTCATGCCATTTTGTCATCGTTTAGGTGGCTATAATGAAAGATTTAATAAGAAAATCCTAAGTATAAAGAATCAATATAAAGAAGAAGATATAAAAGAAATAAAAAGATTATTAAAAGAAAAGAAATTAAAATTTGAACTTGTTAAAAGAAATAAAGTTACTATGACTGATCCAATTACAAGTGAAAAAATGTATATTAAATAAGAGACTATCAGAGATAGTCTTTTTATTGATTTTTTAAGTCTTTTATGTTATAATATAGAAAGTTTTTCGGGGGTTATTATGAGTAAAAATAGAGAAAGAGCTATTAATTTAAAAAATAATATAGAAAATCTTACCATAAGTATGGATGATCTTGGTAAAGAAAATATTATTAATAATAATAAACTTGCTAGGACCAAAAAAGAATTAAAAACTTATGAAAGAGAATTAAAAGGAATAAAAGTAAAAAATGTATTTTTAAAAGGATTTAAGAAACTTATAATAGCAGGAGGAGCTTTTCTATCAACATTACCATATATCTTAGTAGCTGCATCTATCTTTGGTTTACAATCTTTTATATATGATGTTCCTTTTATAAGACAAAATCAATTTAAGATTGCCTTTCATGATGTAATAATTAATAAAGATGGTATTGTTAGTGATAAAGTAAAATACAATGTTTCATCAGCTAACACTACTAACACAGCATACTATTCTACAGATTGGGAAAAGAAAAGTGATGGTAAATACTATCGAGCTGTTAAAACATATTATGTAGGTAATCGTACTATTGAAGAACTAGAAGAACTTGTAAAAGATCCTAATATTAAATTAGAAGAAGTATTTAAGTCAACACCTTCATTAACATATGAAGTTAAAGAAGAAAATGAAATAACTGATGCTGATTTAAAAGAAGGTAGTGGCTTTAAGATTGTTCATAGATACAAAGATAGAGAAGATGTTATGTTAATACCTCAAGATATAGGTCAAAATGCTGGATTCTCAGTAATCTATGTAGTAGTAACAGTCTTAATCGAATTATTCGCTCACTTTTGTATAAAAGAGGGAAAAAAATATGACTTTAAAGACTTTGTTAAAACAGTAGATTGTCATTTTCCAGAAGTCGATTTAAAAGAAGTAATTGATTTACTAGACGAAGGTAAAATTAAACTTGAAACCATAGAACATCCTAATGTAAATTTAATAGATCCAATTGATGATAATATGGTAAATGTAAGGGGTAGATAATAATGAATTATATAAAACAAGAATCTGAGTATGCCTTATATAGTGATATCTCTGATTTAGGAAAGAAAATAGATAATATTAGTAACGTTAATATTGTTAATAGTGATGTTGAAAAGTATATTATAGATGATATTAGTAAAATAGAAGGTAAAATAAAAAAGGCAAAGAAAAGAAATTTTCTTAATACGTGTATTAAAAATATTAGAATCTTTGGAAGAATGATTCAAAGAATACTTCCATATGTTTTAATATGTGGAAGTATATTTGGAGCTCAAGTAGGAATATATGACGTTCCTTTTTACCCACAAGATCAAGTAAATGTTGCCGGTTATGAAGTAACTCTTGATAATAGAGGTAATGAAAATCAAAAAGTAAAATATGATGTTTTGTCAAATCAGAATAATACTAGTTCTATCACTACAATTTCTAAATGGGAAAAGAAAGTTGACGGAAAATATTATCGATCTATTAAAGAGTATTATTATGACATCAAAAAACATGATTTAAACTGGTATCGAGATAATATTAATGATGTAGCTTCAACTCTTAAAGATCCATCTTCAACTAAGCATGAAGTTAAGGAAAGTATAACAGAAGAAGAAGCTAAAGAAGAAGATTTTATTCAAGTAGTATATAGTTATACTGATCAAGATGATATTATTATTAAAGCTCAAGGACCATTACAAAATATTACATTCTCCATTTTTTATTTAATGGCTTGTGCTATTGGTTCATTTGCGGTCGTTTTTGTACGTAAAGAAGAAGAAACATTTGATTATCGTGATGTAGTAAATAATATTAAAGGAAGTTTTCCATATTATCCAATTGATGAAATAGAAGAAGCTTTAAAAACTGAAAAAATAAAGTTTGAATTTGTTAAACATCCTAGTCAACATAATGATAATCCAAATAAATATAATGATAATATACAAAATAGTGGAAATAAAACTATGTAAAAAAAGAACTATCTAATTAATTTTAGATAGTTCTATTATTTTATCCATATTATCATCAGGAGCCATAATATTTTTATGTAATTCTCCACATTTTTGACATTTATAGATTATTTTATATGTATCTTTAAACTTTTCTATCCCAATGGGTTCTAATATTCCTTTGCATGGATTACTTCGATCACCGGGATTAATATCAACATGTAATGAATATAAACAATTATTACAATGATCTCTAGCAGTTACTTGTAACTTATTAACATTTATCCCACAATTTATACAAGTAAACTCTTCATCAACCATATTAAATCTTTTCATAAATCACCATATAAAGTATATAATATTTATTTAAAAAAATAAATATCAGTATACCTAATATAATTAAATATTGAAATTTATACCATAATGTGATATAATATAGAAGTTTTTTGGAGGGGTTATTTATGAAAAAACAATTAAATTATCAATTAGTTTCTAGTATAAAAGAAGATCTTTATGAAGTTGGTGAAAAGATTGAAAAACTAGATTTCGAAAACAGATCAGTATCAGGTGAATTGTCAATATCAGGCCAATTAGAAGCAGAAATAAATCAAGAACTTGAAGTTATTGAAGGTAAAATAGAACAAGTATCAAAGAAAAATATTAAAGAAGCTATTATTAAAAATGTAAAAATAGCTTTAAGATTTGTTCAATTAGTTATACCTTTTGTTATTGCCTTTGGTGCTAGTACAGCTTTATTCTATTTCTTAGGAGATATTCCATTCTATCCAGAACAAGAATTCTTCTATAAACATCATGAAACAACTTTTGATACCTTAGGTAATGAAGAAGATAAAGAATCATTTATTTCAACTAATTTAACTGATGTACATAATACAGCCTACTTTAGTACTAAATGGGAACAAAAAGATGATGGTAAATATTATCGTACTATAAGACAATATGACTTTACTGAATATACTTTAGAAGAACTAAAAGAAATGATTAATGATCCTAACTTAAATTATGAACAAGCCTTTGGTAAAGCTAAGGGTAATAGTTATATTGCTAAGAAAGAATTAGATGAAGGTGATAGTACAGAAAAACCTTATGTTCAAGTTATCTTTAGATATAATGATGACGAAGATATTATTCTAAGAGGCCAAGATATGGATTCAAACTTAATATATGGTTTCTTATGGTTATTATTGAATATTATCCTAGATGTTGGTATTCTTGCAATTCGTTCTGATTGTTCAATGTTTGATTTTGGTGAATGTGTAAGAGATTTAAAACGTAAATATCGTAAAGAAGACGTAGAAGCATTAAAGAAATTACTTGAAGAGAAAAAAATAACAGTAAATAGAGTTGCTAGAACTGACGAAAAATATCAAGAATTATCTAATAGTAGTTCAAAAGCAACTAAAAAATAGAGGTTATTATGGCAAAAAAAAATACAATAAGTAATAACTCTAACGTAGAAAATGATAAGCTTTATGCTTTAGTTAGTAGTCTACAAAACGATATTGATTCCTTAGAGAAAAAAATAAAAAACAGAGATAAAGAAAATAGAAAAATGACTGCTATTAAAAGAATTCGCCTTTTTGGTAATTTCTTAAGATTAATAGCTCCATATGTTGTATCTGTAGCAATATGTCTTACTGGTTATTATTTTATATCTGGTGGAGATATTCCATTTATTCTCCAAAAAGAATTAAAAACTAATCTTCATAAAGTAACTGTTGATAGTAATGGTTATACAATGCCTGTAAACGTTTATGAAGAAAAAGGTAGTTTATCTAGTGATGATATATATTCTTATTCTGCTTGGGATAAAAAAGAAGATGGAAAATATCATCGCGAAGCTAAAATTTATTCTGTAGATAGAAAAAAAGAAATATATAAAACTGTTGATGAAGTAAAAAAATTATTAATGGATCCTAATACTAATTTAGATGAAGTGATAGGAAACCCTTATTCTGTTCTTGATGAGGTAGCAGAAACTGTTAGTGAAGAAGATTTAGAACGTGGTGCATATCGTGTTACTACGTTTAAATACTATGATGATAATGATACCTTTATGGGTAGACAAGAAATGGGCAACAACATTGGAGAAGGTTTACTATTTACAATGTTTCTAGCTATGGTAGGATGTGGTGTAATCACATTTAGAAAAGACTCATCATATAGTTATAGCTCTAGAAGAGAAGAAATAAAAGATGAATATAGTGATCCAGGAAGAGAAGACGAAGAAGCATTATTAAAACAAAAGAAAAAAGAATTAAAGAATTTAATGGGATAGTAGGTGGTACTATGGGAAGGAATAAGACAATAGGTAAAAATTCAAATACTGAAGACGATAAACAATATGTTTTAACACGTGATCTTCAAAAAAACATTGATGACCTAGAACAATCTTTAAAAGAAGAAAGTGCTAAACAAAAAAATAAAGAAAGAATTAAGAATATAAGATTATTTGCTAACCTTATAAGATTTATTGCTCCATATTTACTAACAGCTACTCTTGTTTTTGGTGGTTTTTATTTACTGATTGGTGATATACCTTTTATTCAACAACTTGAAAGGAGATATAATAAACACGCTATTTCTATTGATAATAATGGAAATATGCTATCAGATTCTTTTTATGAAAGATTATTTGCTTTATCAGAAGATTATTTATATGTTCATACTCCTTGGACTAAAGGAGAAGATGGTAAATACTATCGTGAATCTAAAGAGTTTAAAATAGAACAATCTGATGAAGCTCATAAATCTTTTGAACATTTTAAATCTTTAATAATGGATCCAAACATAGATTTAGAAGGAACCTTTGGTAAACCTGAGTATACTAATATTGAATCTAAAGAAAATGTATCAGAAGAAGAATTAAAAAGAGGAGAATATCGTTCTTGTGTATATCATTATCTTGATAAAGAAGATTATGTTCTTGGAAGACAAAAAATGGGTTATAATGTATTAGGTGGATTTTTAGAAGTTTTAACGTTTATATTTGCTGGAATTGGTACAGCCTATATTCAAATGGAAGTATTTGGTTATGATTATGATTATCATAAACAAAATATAATTAATGCATATTCAAATAGTAAAATTGAGCTTATCGAAGGAAAACTAGAAGAGAAAAAATTAGAATTAAAAAAAATAATTGATAATAATTAAAATAGTTATTGACAAAAGTAATTATTTATCGTATATTATACAAGTAATTTAATTAAGGAAAGAGATTTTTATCCACCTGAGAGCATGTAGTTCTGGGTCAAAAGCCAATAAGTTTTATTAATATAGTTATATATAATAATTCTTTTAATTATGGTTTTTAAGTGGATAGAAATATCCACTTTTTTAATTATTATATGGAGGTGTTTAATATCGCTAGCAAGAAAAATGATTTGTTAATTAATGATCAAATCAAAGCTACACAAGTTTTAGTAATTGGACCACATGGAGAACAAGTTGGTGTTAAAAAGTTAGAAGACGCTTTAACATTAGCAAGTTATGCTGGATTGGATTTAGTTTTAATGAATCCAAATGGTAATCCACCAGTATGCAAAGTTATGGATTACAATAAGTTTAGATACGAAAAGAATAAGAAAGAAAAAGAAGCGTTAAAAAGACAAAAAGCTAATTATTCTGAAACTAAGGAATTTAGACTTAGTAGTGTTATTGATATTGGAGACTTTAATACGAAGATTAATCAAGTTACTAAGTATTTAAAGAAAGGTGACAAGATTAAAGTTACTATTAGATTCAAAGGTAGACAAATGGCACATACAGAATTAGGTCTTGATGTTATGAATCGCTTTGCTGAAAGATTAGCTGATATTTCTGATGTATCTGAGAAACCATCTCTAGATGGTCGTACTATGACAATGTTATTAACACCAAAAAAATAGAAAGAAGGAGAATATTATGCCAAAATTAAAGACACATAAGGGAACTAAAAAAGTTCTTAAAGTAAGAAAAGGTGGAAGTATTACAATTGGTCATCCAGGATCAAGACATAATACTGGTAAAAAGAATGCTGCATACAATAGAGATGCTAGAAAGGGATCTAGTTTATCAAAAGCTGATAAAAATAGATTAAAAACATTAATTAAGTAAGGGGTGAACAACAATGGCAAGAGTTAGAAATGGAGTTGTGACTAAGGCTCGTCACAAAAAAGTATTAAAAGAAGCTCGTGGTTACTTTGGAAGTAAACATAGATTATATAAGTCTGCTAAAGAACAATTAATGCATGCTGGAGTTTATGCATATAGAGATAGAAGACAAAAGAAAAGAGAATTTAGAAAACTATGGATCGTTCGTATTAATGCAGCTTGTAGATTAAATGAAATTAGTTATTCTAGATTTATCGAAGGATTAAATAAAGCTGGTGTTGAGATTAACCGTAAAATGTTATCTGAGATAGCTATTAATGATCCAAAAGCATTTAGTGAATTAGTTAAAGTAGCTAAGAATGGTAAAGTAGAAACTAAAGCAAGAAAAGAAGAAAAGGTTGAAAAGGTTGAAAAAGAAGTAAAAGCAGAAAAGAAAGAAACAGTTAAGAAAGAAACTAAAAAAGAAGATAAAAAGGATTTAGCTAGTTTAACAGTAGCTGAACTTAAAGAAATGGCTAAGAAAGCTAAGATTGAAGGATATACTTCAATGAAGAAAGCTGAATTAGTTAAGGCTTTAGAAAAATAATAAAATAAACAAATTAATGAATTGTTATTCCGAGTGTCCAATTGGATGGAATAATTTAGAAATTAATTAAAGATAAACGAAAAGGAGAAAATTAATTATGACAGTAGTTTCAATGAACTATTTATTAGAAGCAGGTGTTCACTTTGGACATCAAAAAAGAAGATGGAATCCAAAAATGGGAGAATATATTTTTGGAGCAAGAGATGATATTTATATCATTGACTTA
>JAEEGL016079206.1_pt1 | contig 11725 bp, 11 predicted proteins | sample 9134231 | NCBI WGS metagenome assembly JAEEGL01 (sample SAMN16246548, study PRJNA631951) | gut metagenome | biome: gut microbiome; feature: rumen; material: fiber-attached | host: Bos | place: Iran: Karaj | collected 2018-10
ATAAACTTTTTATTAATGCCTAAATATTGATTACAATCTTTTTTACAAATAAAATAAGCATAATCCATTCTATTTAACTCTAAAAAAGCAGCTAATTTTAAATAGCTATAATACTCTGTAAAAGGACATTTATCCACAATTGTTATACTCTTAGGATTTTTAAAACTTGCATTAATAGAATGATCAAAAGATGAACCTATTGTGCATAAACTTCTATTATCTAATTGAAAAAAATCTAAATATCCATTAATATTCTCATTAGAAGTTCCATACAAACGAAAAGAATTAAGATTTGAAGCTCTATATTCTCCCAAAAAAAACTTTTCAACTAGATTCAAAATATTCATAAATCACCCATTTTTAGAATTAAAAAATTCTAACTATCACAATTAATAGCTAGAATTTCTAATTCCTATAACTCTATTGAGCATTATTACCATTGTTATTACTATTATTAGCATTACTTTGTTCTTGTAATTTTTCTAATAATAACTTCATACGTAAATTAAATTTTCTTTGTTCGTCATCTTCTAATCCCATGTGAAGAATATCTTTAATTTGACTATGATTAAATAATAAAGCTTGATCAGAACTTAAAGCTCCTTCTGGAAATAAAACTCCAGAATAATCAAACATTACATTTGGTTGCGCAGGATCAATTGCACAAAAACCATTAACCATTATTCTTTTTGTTCCACCCTTTAACATTACTACTGTTCCTATTGGTAAAAATTTTTCTTTCATAAAACACCTCTTCAAATTATTTTTTTAAACAGCTAATTCCTTTTTCTTGTTTCAATAAACCATTTATAATGTGTAACTCACTAGCACTTATAATACTACCACGAATTAAAGCATTATACAAATCATCTCCATTAGAAATATTTCTAATAAACTTTGCTCTCGAAATTCTTATACCATTTATTACATAAATATCATTTCTTCTATATAAAGAATCAACTGCCTTTACTAAATCCCAATCTATATTATCACTTTTAAGAGATACACCTTTACTAGTTACAATATTATCATTTGCTAAATATTCTCCAACTATTGAATCAGGTATCTTAAACCTATCAGCAACTACTATACTTTTATCCAACTGCATCTCTTCATTAGAATACACCATTCCAAGCTCAGAAGCAATTATTATTTTACTAATAACTAATTCAGGATTATAACTGTTTACAATACTCATAAATAAATACTTAGGTATTCCCTTTTCTAACATTTTATCTAATATATCAATTTTATCAATATGAGACATTAAATAAATTAATAAATCATTACTAATATTATACATTCCTAATATCAAAATATTAGTTTTTAATAAATAAGAATCTTGAAATAATAATTCATCAGAATAATACTCGTTTTCAAAATTAATATTACCTTTTAATATTGTATAATTTGTATTCATTAAATATACTTTTCTATCTAATTCTCCTAAATGTTTTCTTAATGTTGAAGGAGTTACTACATGTTTAGATATCAATTCTTCTAATACATCTAGCATATTACTATCTAAATCATAAAATAATCTATAATAATCGTTAAAAATTCTATATAAGTCAATATCTATAAAGGCAAAAAGATTAATTACCCTTTCTAAATGTTTTTCATCTAAAGTATTTAATCTATTAATAATACTCGCATTTACACTTTTATAATCTATACCATTTTTAAATAAAAATCTCTTTATATATGTATTTTCATATTCAGATTCAATAGAACCAAGTTCTAAAACCGTCTCAGCATGTTTTCTTTTGATATTATCATTAACTATTTTCAAATACTCCAAAAATAAATCATCAAGATTGTAAAAACTATCATCTACCTCTACAATATCTTCTATATTACCATTATCTAATAACTTTACAAGCTTATTTCTACTATCAATCAAACCTAAAACATATCTATTATATTTAGTTGTATCATTAACATATTTATCAAGCAAATCAATATAAATGCTAAACATCTTCATATAAGTAGAATCAAAATCGTTTTTGTACTCTTTCATAGTTTTGGCTCCGCATAAGAATCTTTGCATTAATAAGTTAACCATATTCTTAAACATTAATAAAGAATGTAAATAACCAAGTGCACCACCAACTTCATGACATAACATTTCAGATGATAATCCTAATTTATCAAAATCTTCCTTAATGTCTACATAATTACCCTTTTTTTTAATAAAATCCATTACTATAAGGAGCCTATCAATATCTTCTATTGATCCTAAACGATTTAGTTCCATTTGAGCAATTAAATAATCAATTTCATCAAGATGTATATTCTCATTCTCTATAAAAATAAATATTTTAAAAGCATCTTCATTATTTAAACTTAGACATGTATTCGATGTATCAAACAAACCACTTTTCGAATCATATCTCGGAATTTTCATTAACTTTGCTCGGAAGTCTTCTATTAGTGGAATTATTATCTTTTCTTCTTCATCTTTTCGATATTTTAATCTTTCTAAATCTATGTCGAATTCTTTTAATTTATCATAAAAACCTTTATATTTTTGTTCCACTAATAACCACCTCCTTTTCTCCGTTTAATAACCTAAATAATTTATTAATTAGCTCTGATTGCCTATTTCTAAACTCTTCATCTTCTAAATTAGCTAAAATATACTCTTTTCTATCTAAATAATCAGAAATCGCTTTATCATAACATCCATCAATCTTAGTGCTTTTATTTTTATCTTTAATAAGTATTTGAGCAAGTACATAAGTATTATTACCCAAACTAAAGAATAATAACCTAGTACCATTCGTATCCTCAGTTTCTAATAAGTCTTCTTTTTTCCCTTTTATCCTTTTTACATTATTTCTTTCTCCCCTAAAGAATTTTTCCAAACATTTTTTTACTTTAATAATAACACTATGATTATTATTTATATAATTATATATAACATCATTTCCATCATTCTCTTCTATAAGAATAACTGTAGGCATCTGTACTTTATTACCAGAAATACTCTTTTTATTATTATAATCTTTAACTGTTGAAAAAATCATTCTCAATCTTTTCAGCTCTTTCTGAGCATCGCTAATATCTGTCAAAGGGTCCAAAGAAATTAAATAACTTATTTTTCTAACTAATTCATTTATATCTCTATAAATAAGCAAACTAATAATAGTTAAATCTGTTTCATCATCCAAACAAGTTACAACATCTTCTTCTTCCTCACATAAAGTTATTAACTCTTTGTATTTATCGAGGGTTTCCTTACTAAAAGAAAAAGTATTTTCTTTTTTTGCTTCCAAAGGATTATTGGCTATAGTAGGTACATCAGCCTTTAATACAAGTTTTCCTAAAGACGTAACCGCAGCTTTTTTTCTTTGAAGTTCTTGCCTTTTCTTTGCTAAACATTCACTATTGTGAACAGCTATACACGTTTTAATATACTTTTCATATTCAGGGTATTTTTCAAGTAATTCAAAATCGTCTCCAACAATAACATCACTATATTTTGTTTCAAAAAGTATCTTTACCTCAGATACGACCATATTGTCTCTACTTTTTTTTGACATAAAAAAGCCCCCATTCAAGATGTAATATTATATAACAATAGTCCTAACTAGTCAAAAAACACAAAAAAAGAGCTTAATAGCTCTTATTTACATATAGTACCAAAGTTAATTAATTTACAATTACCCTCTAAATATTTTTATTACTTTACCATTAAAAGCATTAACTTTATACTTTTCATAACCAGTTCCATAACGCGGCTTTTCAAATTCATACAATTTTAATCTTTCTTTTTTAAAATTTATTATAGTTTTGCCAAATTTATTAGCTATATCTAAAAAAGCAGATTCTTTACTTTCGTACTCATGAATGCCACGATGCTTAAGCCAAGAATTTTCTAACCAATAATATTTATTATTATCTTTATATATCAAAAAAGAGTGAGAAGGCCCTAATAATCCATCCTGATATATTAAATAATATGTTCTCAAATTAATATCATATTTACTAAGATAAAATCTTTCTAATTCTACTTGATCAAAACATAATCCCACATTACTTTCCATTAAATCTTGTGGTTTTTGTAAATAATAAACATCATAAAAGTCTTCTTTACACCTATGATAATAATTACCTCTTCTATCAACAAAACCATTTCTTATTGTCTCCATTTGTTTAATAATTTTAGGCCCTATATCATTAATTCTCATTATCAAGATTCTATTATTTACATCATAATCCATAAATCCTATCCTTCTTAAGAATCTATACATATCTTTATTATCTTTGTATAACCATATATATGTAAAACTATACTCATTTCTTATATTATTAATAATCTTTGTTCCAATACCTTTATTTCTAAATTCTTCAAACAAATAAATTTCATCTATCATAACCCCCTTCTTATAAGGGACTGTTACATAAACTCCTGCTCTTTTTTTATCAACATATATTATTTGATATTGCATATAGTTTTCTTTTATTTCTTTTTTTATAGTATCTTCAATTTTTTTTCTTTCTTCATACGACAGTTTTTTATCCATAACATTATCAATCATAGTAACTAACTTAATACTTGTTATAACATCTATATCTTTTTTTGTCGCATTAGTACATACAAATTCCACAAAAATCACCCACATCTATAAAAATTAACTTCTTAATATGAAAAAGTAAATAAAAACACAACACCCAAGTCACTCTTTTTAAAAAATATAACATAGAAAAATAATTATTTAAAGCATTAATTTTGAAATAATGATATACTTATATTGGATGTGATATAAATGCGATTCATAAAAAATCTAAGTGAGAAAGAATATCAAAAGTTTTGGGAAAATAATGAATATAATCATTTTATGCAAAGCTACGAATGGGGCAAAGCTTGTGAAAAAAATAGAAATCAGATTCCTTACTATGTTGGTTTAATGAATGACGATGGAAAAATAGTAGCAGAAGCTCTATTATTAAAAAAGAAAACTCCATTAAATATGTGTTATTTTTATTCTCCAAGAGGATTTACACTAGATTATAATAACAAAGAAATTCTTTCAGAATTTACAAAAGAATTAAAAAAATTTATTAAAGAGGAAAATGGAATTTATATAAAAATGGATCCTCCAATTATGTATCAAGAATTAGATAATAATGCCGAAAAAATAAAAAACGGAAATAATAATTATACAATTTTTAATAATTTAATAAATCTAAATTATAAACATCATGGCTTTACAAAGTTATATGATGGTAATCAACCAAGATATACTTTTAGAACCTATTTTAATAAATATAAAAACTTTGAAGAGGTAGAAGCTTCATTTTCAAAATCATTTTTCAGACCTGTAAAAAGAAGTTATAACTATGATTTAGAACTATATGAAGCTAAAGAAGTAAAAACTTTCCACGAGCTAATAAAAATCATTTCTAAAAGGGATGGCTTTCATGAATATAGTTATGACTATTACAAAAATGTTTATGAAGAATTAAACAAAAAAGGCTATATTAAACTTTTTAATATAAAAATAGATCCTAAAAAACTAATAAAGAAATTTGAACTAGAACTAGAAAAAGAAAAAAAAGATGATAGAAAAGCAAAAATTCAAAAAGATATAGATTATTTTAAAGAAGTTATTAAAGAGCATCCAAAAGAATATACATGTGCATCACTTATTTGTACATATTCTAAAAAAGGAGCATGGTCTATGTATATTGGCAATGACGATGTAGCTACATATACAGGAACAGTTAATAGATTATATTATGAATTTATTAAAGATGCCTATAATAGAGGTTATGAATTTGCTGATTTATTCGGTGTTGTTGGAGACCCTAATACAAAGTATAAAAATCTAGCAGGAATATATGAATATAAAAGAAAAATGGGCGGAGATTTAATAGAATTTATAGGTGAATTTGATTTAATTAATAAACCATTTTGGTATTTTATTCTACCTTTTTTATTAAAAATATATAGAAGCTTTAAAAAATAGAGTTTATTTTAAAACTCTATTTTTTATATTATATTCATATATTCTATGTCTTTAACAACTGTTCCTTCAAAAACAACTTTAATTACATGAGGAGCAGTCCAATTACCATCTATTATTGTCTTCTCATTATAGCTTAGTATTATATCTCCATCATAATTATACCCAAGTTCACACCAAGTGCTTAAAAGTGCTGTTAAAGCTGTTCCATGACTTACAATTGCAACTCTATTACCTGTTTCAAACATTAAAATACTTTTCATAACTTCAATCATTCTTTTTTTTGTTTGATTAAATGATTCTCCTCCAGATAGTTTAAAATCAAAATCTTTCTTTTGCAATCTCTCAAATTCTAAAAACTCTAGGTTCCCAATATCTCCCACTTTTCTCTCATTTAATCTCTCATCTACATTAATAATCGTGTTATTTTCTAAAGCTATATATTTAGCTGTACCCAAAGCTCTAACATAGTTAGAAGAATAAACTGCATCTATATTTTGTAATTCTTCTCTTTTACTTAATTCCTCAGCTCTTTTTTCTCCACTAACAGATAAAAAACCTTTTTCATTTGCTACTTGTGGAACATCTTTACTATTAATAATCTTTAAATTAGCTTTTGGTGTTAATTCTGAATGTCTTATCAAATAAACCGTTGTAATCATGAAAAAATCACTCCAAATAAGCCAAAAGATATAGCCATCATTATTAATCCAGCCACAAGAACACCACAAGTTACTGCTAAAACACTTTTCTTAAAATCCATATTTAATATACTGGCAGCTAAAGTTCCAGTCCATGCTCCAGTTCCTGGAAAAGGTATAGCAACAAAAACAAATAAAGCCCAATATACCCCCTTACCAGCTTTGGCTTCTAGTTTTTTTCCGCCTCTTTCTCCTTTTATTAAACACCAAGAAAAAAACTTACCTATTATCTTCTTATCCTTTCCCCACTCTAAAACTTTTCTTGCAAACAAATAAATGACTGGTACAGGAGCCATATTACCTATTATTGCAATAATATAAGAAGTAATTTTAGGCAAACCTATTCCAACAGCATATGGAATAGCTCCTCTTATTTCTATTAAAGGTACCATTGATATCAAAAAAACCAATATATATTTCTTAAACATTTCTACACTCTCCTAATTAATAAAACTAAATATTACGATAATTCAAACAAATTATAGCATATTTTATTTTAAAAAAATAGAAGGAAGTTACAACTCCTTCTATTTACCTTTTTTTACCTTAAAATAAAAAATAGAACCTTTACCTTTTCGGCTTTTAACACCATATTCAAAACCATGTTTAACCAATATATTTTTTACTATAGATAATCCTAACCCAGTACCAACAACATTACGTTTATGATTCTTTTCATTTTTATAGTATCTATCCCAAATATGTTCAACAAGTTCTGGAGCAATTCCTTTACCTGTATCAATTATTTCTACTAAATACTTTCTCTTTTCTTCCGTTACTTTTATAGTTATTTTTTTATCTTCACCTGTATAGTTAAGAGCATTATTAACAAGATTATACAACACTTGATTAATCTTATTTCTATCAGCTTTTATCATAATTTTACTAGGAGCATCAATATCTATTACATAATCTTCTGTCTCTTTAATTATTTCATATTTTGATACTAACGAATCTATTTCTTCTCTTAAATCATATGTTTCTAAGCCTAAAACATCTTCATTAGCTTGTAACTTTGATAAAGTTAAAATATCACTAACTAAAGTATTTAACCTATCAGATTCTGAAATAATAATATTAAGATGTTCATCCATTTTTATTTTATCTTTATAAGATATATCTCTTACCATCTCAGCATATGCCTTTATCATAGTTAATGGAGTTTTTAAATCATGTGAAACATTAGCCATCAAATCTCTTCTATACTGATCCGTTTTACTTACTTCACTTTCTAAATAATTAAGAGTATCTGACAATTCATCAATTTCCACTATTCCATTCTTAGGAAATTTTACATTATAATTACCATTTGCTAAATCCTTAGATTTCTTCGTGATTTCAATAATCGGTTGACTAATCTTTTCAGACAAAAATAAACTAATAATTATCGCTAAGATAATAACTATAAAAGTAATATATATTAACTGACTTCTAATAACTAAAGTATTATTATCAACCGTACTAAGCATTGAGAAAATATAAACATAGCCGCCATCTTTTAATTTAACCAAATATAATAAAGCTTTCGATTTATAATCACTATTAACAAATTTTATAGCTTTTATACTATCATCAGATTCTAGCAAATCCCTTTTATACTTGTTAAATTGACTATTCCCCTTGCCAATCATACATCCAGTTAACATATCATTATACATGTAAACTTTTCCTTCTTCATCAATATACTCAATACAAACAGTATTACTATAAACAATCTTTTCCAAAGTTTCATCCATATCTTCAGATCTAGTATTAGAAACAGTATTAGCAATATAATTCATATCTTTAATTTGATACTTTTCATAAAAAACTTTTAAGAATAACATTTGACTTCCCCATAATAGAAGAAGTATAAATATTGAAAAAACAGAAAAATATAGAATAGTTTTAATTTTTAAACTAGTACTACTTTTTTTCATCTTTGTATTCAAATTTATATCCCATACCTCTTACTGTTACAATAAATCTTCTATATTCTCCTAAATTATTCCTTAAAGTCTTAACATGTGTATCAATTGTACGATCATCTCCATAAAAATCATATCCCCAAATATTAGTTAATAGCTGTTCCCTAGATAAAGCTATATTCTTATTAGAAACAAAAAACTTTAATAAATCATATTCTTTTGGGGTTAGATTTATTTTCTTATCATCAACAAATACATCATGAGCCTTATCATCTATTACTAAGCCATCAAACTTTAATAATACCTCTTCATTATTGGTTCTTTTTAGTATTGCTTTAACTCTAGCTACCAATTCCTTTGGACTAAAAGGCTTAGTTACATAATCATCTATTCCCAAATCAAAACCTATTAATTTATCATATTCTTCTCCGCGAGCAGATAACATAATAAATGGTATATTCTTATCTTGTTTAATCTCCTTACAAGCTTGATATCCATCCTTATTAGGCATCATAATATCCATAATTATCAAATCATAATTGCCATTACTAGCTTTTTCAACAGCTTCTTCACCATCCTGAGCTTCATCTACTTCATATCCCTCTATATTTAGATATTCTTTAATAACCTCTCTAATTAGTTTTTCATCATCAACAACCATTATTTTCAAATATACCACCTCTTTTCAAGTTATATTATATTATAATTGTGAAAAAATAATGAAAAAATATTATTCTACATAAAAAAAAGATATTTATCATCATAGATTAACATTATGATAAATATCTGTTACATCATCTACTTTATCTAATAAATCATACAATCTATTAAACAATTCTAAATCTTCACCTTCTAAAGTTACTGTATCTTTAGGATACCATCCTGCTTCGTCAAGATCATATTCCACTTGAGGTTCTAATTCTTCTATTATTTCCTTTGTCTTAGCATTATCAACATAGTTAACAGATATATTAAGCATACCATTTTCATCTGTTTCACATTCAACTGGTTCAATGCCAGCATCTAATAAAGCCATTAAAATATCTTCTTCTTTACTAGATTTAAAACTCATAACAGACAAATTATCATAATTATACTTAACCGAATTTGTAACACCCAAACTTTTATGTACTTTGTTAAAAGCAGCTCTTACTTCACCAACAGTCCTATTAACATTATCCGTTAAAGTTTTTATAATCAAAGAAGATGCACCTGGTCCAAAGCCTTCATAATAGATTTCTTCATACTCATCTTTTCCTGCCCCTTTTGCTTTATCTATCGCTCTTTGTATTACGTCTGTAGGAACTTGATCTTTCTTTGCTTTATCTATTAAATGTTTTAAAGCACTATTAGCTTCTACTTCTGGAACCCCACGCTTAGCTACTAAATATATTTCTTTAGCATAATTAGTATATAATTTACCACGCGCTGCCCCATTCTTCTTTATTTTAGCCTCTCTAACTGCATAAGCTCTTCCCATAAATACACCTCTTTTTTATCAATCATTATTATATATTAATAAAAGTCTTTTTTCTACTCCTTTTTCATTTTTATAACTAAAATAAATGGTAATGCAAATATTCTAGGCAATAACCTTCTTATATCGCTTCTATATTTATTCAAAGACTTTATATAACTACCAATATTTTTAGTTCTAAACTTTAACCGTTTATCAAAGTTTTCACTTTTAAAATATCCTTCTACATAGTTTTTATCTTCAAAAATAATTGCATTAAATATTTTCCAAGTTAGTCCATAACTTTTTAATACTTCTAATATATAATCTTTATATTTTATTCTATAATCTTCTCCACCAGTTAAATTTATTACCTTCTTATTATATAACAATTTATTATCAATAATAGCCACCAAGCCATATGCTACATTATCAGAAGTAATAGGTTCTAGATTAGTATTTAACTTAACATTATAAATCGCATTATCTTTTCTTAAATCACCTAAAACATATGAAATTCTTGTAATAGTATAATTACTCAAATATTTACTTATATACTTTTCTGATTTTATTTTATATTTACTATAATAACTTTTAGATTTTACCTTTGATAAAACAGTTTTTTCTTCCTCTACATCATCATATACACTAGTTGATGAAGGATAGATAAAAAAACAATTTGGATTATACTTTCTAATAGAATCAACAATTGTTTTTGTTCCATTATAATCATTATTACGCATCATACTTTCACTTATATTTCCATATGAAGGAAGTACACCCGCTAAATGAATTATTATATCCGTCTCTTTTACCAAAGAATCCATTACATCTTTATTATTAACATCAGAATAAATAATATCTATTCTTTTACGATACCTTTTTAATGCTTTATAATGCTTACGATTCTTTATTTCTAAAGCAGTAACATCATATTTACCTTCACTAAGTAAATACTTAATAGTTTTTATCCCTATAGTTCCAGATGCTCCCGTAACTAAAACTCTTTTCATACTAAAACCCTTTCTAATATATTTCTTGGTTACTACTAGCATTTAAATCTAAATTTGCAAATTCTTTTCGTAAATAAAGTGGATAAGCTGCTGCTCCAATCATAGCAGCATTATCAGTACAAAATAACATACTTGGTATTGATAAATTAATATCATACTTATCAGTTAATTCTTTTATTTTTTCTCTCAACATTTTATTCGCTGAAACACCTCCAGCTACTATCATATTTTTAACTTTATATTTTTTAATAGCAATTTCACTTTTTCTAACTAATTGATCGATAGCAACTTCTTGAAAAGATTTAGCTAAATCTTCTTTTCTAATTTCATTACCTCTTTGTTTTTCATTATGTACTAGATTAATTATACTACTTTTTAAACCACTATAACTAATATTTAAACTATCATCATTCATTGGTATAGGTAAATCATATGTATATTTGCCATTTAAAGCTTCTTTTTCAACATTAGGACCTCCAGGATATTTTAAACCTAAAACCCTAGCAACCTTATCATAACACTCTCCTATTGCATCATCTAAAGTTCCACCGACTTTTTCAAATACATAATCATCTTTCATAATTATTAAATCTGTATGTCCACCACTAACAACAAGTGCCAACAAAGGAAATTGTAAATTTCCTTCTAAATTATTAGCATATATATGTCCAGCAAT
>JAEEGL016238767.1_pt1 | contig 11725 bp, 11 predicted proteins | sample 9134231 | NCBI WGS metagenome assembly JAEEGL01 (sample SAMN16246548, study PRJNA631951) | gut metagenome | biome: gut microbiome; feature: rumen; material: fiber-attached | host: Bos | place: Iran: Karaj | collected 2018-10
GTTGTTGTGTTTTCCGGTTTAATTTCATTGTTGGTTATAGTTCGTCATATAAGTAATATAAAAAGACTTTTAAACGGAACTGAAAATAAAATTTTTGGAACTAAAACTACAAAATAATAAGAGGTAAAAAATGAAAATATCTGTTTTGGGTGCCGGTTCTTGGGGAACAACACTTGCATGTTTATTGGCAAATAACGGACATAAAGTTTACCTTTGGGAAATAAATAAACAGGCCGCAGAAAAGTTAGATAAAGAAAGAGTAATTCCTTTTATCGGCGGTGCAAATATTCCTGAAAGCATAGTTATTTCAAGTGATTTGAACATTATCAATGAAACGGAAGCCGTTTTGTTTGTTGTACCTTCACATTTTTTAAGATCAACCGTAAATTCAATAAAAAAATTAAATATAGATTTAGGGAAAAAACTTATAATAAGTGCAACAAAAGGTATAGAAAATGAAACTTTGTTAAGAGTTTCTCAAATAATAGAAGAAATTTATCCTGAAACAAAAGATAAAATTGTTGCATTGTCAGGTCCAAGCCATGCGGAAGAAGTTTCAAAACAAATACCTACGGTTGTAACGTCCGCATCAAAAAGCAAAGAACTTGCAATTAAAGCAAGAGATTTGTTTATGAACGATTATTTTAGAGTATACACGCAGGATGATATAGTGGGTGTGGAACTTGGTGCATCTTTGAAAAATGTATTTGCTGTTGCAGGCGGTATAATAGACGGACTTAATTTCGGTGATAATACAAAAGCCGCAATAATATCAAGAGGATTAAAAGAACTTATAAGTTTAGGTGTTGCTTTAGGCGGTAAAGAAAAAACATTTTACGGCCTTTCAGGTGTTGGAGATTTGATGGTTACATGCTTTTCCAAGCATTCAAGAAACAGAAATCTTGGTGAAATGTTGGCACATGGTAAAACATTGGAACAAGCAGAGAAAGAACTTAAGATGGTTGCAGAAGGTGTAAAAACTTGTATAAGTGCATATCAGTTAGGTAAAAAATTAAATATAGAATTACCTATAATCAATCAAGTATATGAAGTTTTGTTCAATAATAAAGATGCTAAACAAGCAGTATTTGACTTAATGACAAGAACACCTAAAGCTGAATAAAGGGAAAATATAAAATGACGAAAAATGATTTAATAGAAAAAATTGCCAAACTGATGCCTTCAAAAAAAGAGGCAACAATAATTGTAAATAAAATGTTTGACGAAATGTTAACTGCATTGGTGAACGGGGAAAAAGTTGTGATTACCGGTTTTGGCAGTTTTAATTTGTTGGTTACACAAGCTAAAAAAGGAAGAAATCCTAAAACCGGTGATGCAATACTTATAGAACCTAAAAAGAAAATAAAATTTAAACAATCTAAAGAGATATTTAATGTTTGATCCCGATAAAAAATATTTAAATATTAGTGAAGTGTCAGAAAGAACCGGTGTTCCTGCATATACGTTAAGATATTGGGAAACAGAGTTTAAACAACTTAAACCGGAAAGACATTCCGGTATAAGGAAATATTCTCCTTTGGATGTGGAACTTGTTAAAAAAATTAAAGATTTATTATATAATAAGAAGTATACAATAGATGGCGTGAAAAAATGTCTGACAGTTGACAGAAGAAAAAAAAAATATGTCTAATATGCAGGTTGATGTTTCCGATTCAAAAATTCTTGAAGAAATAAAACAGGATTTAAAAGATATTTTAGCTATTCTGGAATAATTGATCGGGGTGTAGCACAGTTTGGCTAGTGCGCTCCCTTCGGGTGGGAGAGGTCGCTGGTTCAAGTCCAGTCACCCCGATTTTTTTATGTATATGAAGTTTTTTACTTTAACAATTTTATCATTACTAATAACAGTCTCACATATATATGCAGGTAATATGTCTATCGATGAAAAAGAATTAGAGATAGACCAAAAAGTTGCCGAATTTTCTCAACAAAGTGATTGGATAAATGTTGATTCTTATATAGATTTTGTCGGAATAAGTGAACTCAAATATAATGAAGAAGAAGTAACTTTAACACAATCCTATTTTGATATCTTTGACTACATTCCAAATACGGATAATACTTTAATTTTAAGTGATAGTTTAAAAGATATAATAAATATTAAAAGTGAAAGTGATATAATTTTACAAGTTAAATATAACGATAAATATGGCAATGAAATATCAAACGGATACCCTAAAATATATTATAAAAAACAAAATTCTTCCGATTTGTGGACAGAAAAAGATTGTATTTCTGTGGGCAATAATAACTTTAATGCTGATTTATCGTTAGATTATGGCAGTTACGATTATTATGTGGTTGCGGATAACAATAATTATCCCAACGAATATATTTCACCAATAAAAACATTTGTTGTTACCGAAAGGCCGCATTCATTTATCAATTTAAATCCAAATTTACAAGATGGTAGAGGAAACTCGAATACAAATTTAAATTTTAGTTGGAATGTTACCAAAGGTGTAGATACAGATATTTTAAAATACACTTTGTTTTTAGGAACATCGGAAAATTCTATGCAGCAATACGATTTAGCTACGCAAAATTCTTATATAGCTCAAAATTTATCTCCCAGAACAAGATATTATTGGAAAGTTGAAGTTGAAAATCAGTATGGTGCAAAATTGTTAAATCCCATCATGTACGATTTTGTTACGTTAGGTGAAATAAAACGAGTTTATAATGCTCCCAATCCTTTCAATCCTCAAAAAGGACAAAACACAAGGATATTTTTTGAAATGCCGCAAGACGGAACAGCTGAAATTGATATATATTCCGAATATGGAGATAAAATTTATCATGTTTCAATAGATAATTTATCGAAAGGTAATAATGAGTATATATATAATGGGAAAGATGATTATGGTAACACATTGTACAATGGTACATATTTATGCGTAGTAAACAAAAAATATTCTGACGGTGGAAGTAAAACTGAAAGATGCAGATTGTTAGTAATAAAATAATTGTAATTCTAATAATATCAATATTGTTAGTTCAAAATTTATATGCTGTGGGGAAAAGAAAAAATTTCCTTTCTCATGGCCCGTCTGTTTCTGCTTTTGCACAAGGAGAAACAGCATTAAATTCATTGGATGATCCTTCTATAATATATCACAATAGTTCTTTATTGGGATATTTTAATTATAATAATGCAGCTTTATCAAGATATAATTTGTTTGATGGTACATCATATAATGCAGCAGCAATAAATTATAGATTGTTAGATAATTTTTGTTTAGGTTTTTCTGCAATAGATTTGGCAAGTGGAGATATTGAACTTAGAAAAGATCCTTTTGATGCTCCAAAAACTATAAATACTAACCAGTGGGCATATATCCTTGCAGCAGCAACAATGATAAAACCTATAGATACAGCCTTAGGTATAAATTTAAAGTATATTTATTATGATTTATACGAAAAAAAAGATGGCGGTTTTGCTTTTGATATAGGTTTATCAAAATATTTTGATGATGTTGATATAAAATATACTCAGGCAAAATTTGGTTTAGGTTTATCTATGCAAAATATTTTAGGAACGGGTATAAAACTTGATGAATATAACGAAGATTTTCAATATATATTCAGATTATCGACTTTAATGGAAATACCGGTAATATACAGACTTGAAACAAAAGATACGTTAACATTGTCTGTAGATATAAAAAACGAAGATACTTATAATGAACTTTTTGCCGGTATAGAATATAAATTAATGGAAAAATATGCTATAAGGTGCGGCTATTATCCTGAACATATTACGGCAGGTTTCGGTATAAATATTTCAGCTTTTACTATAAATTATTCAATAGATTTTAATGAATTGGATTTAATAAACAGATTTTCGTTAGCATATAGATGGGGTAAGAAAAAAAGATTAAAAAATGAATTGGAAAAAGAAGCACAAGCTGCACTAAACCAAGACAGACTTTCGCAACAACAGGCACAAGATATGTTTGAAAAAGCAAAAGACTTTTACAATAAAAAGCAATACTTGTATTCAACTGATTTGTTACAAAAAATAATAATAGATTATCCTACATACGAATCTCCTAATATATATTGCAACAAAATAAAGAAGATGATGAAAGAAAATTCTTCTTCAAGTTATGATAGTGATTTTGATGAGTATGCTTATTGGTCCGGCTATAAAAATTATTATGAAGGGAACTATGATCAATGTTTGAAAGAGTGGATGAAATATCTTCAATTTGATAACAAAAACAAAGAAATTACAGAATATTACAATAAAGTAAACGATATGGTAACCAATTCTATAGAAGAACAAAAAAAGAAACAGTTTGAATTTGAGGCTAACACTTTGCTCAAAAATGGAATAATTCTGTATAAAAATAAACAGTGGGTAGAATGTATTAAACAAATGGAAAAATTGCAGGAATTTTTAAAAGCTTCACAATATACAAACACATCATTTAACTATTATTCATCTGCAAAAGAATATATAGATAAATCTGTAAAAGAAATAACAAAAACGTTGAACAAAACCAGAGTGACACAAGAAAATGTTCAACAAGAATATAAAGAAGAAATTATAATAGATGAAAAGTTAGCTGATGAAAAATATAGAGAAGGTTTAATTTTATATGCTAAAGGGAAATATTATGAAGCGGAAAAAATGTTTGAACTTACATTAAGATTAAATCCTAATCATCAAAGAGCAATTAACGCTCTAAAACACTTAAAGTAGCGGTTGAATGGTTTTTGTTAAAATTTTGTTTAATAAAATTTTCTGATAAACAACAAAAATTCATGAAGTGAATCTTTACAATAAACCGTTCAACCTTTCAACTTTTAAACTGTTAAACTAAAAAATTGCTAAGCAATTTTTTCTTATGTATAATAATTAAGATATGAAATTCAAAATAATACTAATATTAGTAATACTATTTTCAATATCAATAGTTGCCGGCTCTATATATACCAAAAAACTTATAGATGAGTTGCCTTCAATATCTAATCTTGAAAATTATACGCCGAGTATTGTTACAAAAATTTTTGACAGGAACGAAAGACTTATCACCGAACTTTTTGTTGAAAGAAGAGTGTTAGTTCCTTTGAAAGATATTCCGTTAGATTTACAAAATGCTTTTTTAGCAACGGAAGATAATGATTTTTATAATCATTGGGGAATCTCTACAAAAGGTATTTTAAGAGCATTTTTAAAAAATCTTTTAAAAGGTAAAGTTGCTCAAGGCGGTTCAACAATAACACAACAATTATCAAAAACAATCTTTTTAACTTCGGAAAGAACCGTAATAAGAAAAATAAAGGAAATATTACTTACAATACAACTTGAAAGGCAATATACAAAAGAAGAAATTTTACAACTTTATATAAATCAAATATATTTCGGTGCCGGTGGTTATGGTGCTGAATCTGCATCAAGAATATATTTTGGTAAATCAGTTAGAGATTTGAACTTGGCAGAAGCTGCAATGATTGCTGCTCTTCCTAAAGCTCCAAACTATTATACTCCTTTAAGAAACCCTGAAAGAGCAACAAAGAGAAGAGCACTTGTTTTATCAAGAATGAAAGAAATGGGATACATAACCGAAGAGCAGGAAAAAGAAGCAAATGAAGTTCCTGTTCCTACCGAAAAACATACACAAGAACAAACATCAGGTCATTATTTTATTGAATATTTAAGAATATTGTTGGAACCTAAATACGGAACAAATGTTTTGCATAAAGGCGGTTTAACAATATATACAACCCTTGATATTAAAATGCAGGAAGCAGCAGAAAAAGCTTTAACCGAAGCTTTGGATAAATTTGATCAGGACCATTTAAGCACTTTTGAAAAAGAAGGGGTGGAACCTAAAAAAGTGCAAGGTGCCATAATGGCTATAGATCCTAAAACGGGTGCTATACGAGTTATGGTTGGTGGAAGAGATTTTAAAGAAACAAAATTCAACAGAGCCGTTCAGGCAAAAAGGCAGGCCGGTTCTTCATTTAAACCTTTTGTCTTTACTGCCGCAATAGATACGAAACAAATGACACCTGCAACAGAACTTGAAGATGAACAAATGGTGTATGTTTTTGATGGAAACAAGTGGGAGTTGGTTTCAAGAAATTTATCTTATGTTGAAGTTTTAGCCGAAAAAATGACACCGGAAGAATTGCTGGATCCTATGAAAATTTGGTATCCGGTAAATTACGGCGGAAGATACAGAGGAAATGTTTTGTTAAGAGAAGCATTAGCAAGATCTTTAAATACTTGTGCTATAGAAGTTATAGATAAAGTAACTCCCAATGTGGTTATAGATTATGCAAGAAAAATGGGAATAAAAAGTCCGTTAACAAATACTTTATCCCTTGCACTTGGTTCAAGTGATGTAACATTACAAGAAATGGTTTCTTCTTTCGGAACGTTGGCATCAGGCGGTGTAAGGACAGAACCGTATTTTATTACAAAAGTTATAGATAAAAGCGGTAAAGTATTAGAAAATAATTTACCTGTAGAAAAAGAAGTGTTATCACCTCAAACATCTTTTGTTATGACAAACTTGTTGCAGGGTGTTGTAAAAAACGGCAGCGGATATGCAGCAAGACAACTGGGCAGACCTTGTGCCGGTAAAACGGGAACATCAAACGACAGTGTTGATGCATGGTTTGTAGGTTATACTCCGCAAATTGTTGCAGGTGTTTGGGTAGGTTACGATGACAGAACTTCGTTAGGAACAAAAGTTACAGGCGGGAGTCTTGCTTGTCCTATATGGACAACATTTATGAAAGAAGCTTTAAAAGGATATCCTACAGTTGATTTTACTCAACCGAATAACGGTATAGAATGGGCTTTAATAGATCCTAAAACCGGATTACTTGCTTTAAGTAAAACGCCGAATGCTTATCTTGAAGCATTCCTGGAAGGAACAGTTCCAACTATGTATTGTACTCAGAAAAACCGTTATGATGAAAAATCCATAACAGAAGATTCTGATGAAATTGAAGGTTATTAGTTTTCTTCTTTAAAATAATCAAAAACGTCTTTAAATGTTAAGTTTGCTATTTTTATATTTGCAAATCTGTCATATAATTTCATTTTTGATTTGTTCAACATTTCCGAATGAATTCCGTATCTTAATGCTAAAGATGCTTCAATATATGCGGATAATTTGTCGCAAACTTCTACTAATTTACCGTCGGCAGCACAAAATTCATTTTTATCATATTTTTCTTCAATTGTATCTGTAAATTTAATTTCATTGTTTTCTACAATTCTGTTTGCAAATTCATGTTCTATAAAATATTTCATTTCAAAATGCCAAGTTTCCGGAAGCAACGGTAAAATTCTGTCTTCAACTTGTCTCTTTTCAAATTCTTTTATTATATCTTCAAGACCTTCTACTGAAGATTTTACGGGACTTATTATATCTTTAGTTAAAATTTCAGGTAAATCGTGAAATAAAGATGAGAAGAAATTGTTATAACATCTCTTTTCACAAACATTCATTTTAAGAGAATATAAATATGCGAATATTGCTACTATAAACATGTGTCCCAAAACTGTGGTTTTTGGTTGTCTGAAAGATTGTGCCCATCTTTGTTGAAATCTTAATTGACCGCACAAATCAAGAAATCCGTAATATTTTTTATTCATTATTAATTTTTTTACACCGACAAATTCTTGATATTTTGCTACACAAGCATCAACAGTTTCTTTTGTTCTGTCTATTCCGTAAAGCATTTTGTTCAAAGGGAAAATTACACCGAATTCCCATCTTGTAGAAAATTCGTGGGAGGCAGATAAAATTCTTTTTTCATATTTTGCATATTCATCATCAAACAAAAATTCTTCGAATCTGCTTTGTAAATCTTTCCCCAACATTAAAATATCATCATCGAGATTTTCTAAAACCCACTTATTTAATTCTTTTTTCTTTTTAGACATTATTTCATGGTAAACTTCAGGCTTTAAATCTGTTAACATTGTTCTGTGCAAAAATTCAAATATTCCGCCTTCGATAAGTTTTAGCCAATCTATAGGTTTGCCTTCTTCTTCATCAAACTTGGCAATTATATATGCAATAATCATTTTATGAGCTTGTTTATCTATCTCAAAAAAATCAAACGGTCTTATATGATCGTTCCATCTTAAAATATTTGCTGCAGAAAATATTCTTTCAATAAGTTGTTTTGTTATCATAATTAATCCTCCAATCTTTCAACATTATGTTTCTGTTGTTCAGGCTTTTCTTCATCTTCAAAAGTTCCTTCAACATCTATCACATTATCTTTGTTAACAATTTGTTCGGTGTCTTTTTTATTATAAAAATCTTTGTTTCTGACTATAACAAACTTTTCAACAATCAAATAAATAATGCTCAGCATTAAAGCTCCGATAAATGCAGTAGAAAATTTATCTATATAAAATCCTTTTACTAAACTTTCTACAAAGTATAACAGAAAAGCATTTATAAATAATGTAAAAAGGCCTAAAGTTAAAAAATTTATAGGCAGGGATATAATCTTTATTACAGGTTTAAGATAAATATTTATTAAAGATAATACCATTGCAGAAAAAATTAATGATTCCCAATTTGAAATAACTATTCCGCTTAAAATACCATTTACAATAAATAATGCAAATATATTTATTAAAGTTACTTTAATAAAATTTTTCATTTAGTTTTCTCCAGTTTCTTATGATTAAAATATACGTATATTTTACCAAAATTTATATTATCTGTTTTATATCTGCTGTAACATTTTTTTGTTTTGGGTTCATTTAAGAATCTTATAACTTTCTTTTTTAATTGACCGGTCCCTTTTCCCGGTATAATTTCAACAATATCTATTTTTTTATTGACAGCTTGTTGAATTATATCAGTTAATGCTTTATCAATTTCTTTTCCTTTATTAAAAATATCATGTAAATCAAGTTTTAAATAAGACATTTTATTACTCTATCAATTTTGAAATTGTTTCTGCAAGATTTTTTGCAATGAGTTCGTTCCCATAATCTTTGCAATGGCCGAAAGAACCTGCAAAACTGTCTCTGAAAATTTGATAATAAGAATATTTGTTTAAAACTTCTTTAAAATTATCTTCGTTTGAAACAAAATAAATTTTATTTAATAAATCCGTTCTTTCAAAAATGTTTTTAAAAGTTTGTATAGGCATTGTAGGATAGCCCATGCATATATATGTAATGTTGTTATCTGTAATTTGTTTTGCAATATATAAGTATGCTTCTTTTATTTCGTCTGTATTGAAATCAGGTTGACTTATAATATTTTTATATTTGTTTTTATAAGTGTAATGTTTAACATTAATATTATTTGCTTTTAAATAATCATATAAATTATCTAAAACAGAAGTTTCAACTTTATTGGAAATTAGTATATTATAATATGCTTTTAGATTCTCCAATGTTGAATAACATGTAAAAGATTCTACAACCTCTGAAAAATACTTGTTTTTTTGACCATCATCCAAATCTTTATTGTTTATGGTTGACAGTATTAAATTGTATGCTTCTTTAAATTTTCCTTGCTTTATATAACAATCTGTTAATACAGATAATATTGAAGAATCCGGCTTGTTATATTTGAAAAAAAGTTCGGAATATTTTTCTATTTGAGAATTATTAAGTTTCATTCTGTATACTTGAATTAAGATTTTAATTGCATCTGTATCCTTAGGATTATTATCTACGATAGCAACTAGCTTTTCCAATCCTTTTCCTGTATTAAAATAATCGTCAACTATTTTTTGATAATTTGTTTTTGTTTCTTCTGCATATAATTTTGTTGCAACAACGTTTTCGATGTTTCTTTTTATTATTAAAAACAGATTAAATATTTTTATGGGATATTGTTTATATATTTGCTTTTCATTGAATAAAGCATCATTAATTCCCATCATTGTTACAATTATATCCGGTTGATAATAACTGATTTGATTATTTATTCTTTCTGCAATATTTTTTATATTTGTTCCCGGAATGCCGCAATCAATAACAACGAAATTTTTATCTGTTTTTTTATCCAAAAAATAAGGTAACATTTTAGGATATTGTCCGTAAGTTGTAGATTCTCCTAAACATAGTATTCGTATTGTACTATTATCTTTTGCCGAAACTTTAGTTTTAATTTTTTTAGAATTTGATATTTCGTTTGCATATTTTAAAATAAGAGAACTTGTTTGTAACAAAATTTCCAAACAAAACAATGCAATAAAAATACCGATAAAAAACAGAAGAATTCTTTTCATTTGATTTTTATTCTTGCAATAGTATATTTAGGAAATAATTTTATATCTTGTTCCGGTATGGAAATAACTATTGCCTGATTAAGTTGTCCCGGAGAAATTGTATCAACAATTTTTTTTGAGTTTGCAACTTGAATATCTCCGAGTTTTATTTTATAAGGTTCAAATTTATGGGGGGATAATAAATCAAATTCATCTCCCTTTGATAATTTATGTCTTAATTCAAGAGTTATTTTATTGCCGTTAATTTCTCTTACAACTCCGCAATTTCTATAATTGCTTTTACTGGAAGTATCATTATAATCCTGTGCGGAATCATCGGGTATTCCGTTAAAAAAGCCCAATGTATATCTTCTGTTTTGTAAAGTTTCTAACTCTTTCATATATATTGCGTAGTCCCAATTATCGGGATTGTTATAATAATCATCAATTGCTTTTCTGTAAATTCTTGCTGTTTGTGCAACATAATATTCTGTTTTTGTTCTTCCTTCTATTTTCAAAGAATCTATTTTTGCTTGTAAAATTTTATTAAGCTTCGGCATTAAACATAAATCTTTGGAATTGAAAAAATATGTGCCTTTATCATCTTCTTCTATCGGATAATAATTGCCCGGCCTTTCTTCTTCTTCAAGATACATTTTATATTTCCATCTGCAAGAATGTGCACATGCACCCTGGTTTGCACTTCTTGAAGCCATAAAAGCGGAAATAAGGCATCTTCCGGAGTAACTTATACACATTGCACCGTGTATAAACATTTCTATTTTTATGTCAGGACATTTTTGTTTTATTTCAACTATTTCATTAAAAGATGTTTCTCTTGATAATACGCATTGGCTTGCTCCCATCTTTCTCCAAAAATCTACTGTAAGATAAGAAGAAACATTTGCTTGTGTGGATATATGTAATGGAATGTTTGGAATTCTGTCATGTACAAACTGAAATACTCCGGGATCGGAAATAATAATCCCGTCCGGATTTAATTCTTTTATGGTATTAACAAATACAGATAATTTGTCTATATCTTTATTGTGAGAAAATAAATTTAATGTAAGGTATATTTTTTTATTTGCGTTATGAACAAAGTCTATTCCTTCTTTAAGTTCTTCCAACGGAAAAGAAGATCTTGCTCTTAAAGATAAATCCGGGGTTCCGGAATAGACAGCATCTGCTCCGTATAAGATTGCTGTTTTTAGTCTCGATAAAGACCCTGCCGGTAGTAAAAGTTCGGATTTAAAATTTTCCATAACATATATATTATACAAATTTTTTCAGCTATACTTCTAATCTTCCAATTCTCCAATCTTCAAATCTTCCAAAATTTCCGAGGGCAATTTTAGGGCTTGACAAATTTTTGAAAGTGTGGTATAAGTATGCCCATTGCAAATCGGAATTGCAAAAAGTTCTTTCAAAAAGTCATAGAGAAAAGATTGTGAAAAACAGGTAAGATAGCAAACGGCTAATCTTCAAA
>JAEEGL010447564.1_pt1 | contig 11724 bp, 12 predicted proteins | sample 9134231 | NCBI WGS metagenome assembly JAEEGL01 (sample SAMN16246548, study PRJNA631951) | gut metagenome | biome: gut microbiome; feature: rumen; material: fiber-attached | host: Bos | place: Iran: Karaj | collected 2018-10
AAACAGGATGAATATGAGAAAATGTTAAATAAAGCAAATGATGTATATGAAATAAAGGAGGCGGTTGATAATATATTAGATTTATATAGAAATGATGATAGTATTAGGCTAATTGCTGTTAATTAGTCTTTTTTTTTAGGTAAATTTTTTGTATACTTATATTTATGGTGGTGTTAAATGGTTTATTTAGATTATAGTGCTACTACAACAGTAGATGAGAGAGTTATAGAAAGCTATAGTTTAGCATGTAAAAAATTCATAGGAAATCCTAATTCCTTACATAAGTTAGGTGTTGAAGCTAAAGAAGTAATTGATGCTTCTACTAAACAAATTGCTGATATCTTAGGAGTAAAATCAAGTGAAATCATTTATACATCTGGAGCTAGTGAATCTAATAATACTGCGGTTAAAGGAATTTGTTTAAAATATCAAAATAGAGGAAAAAGAATTATTACTACTGAATTAGAACATTCTTCTATTATTGCTCCATTAAATTATCTAACTACATTAGGTTTTGATGTAGATTTTGTAAAATTAGATGATAAAGGTAGAGTAGATTTAGAAGATTTAGAAAGATTAATGGGTGATGATGTTATTCTAGTAACTATTTCATCTGTAAATAGTGAAGTGGGAGTAAAACAACCATTAAAAGAGATTAGTAAGATTGTTAGAAAGTACAAGAAATGTTTCTTTCATTCTGATATGACACAAAGTATTGGAAAAGAAAAAATTGATATGTCTTTAGTTGACTTAGCTTCTTTATCAGGACAAAAGTTTTTTGGTATGAAAGGAATTGGAGCTTTAATTAAAAAAGAAAACATTGCAATTGAACCATTAATCCATGGAGGAAAGAGTACTACAATCTATAGATCTGGGACACCTCAATTACCACTCATAGTATCTTTATCTAAAGCTATGAGACTTGCCTATGATGATTTTGATGATAAGATTAATCATATTAAAGAGGTTCATGATTATTTAATAGATAAATTAAGTGAATTAGATGTTTATATTAATAGTAATGATATATGTATTGATCAAATAGTTAATTTTAGTTTAAAAAATATAAAGAGTGAAACTATGTTACATGCTTTAGAAGAAGATGAAATTTATATTTCTACACAAACTGCTTGTTCAACTGGTGATTATTCTTTAGCTGTTTATGCTGTTACTAAAGATGAAAAAAGAAGTGCTAGTTCTATGAGAGTTAGTATTAGTTATTTAACTACTAAAGATGAAATAGATTTATTTATTAAATCTTTATCTAAAAATATAAAAAAATTGGGTGAATTGAAATGAAAGTAATTAAAATAACAGCAGTATGGTGTAGTGCTTGTTTAATCATGAATAAAAGATGGAAAGAAATAGAGTCTAAATATGATATAGAAACTATTTCTTATGATTTAGATTTTGATGAAGATGAAGTTAAACAATACGAAGTTGGAGATAAATTACCAGTTTTTATATTTATGGATAATGATAAAGAGATTGGTAGATTAATTGGTGAAAAAAAATCAGATGAAATAATTAATTTTATTGAGGGGTTGAAATAATGAAAAAAATATTAAGATATTTATTATTATTTATACTATTCTTTTCAATATCTGTAAATGTAAGTGCTAAAGAGAAAGTTACTTTATACTTCTTTCATGGTGATGGATGTCCTCACTGTGCAGCTGAGCAAGATGAATTAATAAATGATTTAGAGAAAAGAAAAGATATAAATGTAGTAAAATATGAAGTTTGGAAAAATAAAGAAAATGCAGAATTATTAAATAAAGTTATTGATACATTTCAAACTCAATCAGGAGTTCCTTATAATGTTATAGGCGATACTACAATTATTGGTTATAGTAGTGGGACTAAATATGAAGTTGAAAGAGCACTTGATTATTATAAAAAACATAATGATAAGTATAGAGATGTAATTCAGTTAGTTAAAGATGGACAAGAGGTTGAAATACATGATTATTTTAAAGAACAAGATAGTGAAACTGATGATGATACTACAATAAAACTTCCATTTTTTGGAATGTTTAATGTAAAAAATGTTTCAATTGGAACTGCTGCGGTATTAATTGGATTGGTTGATGGATTTAATCCTTGTGCTATGTGGGTTTTATTATTCTTAATAACTGCATTAATTGGATTAAAAGATAAAAAGAGAATGATACTTTTAGGAAGTATATTCTTATTAACTAGTGGATTAGTATACTTCTTAATAATGTTTTCTTGGTTAAATATAATAGTAAATGTATCTACTTCAATTTTCTTTAGAACACTTATTGGTTTATTTGCGATAGGTGCAGGAGTATATAACTTATATAATTATATTAAAAATAGAAAACAAGATGATGGTTGTGAAGTAGTTGATGAAAAGAAAAGAAAAAGTATTATTTCTAGAATTAAAAAGTTTACTAGAGAAAAATCATTATTTTTAGCTATTATTGGTATTATGGCTTTAGCTATTAGTGTTAATATAGTTGAATTATTATGTTCTGCAGGACTTCCACTTGTATTTAGTGAATTATTAGCTATTAATGAAATTAGTGGTATGAAAGCAATTCTTTATGATTTGGTTTATATATTTTTCTTTATGTTAGATGATTTTATAGTATTCTTTATAGCTGTTAAGACATTAGATGTTGTAGGTATTAGTACAAGAATTAATAAATATTCTCATCTAATAGGTGGAATTATTATGTTATTACTTGGTATTTTATTAATATTTGCTCCAGGAATAATTATGTTTAATTTTTAGGCACTTTATAGTGCTTTTTTTATTTAGTTTTATTTACTTATTTATTATTTTTTTGTATAATGTTAATAGTAGGATAGAGGGGATATTATGGACAAACAAGAATACATTACAATTAGACATCAAGATGGAAATGTTGAAGACGTTTTAGTAGTCACTTATTTAGTATCAGATGATTCATTAAGAAATTATCTTGTTTATTCTAAAGGAGAATCACAAGGCTTAGATAATGATCAAGTGATATATATTTCTAAGATAATAGAAAATAGAGGAATATTATATTTAGAAGAAATAAAAGATGATGAAGAATGGAAAGATATTCAGCATTTGCTTAAGAAGATAGCTAATGTATAGAGGTGATGCTAATGGATAATTATTCAATAACTGATTATAAATTATTAGGATCAATGTCTATAGTAAAATCTTCTTTATTTGATATAATATCTGATTTAAATAAAAAAATCATGACTTTAGAAAATATTAATGATAATGATCCTACTATAAATCAATTAATTAATGAATTAAAAATAAGACTAAAAAATATAATAGAAATATCTAATTCTTTTTCAAATGAAATTGTTTCTATAGATGTTAACTATAATACATTAAAAGAATTAATTACTGTTGATTTAGATGCTATAGATGATAGTTTAAATGAAGAAGTTTCTAATCAAGATAATGTAGTTGAAGATAATGAGAAACCAGAAGAAGTTAATGATAATGAGGTTGAGCAAGAAAATTCTGAAGAAAAAGAAGAAATTTCTGAAGAGGTTGAACAAGAAAATTCTGAAGAAAAAGAAGAGATTTCTAAAGAAGAACCTGTTATAGAAGATGATACAAAGAAAAATGATAGTTCAGAAGAAGATGAAGAAGTAGTAGATTTGTTTGCTGATCATGATGAAGACAAATCTGAAGATAGTGATAAAACAACTGAAGAAGAAAATAAAGAGGAAACACCAGTAATTGTTCCAGAAGAAGAATCTGATGATGACACTGTTGAATTATCTGATAAAGTACTAGATGATATGATGAAAGAATCAGATGAAGAAAATATGGTTAGTGTTAATTTAGATGAAAAAGAAGAAACTGAAACAGTTGAAGAAAAGTCTTCTGAAGAGCCAGTAATTGAAGAAGAGAAGAAAGAAGAAGCTGAAATTATTGAAGAAAAACCTTCTGAAGAGCCAGTAATTGAAGAAGAAAAGAACGAAGAAGCTGAAATTATTGAAGAAAAACCTTCTGAAGAGCCAGTAATTGAAGAAGAAAAGAAAGAAGAAGCTGAAATTATTGAAGAGAAACCTTCTGAAGAGCCAGTAATTGAAGAAGAGAAGAAAGAAGAAACTGAAATTATTGAAGAGAAACCTTCTGAAGAATCAGAAACTTTAGTAGAAAAAAATATTGATAGTACAGAAGAAGCAATTAATCAACAAAAAGAAAAAGTAACTAATAAAGTGATTAGTTACATTATTAATAAAGATACTATAGATCCAGCTAAAGCTATTTTAGTAACAAGTTTACAATATGAAAAATTGTTGTTGTCGAGAGATGAACAAAAAACTTTATGTAAACTTAGAAAATATATGGTAATGCCTGGTGAAAAAGAAGAACCAGTAGATTTAGAAAAGATGCTTCAAGAAGCAGAAAGATTATATAAGGAAGGGAATACTGTTGCTGCAGAAGAATTATATAATAAAATTAGTGAATTAAATAAATAGTGAATATTATAGGAGGAAAAAATGAGTAGTAAGTCAATGAGAAACATTTCAAAGATACTTATAGTTTTTTCCTTTTTTTTATTTACACTTGCCTCATATATCGAGTTAGAACAAAAAAGATTAGTTGAACAATTAGAAACAGTTAGTGCTGAAACAGAAACAAATCCTATTAGTATTGAGATTCCAAATGATGAACCAACTACTTCAGAAATAGTTGATGATAGTAAAAGTAAGGATGATAATACTAAAACTGAAAGTACTCAGTCTAATAATAATACTAAAAGACCAACTAATAGAAATGAATTTAATAATAGTACTACTACTACAAATAAAGAAGTTAATACTAGTGATGTAATAAGAAAGCGTATCCAAGAAAAATATAAAATTACTGTTAAATATGGTAAAGAAACAGATGGATATACAGTTGGTGGGATGACTGTTTCTTCAATGACTAATTCACTTCAAATTACTACTGCTTTAAATAATTTGAATACAGCATTATCTGCTTATCCTGTAGGGTTATTTGAAGAAATATCTGCTAGTTATCCATTAACTATTTATTTGATAGATAAGTATTCTATTAATAATGTAACTGGAGTTACTGATTCATCTTCTAGAAATGTAAAAATGTCTATTGCTACTTCATTTCCATTTGGTGATACATTTAATCATGAAACATATCATTATATGGAATTATATATGTTTAATAGGGGAATGAATTATTCTAGTTGGACTGATTTAAATCCATCTACTTTTAACTATGGATCAGTTGAAGACTCATTGTCTTATTCAGTAACATTTTCTAGTAGTTCTTATTTTGTTAATAATTATGCTCAATCATCAGAAGAAGAAGATAGAGCTTCTACTTTTGAATATATGATGGCTTCAAGTAAAGCTAGTTGTTTAAATAATGGAAGTCCAATTTATAGAAAAGCTAAGTATATGGCTGATACTATGGATTTCTTTATAGATGCTTGCTCTAGTAATAATACTGAGAGGTGGGAAAAGTGGTTATGAAAAAAGTTATAATCAATGATATGAATTTAAAAGAAAGTGAAATAGATTATTCTGTAATTAGAGTAAAAGCTTTAATTATTAATGATGAAGATAAAATAATACTTGCTCATAATAATGGTACTTTTCAATTTCCAGGAGGTCATTTAGAGGAAGAAGAAGAGTTAAAAGATGCATTAATTAGAGAAGTAAGAGAAGAAACAGGTATTAATAATATGGTAGTAGATGAACCTTTCTTACAAATAGTTACATATGATGATAATTATTTTGATTCTGGAAAACATGTTATTAATAAGATTTATTATTATAAAATAGATACAACTGATAAACCTGATTTTAAGAATACTTCTTATGATGAAATAGAATCTAGTTCTCCATTTAATTTATATTATTTGGATGTTAGTAAAATGAAAGAATTTATAAAAAGAAAACAAGAATCTAATGATTTAGATAGTAAAATAGCTAGAGAAATGCTTTTAGCTACTGAAGCTTTTAATTATACATATCGAGGTGAAGATGTAATATGAAAATATTAGTTACTGGTGGATTAGGTTATATTGGTTCTCATACTGTATGTGAATTATTAGATAATGATTATGAAGTTGTTATTATTGATAATTTATATAATTCAAAAATTGATACAATTGATAAGATAAAAGAAATTAGTAAAAAGAATTTTTCTTATTATATTGAAAATGTTAATAATTATGATGAAATGGATAAGATCTTTAAAAAAGAAAATTTTGATGCAATTATTCATTTTGCTGGATATAAAGCTGTTGGTGAAAGTGTAGAAGAACCAATTAAATATTATGAAAATAATATTAATAGTACTTTAGTATTATTAAAGTTAATGGATAAGTATAAAGTAAATAGATTTGTCTTTTCTAGTAGTGCTACTGTATATGATTTTAATAATAAATTACCTTTTGTTGAGACTGGTAATTTAAAACCAAGTAATCCTTATGGTAATACTAAATATATGAATGAAATAATATTAAATGATTATACTGTTTCAAATAAAGATGCTTCTATTATGGTATTAAGATATTTTAATCCAATTGGTTCACATAAAAGTTATTTGTTAGGAGAAGAACCTGAAGGAATTCCTAATAATTTAATGCCTTATATAGTAAGAGTTGCAACAGGAAAACTTCCTAAATTAAATATTTTTGGAAATGATTATAATACAGTTGATGGTACTGGAGTAAGAGATTATATTCATGTTGTTGATTTAGCTATTGGACACTTAAAAGCTTTAGAAAAGAGTGTCGATAATAAAGGTTATTTTGTTTATAATCTTGGTACTGGAAAAGGTACATCTGTATTAGAGTTAGTTAATACATTTGAAAAAGTAAATAATGTTAAAATACCTAGAAAAATAGTTGGTAGAAGAGCAGGAGATATTGCATCATGTTATGCTGATACTACTAAGGCTAAAAAAGAATTGGGTTTTGAAGCTCAGTATAATATTGAAGATATGTGTTATGATTCATATCAATATATATTAAAAAGAAAGAACTAGTCTTTCTTTTTATTTGATTATAATTAAATTATTTAATATAATAAGTTTGGTGATTTTTTATGGAGTTAAAAATATGTAATTTAACTAAGAGTTATGGTAAAAATGAGATTTTAAAAGATATTAATTTCTCTTTTAAAGATAATTGTATTTATGGACTTGTTGGTAGAAATGGTGCTGGTAAAACTACATTTATGAATTCTGTTGATGGTGATATTAAAATAGATTCAGGAGAGTTTTATTTAGATGGAGAAGAATTAGATAATAATGATATAGGTTATATTGTTTCTACTCCTATAGTACCTGAGTTTTTAACTGGAAGAGAGTTTTTACAGTTTTATTTAGAAATTCATAAAAATGAAAAAGATATAGATTTTGATTATTATTTTGATTTAGTTGATTTAGAAAGAGAAGCACAAGACAAACTATTAAAAGATTATTCTCATGGTATGAAAAATAAAATACAATTATTAATTAATATTATTAGTAATCCTAAAATTTTATTATTAGATGAACCATTAGTATCATTAGATGTTTTGGCTCAAGATAGTATTAAAAAATTACTTAAGAAATTAAAAAAAGATCATATAATAATCTTTTCTACTCATATTTTAGAATTAGCTATAGATTTATGTGATGAAATAGTTTTATTAAAAGATAAAAATTTTGAATTAATTGAAAAGAAAAATTTAAGTACTAAGAAATATAAAGATAAAATACTAGAAAGTTTAAAAGAAGTTAAAGAGGAAGAAAATGATTAAGACTTGGTATTATAATTTTAAGATAGATTCTTATTATACTATTAATTCTTATTTAGATACTTTTAGAAATGTTTCTTTAGTTAAAGATTTAGTAGGAGATACTATCTATGGGAATAAAGGTTTTAAGATAATTGGTTTTTTATTAGGCTTTATTTCTACTATATTAAATCAATTACTTAGAAAATTATTATATTTTGGAATAATATATTATATTAGTACTAAAATTCCTGGTAATACTACTAATCATTTTATTTATATTTATTTGGTACTCAGTGTATTAGGATTATTTATTAATAATGCATCTATTTTGAATATTAGTGTTAGAAAATATTTATCTTTAATTATATTTAAGATGGATAGTTTAAACTATACTAAGTATTCTTTATATAGAAGTATATTTATTAATACTTTATATAATTTAATTGCATTTTTAGTATATAATACTCAATTAAAAATTAGTATTTTGTTAGTATTATTGATTATTGTTATTAATATATTTTTAAAGATTATAGGTGAAGCAGTAAACTTATTATATTATGATAAGAATGGTATACCTTGGTATGCTTCAGAAAAAAAATATATGGCTTTAGTATTTATTAGTTTTGTTGTTGCTGGAACTTGTTATTTCTTTGAAATTAATAATACGTTTATATATATTTTTGGTATTATTAGTTTTATATTATTTTTAATTAGTTATATTTATTTAATGAGATATAAAAAATATAGAATTATTTATAAACAACTTAATACTTATGAAAGAGTAATGAATTCTAGTAATAGAGATAATTTTAGTAGATCACAAATGGTTAAAATTAGTGATAAAGATAAAACTATTGATAATGAAAAATTAAAAGATAAACATGGATATGAGTTATTTAACTATATATTTTTCTTAAGACATAGAGATATATTATATAGAAGTTTAAATATTTATAATTCAGTTTTGATCATATTATTTATTGGTTTAAGTATTTATATGGCAATAGATCATAGTTTTATGAGTATTGTTAATAAATATTTGATTAATTATATTGGATATATACCTATGTTAGTATTCTTTACTAATAGAGGTTCTATTATGACACAAGCTATGTTTTATAATAGTGATCATGCTATGTTAAGATATAATTTCTTTAGAGAAAAGAATGTAATATTAGGACTATTTAAAAAGAGATTAGTTAGTTTATTAAAAGCAAATATTTCAACAGGACTTATTATTGGTATTGGAGTAGTATTATTACTTATTATTTCTGGTACTAAAAGTGTATTGTTTATAGGAAGTTATTTTGTATTTATAATATTTTTAAGTTTATTCTTTAGTATTCATTATTTGGTTTTATATTATTTACTACAACCGTATAATAGAGATAAAAAAAATACTAGTTTTGAATATAGTTTGATAATATTTTTAACTTATTTCTTTATTTATACTGTTTCTGGTATGAAGATTAATCCTATGATATTTAGTATTAGTATTATAGTTTTTACAATTATATATATCATAATGGGGCTATTCTTAGTATATAAATTAGCTCCTAAAACATTTAAATTAAAGAATTAATAATAATTCTTTTTTTTATATAAAAAATATATTATAATTAAAATAGGTGAAAATATGAATATAAAAAAAGTGCTAAAAGTATTTATATTTGGACTAATACTATTATGTGTAGGTAATAGTTGTTTTGCTAATGAACCTAATGATTATAGTTATCATGGAATAATTAATTTTACTGGTAGTATTTTTAAAACAAATGATAGACATGAAGGATTAACTGGAGCTAAATTTAGAATTTATGATGTTAATAATACTTTTTCTTATAATCTTCAAGAAGAAGGAGACGGATTATATGGTTTGGCTTATTTCATTGAAGATATTGATGATAATGATGATGATTATGTACAACATAATTATAGATTGGATAATAAAGATAAAGTTTATAATATAATTCATTCGATGATGCCAAGAGAATTACAAGAAGATTATAATGAATACTTAAGAAATGGAAATGTTTCACATTTAAATACTTCTTTTTATCGAATTCAAGGAAATACTATAGTATTTATGGTTCCTTTGTTTTTAGAAGAAATTACTGCTCCTCAAGGCTATAAAAAAGCAGAAAAAATAGTAATTCCTGCATATGTTTCAATTACTAAGAATAGTAATAATATTTCTACAAGATTGGATGTATCAAGTCCAGATATGTATGCAAAATATAATGAGAATGTTGATTATGACAATCCAATTAATTATTATGTAACTGGTTCATATCTAAATGATGTGGTTGATTGTACTTTAATTAACATTGATAGAAGTATTTTTAATAATAAAAATATTAACTATATGCCATTAATACTTTTTAATGAGAAAAGTGATGTTTTATTAAGAATTAATAACTATGTAAATAGTTTAGAGCAATATACTACAAGTAGAGGTAAGATTTTAAATTATCTAATTGAAATTGAAAACTATGGTACTTCTGCTTCTCATAATAATGTTATAGTTACTAATGTACCTAAAGAATTAGAATATGTTTCTGGATCAGCTAGTGATGGTGGTATTTATAATAAAACTAATCATACTATTACATGGAAAGTTAGTATTATAAATGCTAAAGATAAAAAGTCATATAGATATTCTGCTAAAGTACCAAAGAATGTTTCTTTAGGAGCAAAGTTTATAGGAAAAACATCAATTACAAGTGAAGAGATAGGAGAGATTCATTCAAGAGAGACAACTGTTTCATTGCTTAGTAATCCTGAGACCATAGTTCCAATAGCAGTTTTGATATTATTGTGTTCACTTATTGGAGTAATAGTAGTTATAAAAAATCATTATAATGAAAAACAAAAAGAATTAGAGTCCTAATTCTTTTTCTAATTCTCCAAAAACTTTTCCAATTGAATCATTTATAACTAAACTACAAATATTATCATAAGGTGTTATATCTTTATTAATAAGTACTATATGTTTTCCGTTAAAGTAATTAATAAAGCCAGCAGCTGGATAAACATTTAAAGATGTTCCTCCAATAATCAATAAATCAGCAGTTGAAATCTCTTTTATAGCATTTAAAGTAGCATCATCATCTAGAGGCTCTTCATATAAAACAACATCTGGTTTTATTATGGCATTATCTTCAGTACATCTAGGTATACCATCACTATTGAAAACATATTCAGCATCATAAAACTTATGACACTTGGTACAGTGATTTTTCAGCACCGTACCATGAAGTTCTATTACAGATGGGGATCCTGAGGAGGTATCAAAACCATCTATATTTTGAGTTATTATTGTACTTAGTAGATTGTTTTTTTCTAATTTTGTTAATACTTCATGAGCTTTATTTGGTTTATAATTTAGAGAGTTTAATTTATCTTTATAGAATTTATAGAATTCTTCTGGATGTTCTATAAAGAAGTGATGTGATAGTATTTCTTCTGGGGGATAATCATATTTCATATTATATAGACCATCTTTAGATCTAAAATCTTTTAATCCTGATTCTGTAGAGACTCCTGCTCCTCCAAAGAATACTGTTTTTTTAGATTCTTTTATCCATTTGGCTAATTCTTTTATATTATCCATATTATCACCTATATATATAATATCATATTTGAATTAATAATATCTATAGTGTATAATTAATTTGTTTTGGGAGGAAATATGTATAAAGATTTTAATATTTCAGACAAGTTGGTTAAATTATCTTTGGAAGTAGAAGATGAAATAAAAGATATATTTAATGATATAGATAAAAATGTACTTAATTGGTCTAGTAGAGTACTTAAAGCTTTTCAAGATGAGAAGGTTAATATTAGTGATTTTAATGAGATTAAGGGTTATGGTTATAGTGATCCAGGAAGAGAAAAATTAGAGAGAGTATATGCTCGTGTATTTAGAGCAGAAGATGCTTTAGTTAGACCTCAAATTATGTCTGGTACTCATGCTTT
>JAEEGL011604010.1_pt1 | contig 11724 bp, 13 predicted proteins | sample 9134231 | NCBI WGS metagenome assembly JAEEGL01 (sample SAMN16246548, study PRJNA631951) | gut metagenome | biome: gut microbiome; feature: rumen; material: fiber-attached | host: Bos | place: Iran: Karaj | collected 2018-10
AGGGGATAGGGGTAGTTGCCGTTCTCCACAGCCTGCATGATGCCCCAGGTGGCGGAGGAATAGAGGCCCCATAGACCGATGATGGAATCATCGCCCTCCATGATGCCTTCAAACGCGGTGTAGTGGTCCTCGGGCTCTTCACCGGTCAGCGCCTTGACCTGGATGTCGGGGTACTTTTCAAAGACCTGCTTGAAGCCATACTCACGGGTGACCGCATTGGGATGGATGAAGGGCAGGGTGCCGTAGTAGATGGTGCCCTTCATGTCGGAGCCGTTCTCCAGCAGATAGCGCTCCAGCGCCTCTGCAGCCTGTCTGCCCTGCTCGATGCAGTCATACATGACCACGCAGTCCACCTCGCCGGCGCAGGGAGGCGCATCCAGGGTGATGACGGGGATGCCCGCCGCATACAGATCGTCCAGCGCGCCCTTGCAGCCGTAGAAGTCGCAGGCCGTCATGATGACCGCGTCCACTTCCTCCAGGATCCACTGCTCGATGGCCTGGTTCTGCAGGTTCTGGTCGTAGTCAGCGTCGTTGATGAGCAGGTCGATGCCGATCTCGGCGGCGGCAGCCTTCATGCCCTCCAGGTACATGGCGCCGACTTCATCCACCGTGTAATACACGGAGAAGCCGATCTTGTACTTCTTGGCGGGCGTGGGCAGATCCACCTTATTGCGGCCATGCCAATACAGGTCAGGGCCGTTGCTGCGGATGCCCATCTCGCACTCCACGTCGAACTGATGGTAATAGTCGTCCAGGGACTTGGTGCCCTCGGCATTCACCACCTCATAGAGAGGGTTTTCGGTGTAGTAGGTCGAAATCTCCTCCGCAGCCCGGGTTTTCGGGGTCAGGGAAAGGACCATGACGAGAGCAAACAGCACGCACAACAGTTTTTTCATTTTTCTTCCTCCTGTTTTTGTATTTGTTCCTTGTGTTCCTTTCTATTCTAAAAGCTCTCTACGCCGCCGCTACGGCAACAGGCTGTGGCGCAGAGCGCTCTTTGCCTTCCTTACTTGATCTTGCGCACCTGGGTCTTGGACTTGAGGGCATTGTCCATGAGCACGGCGAAGATGATGACCAGGCCCTTGACCAGGATCTGCACATGGCTCTGGGCGCCCAGCAGGGACAAGCCGGCGTTCAGGATGGCCATGATGAGACCGCCGCCCAGGGTGCCGATGATGGAGCCCACGCCGCCGGAGATGGCCGTACCGCCAAGGACTGCGGCGCTGATGCCGTCCATGCTTAAATCCGTGCCGATGTCAGGCACGCCGGCGTTCATGAGGGAGCAAAGGATCAGGCCCGCAAAGCCCGCCAGCAAGGCGTTGAAAGTGTAAGTGATGTATTTCACCGCCCGGATGTTGATGCCTGCCACCTTGGCCGCTTCTTCATTGCCGCCGATGCAGCGGCAGTAGAAACCCAGCTTGGTCTTGCTGTACAGGAACCAGCAAACCACCAGGAAGAAGACGGTGATCAGGATGGGGATGGGCACCACGCCGAAGATCTTGCCGTTGCCGAAGAAGTTGGTGAACGCCTTGGCCTTGATGGCAACCGTTCGTCCGGAGGTCAACGTCAGCGCGATGCCGCGATAGATGTTCATGGTGGCCAATGTGGTGAGGAAGGGCGCGATCTTGCCTTCCACGATGATAACGGCGTTGATGAGACCCATGATGAGGGCAAGCACCAGCACCACCGGCAGCGCAATGGCTATGGAAACGCCCTTGCTGAGCATATAGGCCAGAGAGACGCCCGTCAGCGCCGCGATGGAGCCGCCGGAAAGGTCCAGTCCGCCCAGGGTCATCACGAAGGTGATGCCGAATGCGGTGATCGCCACGTAGCTCATGCGCTTGATCATATTCATGAGGTTCGTGGGGTTCATGAACTTCGGCTTCAGGATAGTGAAGATGACCGCCAGCGCGATCAGGATCAGCACCGTGCGCAACCGAATCAGCAGCTGGCCGAAGCTCGAGCCGTTGTTGATTTCCAGGGGTTGGATATCTTTTTTGTTGGTTTCCATGTTATCCCTCCGTTTTTATCACTTTAAAGACGCCGCAGCCAGCGTCATGATGCGTTCCTGCGTTGCTTCGCTATGGGGAACGATACCGGTCATCTTGCCCTCACACATGACCACGATCTGGTCGGTCACGCTGATGAGCTCCGGCAGCTCGCTGGACACCATGACCACCGCCACGCCCTGAGCGGCCAGGTCGCCCATGATGCTGTAGATCTCCGTCTTGGCGCCGATGTCGATGCCGCGGGTAGGCTCGTCGAAGAGGATGATCTCCGGCTCGAAGTCCAGCCACTTGGCCAGGGCCACCTTCTGCTGGTTGCCGCCGGAAAGGGTGCTGGCCGTCTGCCCCAGGTTGGCCAGGCGGATGTTCAGCTTGTCCCGATGGCTCCGGGCCACGTTCTGCAGATCCTTCCAGTTGAGGACGCCGAACTTGTGCATGGTGTCCGCGTTGACCATGTTCACATTCTCGTACACCGGCAGACACAGCACCAGACCCGTCTTCTTTCGATCCTCGGTGACGAAGGCGATGCCGTGCTTGATGGCGGAGCGGGGACTGTTGGGGTTGTATTCCTTCCCCTTCACGTAGATCTTGCCGCCGGTGATCTTCCTGAGGCCGAACAGCGCTTCCATGAGCTCGGTGCGCTTGGCGCCTACCAGACCGCCGATGCCCACGATCTCCCCCGAGCGTACCTCGAAGGAAACGTGCTCGAAAACGTCGGAGGAAAGGTCCTCCACCTTGAGCACCACGTCGCCCAGCTCCACCTGCCGCTTGGGATAGACGTTGGTCATCTCCCGACCCACCATCATGTTGATGAGGTCCTGGGTGGTCACCTCCGAGGCGTTCACCGTGCCCACCATGTTGCCGTCCCGCAGGACCGTCACCCTGTCGGCAATCTCGCCGATCTCATGGAGACGGTGAGAGATGTAGATGATGGTGACGCCCTCGTCCCGCAGGTTCCGCACGATCTCCAACAGCCGCTCCGCATCCTTCTGGGAAATGGAGCTGGTGGGCTCGTCCATCAGGATGATCTGCGCATTGGCTGAAATGGCCTTGGCGATCTCCACCACCTGCTGCTGGGCGATGGATAGCTGACGCACCTTGGTGGTGGGGTCGATATCCAGACCCAGACGCTGGAGCACCTCAGTGGCGCGCTTGTTGAACTCCCGCTGACGAAGCATGAATCCGGGATACTCTTCCTGCTTGTCGATGACGATGTTCTCAGCGATGGACATGTCGAGGCAAAGGCTCAGCTCCTGATAGATGGTATGGATGCCGGCGTTCTTTGCGTCCCGGGGGGAGCGGAAGTGCACCTTTTGCCCGTTTACCTCGATCTCGCCGCCCTTGTCGGGGGGTTGGTACCCGCTGATGATCTTGATCAGCGTGGATTTTCCGGCGCCGTTCTCCCCCAGCAGGGCATGGGCCTCACCCTTACGGATATCCAAATCGACATTCCGTAGGACGTTAACACCGAAAAACGTCTTTCCGATATTTCTCAGTTTCAAAATGTTTTCGGACAATCGGTTCACCTCCAGTTTCTGTGTGTCCTTATCCCGAAGCAGGACGATCTTTCTTTATTGAATCTCCACGGCATGGATGCCGTACGCCAGCGCCCTGAACTTGGCAAAAGCTTCCTCGAACCGCCTGTGCGCTGCCTCGTCGGGCACGAAGACTGTCTCCTTCGCCTTCACCATCTGATAGGCTTCCGCGGGATTTTTCAGCTGCCCCACGCCCACGGCGGCATAGGCGGCCGCACCCATGGCGGAGGATTCTGCCACAGCCCCCTTGATAACCGTGAGCCCGGTGATGTTGGCCTTGAGCTGCAGCTGCCTGTCGATGGCTGCGCCGCCGCCCACCGCCCGGATGGAGCGGATGTTCATGCCCGCCCGCTCCAGGGTCTCCAGATGGAGGCGCAACTCATAGGCAAGGCCCTCCACGATGGCCCGTCCGATATCCGCCACGTCCGTATCCAGGGTGAGCCCCCAGATGGCTCCCAGGCCGTTGGGATCGAAGAAGGGGTTGCCGCTGCCGGAGAAGTGAGGCAGCAGGAAGAGCTTTCCCGGGGTCTCCGGGTCCATCTTGCGCTGCATGTACTCGTAGAAATTCGTCCCGTTCTCCTTGCAGGCGCGATAGTCGGCGTTGGCGATGAAGTCCCTGTACCAGCGCACGATGCACCCCGCCGTGAGATTGACGGAGAAGGTGACGTAGCCGGTGTGGCCCACGTAGCAGGGGAACAGGTTTTCCAGCATGGCCGGGCAGGTGTTGGCCTCCGGCAGCGCGGCCACGATCCCCTCGATGGTGCCGGCGATATCCACCGCCATGGTGGGATCCGTCTCGTCGAGACCGGCGCCTACAGCGGCGCATACCATGTCGTGCCCGCCGGTGATCACCTTCACCGGTCCCGCGAAGCCCAGGGACCGCTGCATCTCTTCACCCAATTCGCCGATGACGCTGGCGGAGGGAGCGGGGATGGGCAGATGATCCCGGGACAGCGGAATGGCGTCCAGAATCTCGTCGGACCAGTCCTTCTTGCGGATATCGAAGAGCATCGTGCGGGACAGCTCGCTGTAGCTGGCTACCGGTGGGAGCCCCATCTTGTTGACGATGAAATCCTCATAGCTGGCGAAGCGCCGGGTGCGGGCAAAGATCTCCGGTTCCTTCTCCTTCAGATAGAGGATCTTGGCCAGGCTCCCGATATACAGCGGCGGCATGCCGTTGATATTGAAAAACCGCTGCTCCCCGAAGGCCTTGGCGAAAGCGGTGATCTCCTCCCCACCCCGGGGGTCGAAATCCACGATGGAGTAGCGCACGCTGTCTCCATGCTCATCCACAGGGATGATCACGTCGCCGATGGCGGACACCGCCACGGCGCCCACAGGCTGCGGCGAGAGACGGTTCGCCTCCCGAATGACCGCACAGATGCCCTCCCAAACCAGCTCCGCGTCCAGCTCCAGCAATCCTTCACCGGGAAGGTGCATGGGATACTCGCGGTAGCTCTGGGCCCGGATGGCAAACTGCTCGTCGAACACCACGGCCTTGCAGCCCGAGGTGCCCATATCGATACCCATGGTCCACATAATGCGTCCCTCCTTCATAAAACACATAGCGGGCAGGCGGTGGGGACCGCCCACCCGCACTTTCTCAGAGGATGGTCAGTATTATACGTTCTTGTCCCAGAACCGGCCGGTGGCCTTGAAGTTCTTGTTCTCCGCAGGCAGAGAGGGATACGCCGGGCCGATATCCGTGTTGGGGGGGATGTCCGATGCCGGGGAGGCTGCGATCGGCGCGGCGGCCGACTTCATGGCCGTAGGCGCGAAGGTCTTGGGGGTGTAGGGCAGGGCGGCGATGTCGCTGTCCGCCTTGCCGATGCACATGAACATGTTCATGCAGCTCTCCATGGACCGGGCGAACCCGCCCATGCACGCCGCCAGCATCTCGGGGATATCGTAGTTGCCGGTGTACTCGGGATGGGCGTTCAGGTAAGCCACCGTGTCCTTCTTGCCTTCATGGCACATCTCGGTGTAGATGCATACCTTGACGATGCCCATCTCGATGCTGCGCTTGATGTGGTTTTCGGGGATGCCGGTGCCGCCGTGCAGCGTGAGATAGCAATTGTAGGGCATCAAGGCATAGCGGATCTCCTCCAGACGCTTGAAATCCAGGGAAGGCGTGCCCTTGTAGAAGCCGTGGGCGTTGCCGATGGCGACGGCAAGGATGTCCACCCCCGTCCGGGCGACGAAGTCCTTGGCCAGCGCCGGGTCCGTCATGGACTCGGAGACGTTTGCGAAGCTGGAACCCAGGGCGCCCAGCTCGCCCTCCACCGCACAGCCGTATTTGCGGCCGATCTCCACGGCGATCTTGGTGGTGCGCACGTTCTCCTCATAGGGAAGCTTGCTGCCGTCGTACATCACGGAGGTGAAGCCCGCCTTGGCCGCCCGCTCCGTCTGCTCCAGATCGAGCCCGTGACTCAGGTGGATACCTACGGGGATGCTGGCCTTGGCGGCGGCGCGGGCCGCCACGGAGGCGAAATCCTCGAAGCTCATGTACTTCTCGATGACGCCGGGCTCCACCAGCAGCAGGGGCGCTTTGAGCTGCTCCGCCCGCTTGATGAGGAAGGGAGCCTGATCCAGGGAATTGAGGTTGAACGCGCCGACCGCGTACTTGCCCCGCTCGCAGGCCGCGAGCATATCCATCGTTTTAACAAGTGCCATTGTTCCTTACCTGCCTTTCCTGTCGAAGACTTCGGGGTTGACGATGGGCTTGGGCCGTCCGCCGGGGAAGTACAACAACAGATCGTTTACCAGCATGACCGACTGCAGATAGATGACGTCTCTGCCTGCGCCGGCGATATGGGGCGTGAGCACCACGTTGGGATAGTTGAAGAACTCGTCATCCCGCTTGATGGGCTCCTGATGGAACACGTCGAGGGCCAGCCCGCCCAGCTTCCCGGACCGAAGAGCTTCCCGCAGGGCCTCCTCGTCCATCAGGCCGGCGCGAGCGTTGTTGACGATATACACGCCGTCCTTCATCATGGCGAACTGCTCCTTGCCCACCATGCCCTTGTTGGAATCGTTCACCTTGGCATGGAAGCTGATGATGTCGGAAGCCCGCAGCAGATCGTTTAGCTCCACCTTGGTGGCGCCGTAGGCCGCCACGACCTCGGCTTTCTGATAGGGGTCGTAGACCAGCACGTTCATGCCGAATCCGCGGGCCCGCTTGGCCACCTCCTTGCCCACCGTGCCAAAGCCGATGAGGCCGTAGGTTTTGCCCTCCATCTCGATGCCCTTGCGGCTCTGCCAGGGACCTTCGGCGTTCATGTCCCAGATCACGTCCTTCTCGGAACCGAACTCCCCTGCCGGCGCTGTGAACACGCCCTTGTGGAGCTCGCTGTCCGCCCGAACGATCTTGCGGGTGATGGCCAGCACCTGGCCCAGTGTGAAGTCCGCCACGGGCAGAGCTTCTCTGCCGAAGGTGAAGAACACGGGGATGCCCTTCTGCGTGGCGTAGTCCACGTCGATATTGGCCCGAGGACCACCACGGATGGAGGAGATCACCTTCAGGTGGGTGCTGTCCAGCACCTTCCGGGTCACTTCCTCATAGCCCACGATGAGCACGTCCGCATTGCCGATCTCGGCAATGAACTGGTCCTCATTCAGGATCTCGCCCGTGAATCCCCAGCCTCCCGTACGCACGGTGTGGCCGGCGACCTTGAGCATTTCGATCCCGTCCTGCGAAAAGTCTGCACAAATAAAGATTTCCAAAATTGCCTCCATTGCTGCGGGATCGCCTGAGAGGCTCCCGCCACAAAATTTTTAGTCTTCCGGATACAGGATGATCTTGATGCTCTCCTTGCGACGCACCATGTCGAAGGCCTCTCTGAACTGGGAGATCTTCATCTTATGGGAGATCATGCACTTGAGATCGAACTTCCCGGCCACCACCAGATTGGTGACGTTCCGCCAGGACACCCAGTCATATCCGAAATGGCCCTTGAGAGCGATGGCGCCGTCGATGAAGGGATCGAGGCTGTTGTTGTAGGGTCTGTGATCGTAGCCGATCTTCACGATGATGCCGGCTGTCCGGACCATCTTCAGCATGGTGGGCATGATGACGTTGACGCCCGCCGCGTCGATGATGCAGCTGGCACCCTCGCCGTTGGTCAGCTCCCGAACTTTCGCCACCGCATCCTCCAAGTCGGACTTGATGATGTGCGTCGCGCCGCAATGCCGGGCCATCTCAAAGCGTCCGTCGCCATCCGAGGAGAGGGCGATGGCGATGATCTTCGCCGCGCCGGCCGCCCGGGCCGCCTGGATGGAGAACAGGCCCAGCGCGCCAACGCCGAAGACCGCCACGAAATCACCGGGCATCACATGGGCTTCCTGGACCACGGCCATGTACCCGTTGCAGGCGGGATCCATGATGGCCGCCTCCTCGAAGCTCATGCAATCGGGGATGCGCATGAGGCTGTGAGGCACCCGCGCCAGGGTCTTGCCCAAAATCTTGACATACTTGGTGAAGCCGCCGTCCATGCCGTACCCGATGCCCTTGCGCTCCGGACAGGAAAGGAAGTCGGCCGTGTTGCAGGCGTAGCACTCGCCGCAAACCTCACCGGTGTTGTCGGACATCACCCGATCTCCGACCCTCCACTTGGTCACATTCTTGCCCACCTTGCACACCACGCCGGAGAACTCATGGCCCAGCACGACGGGCGGATTCAGGATCTCCTTGTGACCGCCATCGTCAAAAGCGATATCCGAGCCGCAAACGCCCGCCGCCTTCACCTCGATCAGCAGATCATCGTCGCCGATCTCGGGAACGGGGACCTGCCTCAGCTCCGTTTCACGCGGTCCGTATCCGTATTTAACAACTGCCAACATGACTATTTCTTACCTCCCTCGCGATACTGTGAATTTGAACTTGTCCGGCCGGAACAGCTCGCTGGCATAGACAAGGGGGTTGCCAAACACATCGTTGACGCTCGCCCGCATCTTCAGGATAGGAGACCCCTCCGGCACATTCAGCAGTTTTGCCACCTCGGCATCCGCTACCACGGGCACCAGCTCCGTCGTGCTCATGCCCAGGGGGATGTTGCATGTCTCTTCAATGAATGAATACAGCGAGATGCTTTCGTCCATGATCCCCAGAAACTGAGAGGTGAGTCGCGGCGACAGGTAGTCCTTGGAGTACACCACCGGGACATCGTCTGCAAGACGGATCCGGGCGCACATGAGCACGTCGGCACCCTCCGGCACCTGCAGCTTTTCAGCTACGCAGGAATCCGCCTTCACCAGCTTCTTTTCAAAGGAGGCCACGCCGGGACGATACCCCGCCACCTCGATCATTTCGCTGACGCTGTAGTTCATGTTGAGGGAATCGGCGATGTGATCGACGTTGCAGGCAACGAAGGTGCCCTTTCCCTGGACCGCATGGACCAGGCCGTCGCTCTTGAGCGCATTGAGAGCCTCCCGCAGGGTCAGGCGGCTGATATCCAGCTGCTCGGAGAGCTCGATCTCCGTAGGCAGCCGATCTCCCGCCCTGAGGCCCTTGCTTTTGATGTACTGCAGGATCTTCTTTTTTGCACTCACATACGCCAGCATCTCAACCTCGTTTTTTCTGTCTCAGCAGGAGGAAGCGGCGTAGCAACAGGCGCCCGCCTTTTCGTATCCCGCTTTGGTGGAGGCGGTCACACCGCCATATACGCCGACTTTCACGCCCTTCTGCTTCACGGTCTGAACCTGTGCATCGCTGACGCGACCGCTCAGCACCGCCGAGAGCAACACCATGTCCACCCCGCAGGAGGCGCACATTTCCGCCGCGGTCCCCAGCTGATCACAGGAGAGCGCGTCCACTTCCAGCAGCGCATAGACCTCCGTCTTGCCCTTGCACAGCGTCATGGATTCGGCCAGATCGTTCTTGGCCGCGCCCCACTCCGACATCTGGCAAAGCTGCATGTTGACGGGGATGATGATGACCTTGGCCCCGGCAACGATGGCCTGCTTGACTTCGGCATATTTGGCAAAGGAGGAGGTGGTCCCGCCGGGCAAGCCCACGATGGTCGCCACCTGGATGTCGGAGCCCTTTAGGGTCTCCACAGCGTCCGCCACGAACCACTCGGGGATGCACAGGGTCTTTGCCTTGGAGGTCTTCACCTCCGCACAGGCGCTCTTCATAGCGTCGAAACGCAGATCCGGACGCATCCGGGAGAGGATCCACTGTTCCCCGCCACCGATGGAACCGATGGGATTGCCAGCCAGTTCCTCGGCGCGGATCTTCTGATAGACCTCCTCTGCGACACGTTTGATGATTTGTTCAATGTCCATATTCAAGTCCTCACCTGTCCTCATTTTCGATCGGATGCTCGTCCCCCGCCTTAGGCCAGGGACGGATTACGGGTTTGAACCTTAATCCTTCTTGGGAAGGATACCTTCCACATCGTCATGGGGACGGGCGATGACATGCACGCTCACCAGCTCGCCCACGCGCTTTGCCGCAGCCGCGCCGGCATCCACAGAGGCCTTCACTGCGCCGACGTCGCCCCGGACCATGACGGTCACCAGGCCGGCGCCCACCAGTTCCTTGCCGAGCAGCGTCACGTTCGCCGCTTTCACCATAGCATCAGCCGCTTCCACCGCGCCGACAAACCCACGAGTTTCGATCAAACCAAGTGCCTGCTTTTCCATTGTGTTGTTAACTCCTTCTCATAATAATGGTTGCTGATAGTTCTTCGTGCCCGCTCAGGGGGTGATGGTGGGATCATAGTAGAGCCGATCCACCACGCCCACGATCACGCCGTCGAAGGTGCACACATCGTTCTCCAAATGGAACTCCGTTTCCGCGGCGCTCCCGTCCTCGGATACAAGAACGAGGTCGCCGACACCTGCGCCGGAGGCATCGGCATACACGTACTCCTCCTCCGTCTCCTCCCCTTTGTCGTTGAGAAAACGGATGAGCATCATCTTCTTGCCAATATGCGTCGGCTCCTTGATGACGGAGACGAGATTGCCAACGACCCTTCCTACGCGCATCTTACCGCTTCCTTACAGGATGCCTTCCACATCCGCATGGGGACGAGGGATCACATGAACGCTCACCAGCTCGCCGACCCGCTTTGCTGCGGCTGCGCCGGCATCCACCGCCGCCTTCACCGCGCCGACGTCGCCGCGCACCATGACTGTGACCAGACCTGCGCCGACCGTCTGCTTGTTCATCAGACGAACGTCCGCCGCTTTGACCATGGCATCCGCTGCCTCCACCGCGCCGACGAACCCTCTGGTTTCAATGAGTCCCAATGCTTCCTTTTCCATAAATAGTGCCTCCTTTATTTTTTGTTGTTCAGGTCAGGGTGCATTTTGTACTATTGTAACGGTCGATAATTCCGACGATCGCCAGATCCACAGGGACCTTCCCCCTGCGAAATGAGGCCGCTGCCTCGGAACTGTCAACAAGATACACAAATTCTCCGGCTCCGGACGTCTGCAAGGGATCTCCAGCGATCAGGAGCCCCTTGGGCTGTCCTGACACATACTGCCGGACCAACAGCAGCCGGATCCCGGTGAGCGCAGGATGCTTGGGCGTGCATACCACGTTGCCGACCACTTTGCCAACGATCATTTCCGTGCGCTCCTTTCTGCAATATCCTCAATAGACCGTCCTTACTGGAGGGCTTCCGTCAGCTCCTCGTGAGGGGCGGGAATGACCACGGCGTTAGTGATCATGCCGTCGTTCCCCCGCTCCTGGATGCCGGCCTGGACGGCCGCCCGGGCGGAGGAGACGCTGCCGGTCAAAAGCACGAAGGACTTGCCGCCGAGGCCGGTCCCCAGCCGGATCTCCATTAGCGCCACGTCCGCCGCCTTCACGGCCGCATCGGCGGACAGCAAGGCCTGCGCCAGAGAGAAGGTCTCGATGACGCCCAGCGCTTCTACCCCCGCCAGATCCACCGCGCCGCGCATGGCCAGGATCACCTGCTCATGGACCCGGGGGATGATCATGCTGTCGATCAGGTTCTGGCCCGACGCCACACAGCCTGCCTCTATCGAAGCCTTTACGTCCGCCACGGAGCCTGTGATGATCACCACATACTTGCCGGGGCAGACTGCCGAAGCCTTCACGATGGCTACGTTCGCCGCTTTCAAAATGGCATCCGCCGCAAAGATGCCCTGGGATATGCTGTTCAGTTCTACCATGCCCAATGCTTCCATATCTGTGCCTCCTTAGCCGATGA
>JAEEGL011614501.1_pt1 | contig 11724 bp, 14 predicted proteins | sample 9134231 | NCBI WGS metagenome assembly JAEEGL01 (sample SAMN16246548, study PRJNA631951) | gut metagenome | biome: gut microbiome; feature: rumen; material: fiber-attached | host: Bos | place: Iran: Karaj | collected 2018-10
GTGCCCACGGTGGACCGGGGGTTGTTGCTGGTGCTCTTCTGGTCGATGGAGATGGCCGGGGACAGGCCCTCAATGGCGTCCACCTCGGGCTTCTCCATTTGGCCGATGAACTGGCGGGCGTAGGAGGAGAGGCTCTCCACATACCGGCGCTGGCCCTCGGCGTAGATGGTGTCGAAGGCCAAGGAGCTCTTGCCGGACCCGGACAGGCCCGTGAAAACGATGAGCTTGTCCCGGGGGATGGTGAGGTCGATATTCTTCAGATTGTGTTCCCGGGCGCCCCGGATGACGATGTTGTCCATAGGATTCCTTTAATGGGTTTTTCTTTGTGACTTTTTCTCTTTGCGAAAAGAGAAAAAGTCACCAAAAAGAGAAACGTAGAAATGGTGTGTGATTCGCCGCGAAAGCAGTATATCCCAATCAAAAGTTTTTGGGTTTGCCCCCTTTCAAAAAAGGGTGCGAGCTTTTAATGATACCCTTTATATAATATTGGCAACGGCCTGGGCGCTGATGCACAGGCCCCGGCCCTCGTCGTTCATGCCCTCGGTGGTGGTGGCCTTCAGGGAGACCGCGTCCAGGGGGATGTTCAGATCCTCGGCGATGTTCCGCCGGGCCTGGGGGAAGAAGGGGGCCAGCTTGGGCCGCTGGGCGATGACTGTCACGTCCACGTGGGTCACGGTGAACCCCTGCTCCCGAAGGCGGGCGGCTACCTCCCGCAGCAGGACGCGGCTCGATATGTTCTTATACCGGGGGTCCTTGTCCGGGAACAGGTGGCCGATGTCGCCCAGGCTGGCCGCGCCCAGCAGGGCATCCATGAGGGCGTGCAGGAGCACGTCCCCGTCGGAGTGGGCGATGAGCCCCTTCTCATAGGGGATCTCCACCCCGCCCAAAATGAGCTTGCGGCCCTCGCCAAGCACATGGGTGTCGAAGCCCGTGCCTGTCCGAGGGTGGCAGGTCATGGCCTTGGCCCAATCCCAGTCTGCCGGAGCGGTGAGTTTGCGGCCCAGGGGGTCCCCCGGGGTGAAGGTCACGGGGCCGATGAATCGGGCGTAGAGGGCGGCGTCGTCCGTGGCGGCCTGCTCCCCGGCCTGCTCGTAGGCCGAAAGGATCTCCTCGAACCGGAAGGCTTGGGGGGTCTGGGTGCAGACGAGGCTTGCTCGGTCCAACGGCGCGCTGCCATCTTTCCGAAACACGGAGTCCGTCATGGGCAGGGACGTCACGCCGCTGCCGGTTTCCTTGGCGCTGGCGATGGCGGCGCGGACGGCGGCCTCCGTCTGGAAGCACCGGGCGGCGTCGTGGATGACCGCGATATCGCCCTTTTGGCCGCCGGCGGCCCGAAGCGCATTCAGCACCGACCGGCCCCGGGTCGCGCCTCCCTCGCACAGGGTCAAGGGCACGGGCAGGGCCAGGGCTTCTGCCGCGGGGCGGGTGTCCTCGGTGACGGCGATCACCAGCCGGTCGCAGCCGCTGTTTGAGAGCAGGGCGGCGCTGCGTGCCAGGGCCGTGGACCCGCCCAGGGGCGCGGTCAGCTTGTTGAAGCCCATGCGCTGGGAGCTGCCGCCGCAGAGCAGGATGCCGATGACGCTCATGCTTCCGGCAGGACGGTGTAGAGCCCGTCCGCCTCCTCCTTGCGGACCACCTCGGGGGTGGCGTTCACCTTCACCAGCATATGGCGGCCGCCCAGCAGGATGTCCAGGACGTCGCCGGGCTTCACCTCGGAGGCGGGCTTGGCCACCTTGCCGTTGATGCTGATGCGGCCGGCGCCGGCCGCTTCGTTGGCCACGGTCCGCCGCTTGATGATGCGGGAGACCTTCAGAAATTTGTCTAAGCGCATGATGGTATCCTTTTTTGTTCTTTGTTTGCCGTTTTTTCTTTTCGGTAAAAAGAAAAAGCAGCGGAAAAAGAAAAACTTGATCGGGATAATGCGGATAGCTGCGGGAGCCAAACATCCCAAGAAAAGGTGAGGAAGCTTTCCATCCTGACCTTAACTAAATTATCATACTACGAAAACGCTTTGGATACAATAGGAAGAAATGGTATAACGGAGGCGAAGGAATGATCACCTATTTCGTGTTGAAGGATGACGTGGGCAAAACGGCGGGCTGCGTGCGGCTGGAAAGCGGCCGGGCCCGGAGCAGCTGTCCCTGTACGCTGCTGCTGGAAAACGGTATGGCCTTGGCCCTGACTGCCGATGAGACGCCTTTGCCCGCACGACCTCTGGGGGCGGCGGTGCTGCGGGGGGACGCCCTCATGGCCTGGGGGACACCCCCGGGGACGAAGCTCACCGGAGCCGAGCTGCTGTATGGATTGCGGCAGGGAAGAAGGTCGGGGCAGGGGCCCATTCCTGAGCCTACGCCGGAGATCGAGCCGGAAGGGGAGCCCGTTCCCGAGCCGGCGCCGGAGCCTGAGCCGGTAGAGGCACCCGTTCCCGAGCCGACGCCGGAGCCTGAGCCGGAACCGGAGCCGATGCCGGAAACGGCCTTGCCGCCGGACATTCCGGCGCCCGATGACAGCGCCGCCGCCGCGGCAGATTTCGGGCAGCTGGTGAAACATGCGGGAGAGGTATACGACAGCATCCTCCGCCCGCCGTTGCCGACGGAGGGGACGCCTTCCATGGAGGCGCGGCAGGGAGAGGAACCCTCGGGGACAGAAGGAACCACAGGAGGGGACTGGTTCACGGAGACGGAAAGACTGCTGACCAGATTGCGGCGATAAACCAGAACAGGGACAACAGGACCGGGCGCTTCAGGGCGGCTCGGTTTTTTTGTTGCGCTTTTTATGGAGAGTATGAACGAATTATCGGACGCCGGAGGCATGGGCCTGGGGTATGCTTCTGTTGCCGGGGAGGAAAGGAGGCAGCCAAGTGAGCAAACGAATGGGCGCCAAGCGGATGGAGCAGGCCATGGGGGCGTATTTTGCCCGATGCGACGGGACCAGGGAACGGGTCCCGCAAAAGGGCGGCGGATTCTCAGAGAGACAGATCCCCTACACCCTCTACGGCCTCAGCGCGGCGGTGGCCCTGTCCCCCCAGGAGGTCCTCAGCGCAGCCCGTGGCCAGGGCGCGGCGGGGATGGTCCTGCTGAGAGGGCTCATCCGGGTGGCGGCCTACATTCAGGAGAAGGCCCTGCTGGGAGAGCTCAGCGCCACCATGGCTCAGGCGGCGCTGAAGGAGCTGGGGTTGACGGAGGACCTGTCGGCGGAAGCCGTGGAGCCGTTGCAGGTCGTTCTGGATGAGGCGGCGGAGGCCTATAGCCGATGAAGGTGCTGCGCCTTTCGGGCACGCCCAACCCCAAGCAACAGGCCTTCTTTCTCTCCACGGCGCCTCACACCGCCTACGGCGGGGCTCGGGGCGGCGGCAAAAGCTGGGCTATGCGCCGGAAACTGGTGCTGCTGGCCTTTCGGTATCCGGGTCTCCAGGAGCTGCTGCTGCGGCGAACGCTGCCGGAGCTTCAGGAAAACCATGTGCGGCCCCTGCTGGCGGAGCTTTCGGGGGCGGTGAAGTACAACCAGACCCAGCGCTGCTTCCTGTTCCCCAACGGGTCCAGGATCAAGCTGGGCTACTGCGACCAGGAAAAGGACGTGTACCAGTACCAGGGGCAGGAATACGACGTGATCGGCATGGAGGAGGCAACTCACTTCACCGAAAGCCAGATGATCTTTCTCACCACCTGCAACCGGTCTGTGCGCACGGATTTTTCCCCGCGGATGTACTACACCTGCAACCCCGGCGGCCCCGGCCATGAATGGGTCAAGCGGCTGTTCATCGACCGGCGCTACCACGACGGCGAGCGGCCCGAGGACTACGTCTTCATCCCCGCCCGGCTGACGGACAACGCCGTGCTGATGGAGCGGAACCCGGGGTATCTGAAGATCCTCCAGCGGCTGCCGGACCATCTCAGGCGGGCGCATTTGGACGGAGACTGGGACGTGCTGTCCGGCCGGTACTTTCCAGAGTTCTCCCGGCAGACCCATGTCCGAGACCCGTTCCCCATCCCGGCTTGGTGGCGGCGGTTTCGGGCCATGGACTGGGGCTACAGGGACCCCTGCTGTGTGCTGTGGGCGGCGGTGAACCCCGAGGGACAGCTGGTGATCTACCGGGAGCTGTACGTCACCGAGACCCTCTCGAGCCAGGTGGCGCAGAAGGTGCGGGAGCTGTCGCTGGGTGAAAAGATCGCGTACACCGTGGCGAGCCCCGACGCCTGGCAGCAGCGAGGCTTGCCGGGAGCGGAGGGAGACTGCATCGCGGACGTGTTCGCCAAAAACGGCGTGCCCCTGCTGCCGGCGGACAACCGGCGCATTCACGGTTGGCAGCGGCTCCGGGAGGTGTTGGCGCCTCAAAGCGACGGGGCCCCGGGGCTCATGATCTTTCCCAACTGCACCGAGCTTATCCGGACCCTGCCCCTGCTCACCTATGATGAGCACGACCATGAGGATGTGAGCGACACGTGCGAGGACCATGCGGCGGAGGCCCTTCGCTACGCCGTCATGAGCCGTCATCCCAAGGCGCTGCCGCCGCAGAGGAAGACGCCCCCGGTCTACGATCCCTTCGCCGCGCCGCGGACGCCCCACGAGGGGTTCACTACCCTATAACTGAAAGGAAGGAACCAATGCAAAACAACGATAAGGAAGCGTCCCGGCAGCTGTGCGAGCGAGCTTACCAGCTGTTTGACGAATTTCGCAGCGCCTATCGACAGGAATGGCTGCGGCTGGAGAACAACGAGCGGATCTACCGGGGAGACCATTGGTATGACGTGCCGGTGACGGATGAACACGAGCCCCGACCCGTGACGCCCATCATTCAATCCACCGTGGAAAACGTGAGCGCGGATCTTATGGATCAGGTGCCGGAGGCCCATATCCGGCCCGAAAGCGGGTCCGACAGGTATGTGGCCCAGGTGGTGGAAGCGGTGATCCGGCGGAACCATGATGTGGCCGGGTATCCGGTGGAGTATCGGAAGCTGGTCCACGATCTGCTGGTGGGCGGCTATTGCGTCCAGGAGGTGGGCTACGATCCGTCGCTGAACAGCGGCCTGGGCGGTGCGTTCATCCGCCATGTGGATGATCGAAGCATCCTCTTCGACCCCCTGTGCGACAACATGCAGGAGGGCCGGGCGGTGTTCAAGCTGTCCCTCAGGACCCGGGAATGGTTCAAGGATCGGTTTCCGGAAAAGTATCCGGAAATGGGGGAGGACCCCTACGCGGCCAGCGACGCCCCGGCGGACGACATCCTCCGAGGGGATCGGCGAAACAGCGTGCTGCTTCTCGAATACTGGTGGAAAACGCCTACGGAGCGGGAAGGGATGTTCGCGGTCCATATGGCCCTCATCGCCGGAGGCACGGTGTTGGCGGACAGCCGCGAAATCAAGCCTCAGGGCTACTATGCTCACGGCATGTACCCCTTTATTCTGACCCCATTGTATATGCGCAAGGGCAGCGCCCTGGGATTTGGGATCGTGGACCTGTTCGAGAAGCAGCAGCGGTACGCGGACAAGCTGGACCAGATCGTGCTGAAAAACGCCTTTATGGCCAGCCACAACAAGCTCCTGGTCACCGAGGCCTCCGGTTTTGACGAGGAAGATCTCAAGGATTGGTCCAAGGAGGTCCACCGGGGCGAGAGCCTCAACGGCGTCACCTGGTTCTCCACGCCGCCCCTGCCGGCGTATATTTTGACCTATCTGCAGCGGATCCGGGAGGATATCAAGGAGGAAAGCGGCGCCAACGATTCTTCGCGAGGCAATTACCGCCAGGGCGTGACCGCCGCCAGCGCTATCCAGGCCCTGCAGCTCTATAGCACCAAGCGGGCCCGCATGGCCACGTCTCAGCTGTACGAGGCCTTTCGGCAGGCGGTGCGCATGGAGATCGAGGTGGAGCGGGAGTTCAATTTCTTCCTGCGGCCCGTCACCATCGTGGTGGACGGGGAGGAACGGGAGGAGCAATTTGACAGCACGCTGCTGATCCGACGGGACAAGGGGGCCGAGGGCCTGCCCATGGAGTTCTTTATCTCGGTCAAAGCCGCCAAACAGGATCCGTTCTCGGCATCCGCTCAAAATGAGCTGATCGTACAGCTGCTGCAGATGGGAGCCCTCGATCCGAAACGGGCGGTGGAGCTGATGAGCTTCGAGGGGAAGGACCAGGTTTTGAAGAGCATGAAAAACGACAGTATGTGAAATGGAGGAAACCATGAAAGAGAACATGATGGAAGAGAATCCCTACCGTGCCATGGGCGAGGAGATCGCCCGGCTGGAGGCGGAGGGAAAGCTGCCCGAGGAGTTTGACCTGGAGACGGCTTGCAGCGACGATCGGTTCGTGGAGCTGCTGCACGAGTTGGAACCCTACGGGGCCATCCGCGTCTACGTCGCCGAACAGGCCGCCGAGAACGCCAAAGCGGCGGTTCGGGAGGAGATGCGCCGGGAGGCGATGGATCGACAAAAACTGCCTCAGCCCACGCGGGGCAATCGGCTGCTGAGCCCGGAGGAGGACTACGCCGCCATGAGCCCGGAGGCTTTCCGAGCGCTGGAGAACCGTTTGAGAAATCATGCATAAGAGGGAGGAAACAAAATGAACACTACTATTTCTACTGCAGGCAACGCCTATTTCAACAAGACGTTCTATGACCGCAAGCTCCTGGACACGGCCAAGACGCGCTTTGTCCACGCCAACTTCGGCCAGAAACGGTCCATTCCCCGCAACAACGGCAAGCGGGTGGAATTCCGCAAATACGATCTGTTTACCCCCGATACCGACGCGCTGACGCTGGTGGAAGGCGTGACGCCCACGGGGCAGAGCCTGACGCAGTCCAAGGTGGAGGTGGAGGTGAAGCAGTACGGCGCCTATGTGGAGATGTCCGATCTGCTGGAAATGACGGCCTATGATCCCGTCATCGCCGATTCGGCGGAGCTGTTGGGCGAGCAGCTGGGCACCGTCATCGAATGGGTCACCCGGGACGCCATGAATGAGACCACCAACGTACAGTACGCCGGCGGCGCTGCCTCCCGTGTGGCTCTGACCGCCAGCAACAAGCTCACGGTGGATGAAGTGCGCAAGGCCGTTCGGACCCTGAAGAAGAACAAGGCGCGCCCCTTCGTTTCCGCCCTGGACGGTTCCGGCCGCAAGCCCCACTTCGTGTGCATCTGTTCCCCCGACGCTACCTATGATCTGCAGAACGACTCCCTCTGGCAGGATGTGAGCAAGTACAGCAACGCGGAGCAGATCTATTCCGGTGAGATCGGCCGGCTCTTCGGCGTCGTCTTCGTGGAGGCCACGGAAGCCAAGATCTATCACCAGAGCGTGTTCAACGCGGTGAACGCCAACACCTCTTCCTCCGCCACCTTCGTGCTGAAGAACAATCCCACGCCCCAGGAAGCGGCTTATCTGGCCACCGGCGGCAACAAGATCATGATCGGCAGCACCGAGTACACGCTGGCGACCACGGGTTCCTATACGGCCGCCACCAAGACCGTGAAGCTGTCTGCGGCGGCCTCCTTAAGCGCCGATGCCGTGGTGTATTCCAAGGACGCCGGCGCGCCTGACGCTTCCACCCATGCCGCCCCCGACGTGCACGCCACGCTGATCTTCGGCGCTGACGCGTATGGCGTGGTGGATGTGGCCGGCGCCGGGGCCATGGAGACCATCATCAAGCCCTGCGGCTCTGCCGGCACCACCGATCCTCTGAATCAGCGGTCCACCGTTGGCGCCAAAGTGGCGGCCTATGCCGCCAAGGTGCTCAATCCGCTCTGGATCGTGAAGATCGAGCACTGCGTGTCCGCATAAGGACGGGAAGGAAGGGACCCTATGGAACACGGGGAAGAGATGATCCGAGTGATCCTGCCGAAGGAAGAGAACGGACCTTACGTGGAGGGGGCGTTGAACGGTGTGAACTTTCGCATCCCCACCGGGGTGCCCGTGGACGTGCCGCTGCGCATCTACAGGGTGCTGGAGGAGAGCCGCAGCGTGGACCCGTCCGCCAAGCAATGGATGAGCGGCTTCACCGCTGCCGGCGGGCAGAGGCTTTCTTGAGAGGTATGACGCTATGACAACGCTGCAGCTGATTCATATGACCCTGCGCAAGCTGGACAGGCCCACGGATAACGATACGGTGGCCCTGTACCGAGAGCGATTCGTGGGGTATTTCAACGAAGCCCTGTTGGATCTCACGGCGGAGTTTCGACCCTGGCGACGGGACGACCTGACCGTGACGAACGGGCAGGCGGAGCTATCTGACCTTCCCCATGCCTGTCTCAAAGTGCTCGCCGCTCGGGTCGATGGCCAACGACGGCTGTTCTACTATGGCTCCACCCGGGGCACGCTGTTGTTTCCCGGCATGAGGGATGGGACAGTGGAGCTCACCTACCGGTTTTTGCCGGCTCTGTTGGGGGAGCTGACGGATGAACCTCAGCTTCCCGAAGGACTGCAGGAGCTGCTGGCGGAATATGCCGCCGCCCGGGAACGGAGCCGGTTCGACGCCGCCTCTCAGAATGCGGCCCGGTTGGATCTTGGCATCTATCGGGAGATGAAGAGCCAACTGAAGCGGGGATATCCGGCGCCGGACTTGAGCCAAATCTATCATATCTACTGAAAAGGAGGCGCCTATGGCATTACAGACCATCCGTATCAGCGGTTTTGCCGGGGTGAAACAGGGGAGCTGCGCAGGCGGCATTCCCTTCAATTGGGCAGAAGACGCACAGAATGTGAGCACCGTTGGGGGAAGGCTTCGCCGCGTCAAGGGGTATCGGGCCATCTATCCCACGGTGACAGGGGCGGCCCGCAAGCTTCGCCGGCTGTTCATCTGGCCAAGGGAGAATGGGACCACGGACTGTCTGGTGGCGCGGCAGGATACCCTGTTTCGCTACGACCTGAACACGCAAAGCTGGCGGGACCTGTACCACTATACCGACGATATGGACGCGGACACCTTCGATTTTCTGAAGACGAAGATCGGAAGCACGGAGACGCTGCTGATCGGCAACGGCCTGGAGCCCATACTCAAGTGGGAGGGCGGCAGCGCATCCGTGGCGGCCTTCGGCTCCGCCCAGATGCTGTCCAACAAGGCGGTGAACTATCTGGAGCTGTACTTCGGCCGCCTGTTTGCCGCCGGCGACAGGGAACATCCGGCCCGGCTCTACTGGAGCCAGGCGCCCGGCGGCAGCCGAACCATCGAGGACTGGTCTGCGGACGAAAGCAGTGAGAACGTGTCCGGCGGCCATGTGGAGGTGGGGACGGATTCGGACCCCATCACGGGCCTTTTCGCCCTCTCCAACCAGCTGTTGATCTTCAAGAAGGACAAGCTGTACCGGCTGCTGGGCGACCGACCGGGAAACTATCGGATCGTGCCCGTGGAGGCGGCGCTCACGCAGCCCATCCACACGGCCTGCGTTCTCTATGGGGACCGACTCTTCTTTCTGACGGACGAGGGCCTGTACTTCTTCGACGGTCAGACGGTTCGCCGCACGGCCCACGGGGCGGATCTGATCCCGCTACTGTCACAGGTGGATTTTTCCGCTTCGGCTTCCGCTGCCTGCGGGGACACCCTGTACTTTGCGGTGAAGGAGCATGCCGCCAGCGTTCACAATGACCTATTGATCGAGTATGACGTGCTGCGGGATTGCTTCCTGCTGCGGCGCGGGTTCCAGATCGTGGACCTCACCAGCTGTTATGGCACCCTGTATCTCCTGACAGGAAGGGGCGAAGTGGCGATCCTCAACGAGGGGACCACCTATGGGGGCGATCCCATACAGGCCTATTGGGAGACGCCCTGGCTGGACGGGGCATCGGCCCTTACGATGAAGCAGACCGTGGAGGCGGTGCTCACCGGTACCGGCGGCCCGCTGAAGGTTTTGGCCCTGGGGGAAGCTCGGGAAGGCGACAGCGTGGGGCAGCTTTCGGGCGAGAATGCGCCAAAGGAGTATCTCCTGCGCAGCGTGGGCCGACGGCTGAAGCTCAGGATAGAGAACGTATCGGGCAGCGACTTCGATATCAGCGGAGGCGTGGAGCTGCTGTTTGACGAACAGAGACGGGTGCTGTAGTCCCTCAAAACCCAGGACAGGGGGACCGACTGTAAGGCGATCCCCCGGCGGAAAGGAGAAAGAAATGCAGTATGAAGCGACGGGGATCATGGCCCTGTTCCCGGTGTATCTGGAACGGGCGGGCCATGAGGCGGATCTGGAGGCTGTCAACAGCCGCATCGCCCAGAACGAAAACAATCTCAATCAGGATCTGGCGATCCTGTATGACAAGCTGTTGGAGCTGGAAGCGGCTCTGGCGGCGCAAGAGTAGGAGAGAAACATGAAGGAAAATGATACGAACTACTACGGCAACGAGGCTTTCGAGACCATTTATCAAAGGATGAAGGAGCAGTATGCTCCGGAAAAGATCAACTATACGCCGCTGGATGAGCAGACCCTGGCGGAGCGGATCAGCAAGGTGCTGCGCCCCGTGTACGAAAAGGCCATATCCGCCCTCTTTCGCGGGAACAAGCGTCAGGATGCGGAGCTGGACGCGGACGCCATCTCTCGGGGCATGGGCAGCAGCACCTTTGTGACCGACGTCAAGCGGCGACAGGACAACCTGACGACGGAAGGCGTTCGGGATCTGGAAACCGAATATGGCGCGAAATTGGCCGATCAGCTGTACAAGGCCATGGAAGGAGAGCGAGATCGACAGCTGGAGGTGGATAAGTTCAATGCCCAGCAGCAAAGCGCCGCCATGAGCCAGGCCTTTGAGGCGGCCAAAGTTCTGTATGAAGCCTATCTGACGGCCAAAAAGCGGCACGGGGGCGGCGGCAAGGCGAAACAGGGCAAGCAGGACGCCGAGGGGATCAAAAAATCCCTGGCGGAATCGGTGGCAGCGGCACGGGGCCAGCTCAAGGGGAGCCTCAACGGTCCCGCGTTCTACGCCTATGGGGACAGGGAAACGGTGGATCGCACGTTGAACAGTGATCTGCCCCAATATGTCAAGCTGCGCAGACAGATGAACGGCGATTTCAGCGCCGGGGAGCTGCGCAGAGCGCGCCAGGCCCAGGAGAAGTAGGCTTTGAGGGGCGGATATACCCCTTCGACAGCGATTCGATCCAATATACAATCCATAATATCCGACAGATAAGCATAAATTTTTTGAACAATGTATGAACGCTGAGGAAAAACACAGGCATATTCAGGCCGGGCGGGCGGGTATACAGAAAGCTATTTGCGGGTATGCATGGCCTTCATACGGTGGATAAGTCACAAAATCGCAACAATTCAAGGCCTCAGACTGTGGATAACTTGGTGGATGGTGTGGATAGATATGCGAGTATTCACTGTTTCGGCATTGGAATGAATATGCAAAAAAAGAAACAGGCGGCCAAAGTTATTTTGGTCGCCTGTTTTGCAGCCTACGGAGGCGCGTCAATGCGCGATCGTTGCATCCGTTCTGTGCTTTTCTATTTAGGCGACTTTACCTCTTCACCGAAAAAAGCCGCAAAAGATCACGCCTCGTAATAGTCCCCGCGCCTATAGTCGTAGAGCACGTTCCGGTAGGTCTTGAGGTCCTCCAGGACCCGGCCCGCGCCGATGGCCACGCAGGAGGCGGGGTCCTCGGCCACGTAGCAGGGGACGCCGGCCTGCTCGGAGATGAATTTGTCCAGGCCGTAGAGCTGGGCGCTGCCGCCGGTGAGGCAGATGCCGGTCTCGGTGATGTCGCCGCAGAGCTCCGCGGGGGTCTGCTCCAAAGCGTCCTTCAGCTCCTCCACGA